>MAAC01000900.1_pt1 | contig 11534 bp, 5 predicted proteins | sample 1115981 | NCBI WGS metagenome assembly MAAC01 (sample SAMN04961126, study PRJNA320927) | seawater metagenome | isolation source: sample BD02T64 sea water enriched with oil for 64 days | place: USA:Gulf of Mexico | collected 2013-07-27 | reverse complement strand
TTTTTGACTCCCTGCACTGGCTCGGCCTGAGCTGGGATGAAGGCCCCGACGTCGGCGGCGACTTCGGCCCCTATCGCCAAAGCGAGCGCATGGACATCTACCGCCAGCACGTGATGCAGCTGATTGACGACGGTCACGCCTTCTATTGCTTTGCCACACCCGCCGAGCTCGACGAGATGCGCCGCGAGCAAATGGCCCGTGGCGAAACGCCAAAGTACGATGGCCGCAGCCTGGCGCTTGACGCGGATGACATTAAAAGCCGCCTCGACGCCGGTGAGCCCCACGTCATCCGCATGAAAATACCGCAAGAGGGCACTTGCAGCTTCAGCGACATGCTGCGCGGTGAGATCGAAATCCCCTGGTCACAGGTCGACATGCAGGTGCTGCTCAAGGCCGATGGCATGCCCACCTACCACCTGGCCAACGTGGTGGACGACCACCTAATGGAAATCAGCCACGTGATTCGTGGTGAGGAGTGGATCAACTCCGCCCCCAAGCACCAACTGCTGTACCGCTACTTTGGCTGGACCATGCCTGAACTGTGCCACATGCCGCTGTTGCGCAACCCCGACAAAAGCAAGCTCAGCAAACGCAAAAACCCCACCAGCATTAACTTTTACAAGGCCATGGGCTACCTGCCCACCGCCGTCATCAACTACCTCGGGCGCATGGGCTGGTCGATGCCCAATGAGGAAGAGAAGTTCTCCCTGACAGAAATGATCGACAACTTCGACATCAACAACGTCCATCTCGGCGGCCCGGTGTTCGACGTCGAAAAACTCGACTGGCTCAATGGCCGCTGGATACGCGAAGACCTCGACGACAAGAGCTTCGCCCAGGGCATGGCCGAGTGGGCCATTAACGAACAACGCCTGGCCGAATTCATCCCCCTGATCAAGGAACGGGTGGAAAAATTCAGTGACGTCGCCCCCCTGGTGGCCTTCCTTCTGTCGGGGCTACCTGAGCTCAATGAGGAAAGTTTTGTCAGTAAGAATCTCGATACCCCCCAGATACAAAAAATTCTCCAGTACAGCGTCTGGGCCCTGGATGGGGTAGATGAGTGGCAGCGCGACAACCTCTATAGCGCTCTGTCATCACTGGCCGGTGCCCTGGGTCTGAAGTTGAAGGTCTTCCTGGCGCCGCTTTTCGTCGCCATTGCCGGTAGCCCCTCGGCACCACCGCTGTTCGATTCCATGGTGGTACTGGGTGCCGATATGAGCCGAGCGCGCGTGCGCCATGGCCTCGCGGTACTGGGCGCGCCCTCAAAGAAGCAGCTGAAGAAGCTAGAAAAGGAATATCGACAAATAAGTGCAGAAATATAGGGGTTTTTCTTGACAGAAGTGGGCGACCCCCATAGAATTCGCATCCTCTTTTGGGGCCTTAGCTCAGCTGGGAGAGCGCAACACTGGCAGTGTTGAGGTCAGCGGTTCGATCCCGCTAGGCTCCACCAAAAAGAAGCTGTAATCAGCACAAAAAAGCCCGCTTAATCGCGGGCTTTTTTGTGCCTGTAATTTTGAAACCAGCGTTGCATGAATCTTTGCCAGCTTTACATATATCTAATAATCTGGAGTAGTTCCCCGCGGCCCGAAGTAGCACGTACTTATATGTTTGCTAATAGTTTTCAAGATTAAATGGACACAGCTACACAGTGTTTACCGTTACGGCTCGATAAGCCGTTTCGTACTGAGATGGACGCATGAAGTCTTCACCTGTGGAATCTGGGAAGTGAACCTCACCCAATTTCACGGATTCTCCTTTAGCGACAATGTCGCCAAGGGAGTATCTCAATAACCCATAATAAAAAACCCTATAAAACATACACGGGCGAGTTTAAGGTTGAAGCTATTCGCCCTATGGACGGGTGGTAAGACTCAAGCTAAAGAAAAGTTATCCTTTTCTTTAATCAGAAGATAGTGGACGCTATCAGGACATCAATTGTTAGACGGTACTGGCCCATAGCTACAAGTTAGGTGGGTACGAAAACTAATACCACAAGTTTATGCAGATGATTGGACGGAAGGAGCGCTCCAATACCTTGGCGGCGATGACTCAGGGAATAGAGGAGGTGTCTTGAAGACTCCACGAACAATAAAAAGCAGTGACAAGGTCCGTGCCGCCTCTAAATTGTCGGCATTAAAGGTCGTATGGGCAGTATGGCAACCTCGGTGTACATCGACATTACACTGGTTTTGGTTGAAGTCCGGATTGGCCTATATCTCCGCAAAATGGACGGCCAGCGGCAATAAGGAGGAGCGGCCGACACTGACATTGTGGGTCGTAGGCCTTTATTTTGCGCTCTTTGGGTTTGCCTCCCAGCGTTACGAAAATCATTTAGATCGCCTGGAAAACAAGGCGAATATATTGATTTCGCAAACAGGCTCCGCTATATCCCGTCAGGCGGCGCTATCGCGTATCGCCTCACTTCAGCATACTAAAATCCCCGTCCAGCCCATGTTCTACAAGCCCAGCACTGTTTTTGCGTCACTTGCGCTGGAGCCCGGTATCAATAAGGATAATGTTCAGTCCCTAAAGGACGTTATGGTGTCTTTCAAAGAAAAGGGCCTGGTGAATACCGAACTTAAGGGCGTTAACCTTGAAAGAGCTCCTCTCAAAGGTGCCGACCTCAAGGGTACGGGCTTACTGGAAGCCAATCTCGGGGCCGCCGATCTCCGGGAAGCCGATCTAACCAGGGCCAATCTATGGGGTGCCAACCTGGCCGAAGCCGATCTATCAGACGCGAAGCTCTGGGGAGCCTTTCTCTTGTATGCCGATCTCACAAGGGTCAATTTCTCAGGGGCAAATCTTGAAAGAGCCCAACTCGAAGGAGCCGATCTCAGAGGCGCGGCTCTCGTTGAGGTCAACCTTAAGGAAGCCAATCTATCAGAGGCCGACCTAGAGGGAGCTAATCTTTGGGGGGCTTCGCTTATTAATATTCACGGTTTAACCTGCGATCAACTCAAGGTCGCTTTGCACTGGGAAGCGGCCTTCAGGGATCAACAGCTTGCATGTGGCTCACCTCGGCCCTCTGCTAGCCCTTAATAATAAAGAGCTGACTCTTCTCCGAGACGAAATCAGGAACACCCATTCTAACTTGCCTACCCAACAAAATACGGGGTCATATACTGTCGCCGACCACTAGCCCCCATACAAACTCTGCTACGAGCTGCTGTACGGTATAAAAACACCAGCGCTAGAATTACAGAATGAAGTTAGGTGGGTGCAGCTACCCGCCGGATAAAGCTCGAAATCACATGGTATAGACTGCCCTGAACTGGGCCAATGTGTAGTGGTCAAGTTAATTCAATGCACTGAAAGCCCTGTGTTGACCATGACTTATGTCTATCTGGCCCGCCAGAGTCCCGTCTAATAGATGCCGTGTCTAGCTGATACGACTCGACAAGCCCTTTCGTACTATGATGAAGTTATGAAATCTTCATGTGTGGAATCTGGGAATAGTCCTCGGGCAAGAAAAACCTACCTGCTAGCCCTTCCGGTGTTGCTCGTGGCTGTGGCCAGCCATGGCGCAGCAGCTCAGTCATCGCCAACACCTCAGGCTGTCACTGCCCGGCCAAATAGTGTGATTTACAAGTCGGTCGATGCCCAGGGCAGAATCAGCTATGGCGATCAGCCGGGGCTCAATGCCGTCGAGTCACAAACCCTTGAGCGACCCGTTTACGAGCAAGTCTCTGGGCTAGAAGAGCTGCAGTCGCGCCTCGATCAAATGGCGGCCACCACCAAGCGCCTGCAGGACGATAGAGTGTTGCGCGCCAAGTTGCGCCAGGAGAAGGCCGAGGCCAGGAAGGAGCAATACCAACCAGCCCCGGTGATCGTTGAGAATCGCGCCTATCGCCCCCGACGGCCCCATCCTTACCTGTATAAACCTCACTATTATGATGGCCACAGAACCAGCACCTCTCACCACTCCAGCCCATCACTGGGGCTTCACCTACGTGGTGGTAGTTCGAGCTTTCGCTACGGCCTATCTTATGGCCATCAGCACGGTCGTCGTACAGAGCTAGAGACACCAGGGGCTCATCACAAGGAAAGAAGCATAAAACGAGGTTCAAGTTTAGGGCTTCCCAAGGTCGGGCGGGCCGACTAAGTAAGTTGTATACGTTCGTGCGAGACTGCTCCTACTGGCCCCAGCAGCCCAATATTGCGCACTAAATTATCTATAGAGTAGGCCTCTAATAGCCAAAAAAATCAGGCTGATAACCAGGGCCGCTGATGATGAGCCAAACCACGTCGTATCAATGATCTTCTAATGTCGCGGTTCCTGTTTAGGCAAGTCCCTGGGCTGGCCTGGTACCGTTGGCGTTGCTGGGTAATCATTAGTGGCGGCTGGGTCGGAGAAGTCATCGGCCGGTGATGGCCGACCAAAATAATAACCTTGCATGTAGTCACAGCCTTCATCGGTGAGAAATTTCACTTGCGCCTCCGTTTCTACCCCTTCGGCAACGACTTTAAACTTTAGTGTATGGGCCAGGTTAATGATCGCTCGGACGATGACATCGGCGTCGTCACTGGTGCCAATATCCTGTGTAAAAGATAAGTCAATTTTTAGGTAGTCGATGGGAATTTTTCGCAAATAACTAAAGGATGAATAGCCCGTACCAAAGTCATCGACGGACACGCGCACACCGATGTTTTGCACGTAGGTGAGGATGCGGATGGCGGTGTCGGGATCCTCCATAATGGCCGTTTCGGTTAATTCAAGCTCGAGTGCACCCGGAGTAAGGGACAAATCCAGCAGCAACTTCTCAAGCTTCTCACCAAAAGTGGGTTCATTTAATTGTAGGGGTGAAACGTTGACCGCGACAGAGGGGTAATTACCGTCGGGTGATTCATTCCGCCATTGCACTATTTGATTGGCGACTGTCTCTAACACCCAGCTGCCAATTTTGCCAATGAGTCCGGTTTCCTCCGCCAGTGGAATGAATTCACTGGGAGAAATGGCACCTAGGGTAGAGTGATTCCAACGCAATAGGGCCTCGACACCAATTATTTCCAGAGTTTTGGCTGAGACTTTTTTCTGATAGAGGACACTGAATTCGCCCTTGCCAATACCCTCCTTCAAGCCCTTGATGAGCATCAAGCGGTGGAGCATTTGCTCCTGCATTTCATTGGAAAAAAACTGTACATTTTGCCTTTGTTCCTTAGCCTTATACATGGCGATATCGGCTGCCTTGTTGAGCTCCGCGCTGGTATCACCACAGCTGGGATAACAAGCAATACCAATACTGGCACCACAGTGCACGGTGACACCGTCAATTTCGTAGCTATCGCCAATCCTTTTTAATATTTGTTGTGCGACACCACCGGCATATTTTGGATCGTGAATATTGGTCAAGATAATGGCGAATTCATCCCCACCCATACGCGCAATAAAATCACTTTGGCGCAGGCCGCGTTTAATTCTGTGGGAAACCTCCTTTAAAAGTAAGTCACCGACATCGTGGCCCAGGGTGTCGTTGATCTCCTTGAAGTGGTCGAGATCCAAAAAAAGCACGGCAAAAATACACTTATTGCGCTTGGAGTAGCTAATCGTGGTCTCTTGAAATTGCGCATACATTTGCCGGTTGGCAAGACCGGTCAAGACGTCTGAGGTCGCTAACTTGACATATTTCTGCTGGGTAAGGGTTAACCTGAGAAATATCTCAACCTTGCTGGAGAGGACCTGGGGATGAAAGGGCTTGGTAATAAAGTCGATACCACCCTCGTTATAGGCCGAAAGTAAATTTTGTTGGTTGCCATCTTCGGCGGTGATAAAAATGATGGGGATGTGGCGGTAATTATTGTTGCCCCTGATCAGGGAGACCGTTTCAATACCGTCCATATCTGGCATATTGACATCCATAAGGATAAGAAAAAATTCGGTCTTGAGTACGGCTTGCAGCGCCTCCCGGCCCGATAGGGCTGTATATATTTCGATATCGAAATCTTCGAGCATTTTTGTGGTCGCATACAGATTGTTAATCTGGTCATCAACAATCAGCAGTGACGGCTTAGTGGCTGCATCCATGCCTTATTCCTACTAAGAAGTGTCCGATTTCATCCAGTGAAAAAATATGGTCAGCCCCCGCTGTATCAATGGCAGCCTGGGGCATAACGTTCGACTCAGCGCTGGCGGGGTCCTGCACAATGGCCAGACCACCACACGCTCTAATCGTTTTAAGTCCATTGCTACCATCGTGGTTAGCACCGGTTAGTATGATGCCAATTAAGCCGGCCCCATAGGTATCTGCAGCACTTTCAAACAATACATCGATGGAGGGTTTGGAGAAGCACACGGGGTCATCGACGGAGAGTGAAAACTGTCGCTCGCGTTCAATCAGCAAGTGATAATTAGCCGGTGCCAGGTAGACGTGCCCGGCTTCAACAGCAGCGTTCATCTCTGCTTCGGCGACCGTCAGAGGGCAAATTTTAGCGAGGTGTTGCGTTAAATAATCATGTTCCCCGGCTCTACGATGCTGGACGATGCTAATAGGCAGGGGGAATGTTTCAGGCAGTAGGGCTAAGAGGTTCGACAGTGCCGCGAAGCCCCCCGCTGAGACACCAACAACGACGGCTTCATAGTCCGGCATTAGTGCCTCCTGTAAATTTTGCATTTGGGGCAAAAGGCCTCAAAATCATTGGCTATGGAAGAGAAGTCGATGCTTTCTTTATCGCCTATGACCAGGAAGCCATTGGTACTTAGGCTGGCATTAAACAAATTAAAGACAAGGTCTTGCAGGGGTTTTTTGAAGTAGATCAGTACATTTCTACAAAGGATCAAGTTCATCATTCCGAAGCTCTCATCTTTGGCCAGATCGTGCTGACGAAAATGTATATGCTCTTTGAGGTGGGGGTCGAGGATTGCCCACCGGCCATCCACGCTGTAATAATCGGAAAAAGAGCACATGCCACCAGCCGCAATATAGTTTTTAGTATAGCTCTTAATATTTTCCAGGGGATATTTTCCCTGCTTGGCAATTTCCAGTGAAGACTCATTAAAATCGGTGGCATAAATATGGCAATATTGCAGAAGTCCCGCTTCTTGCAGCATGATGGCCATCGAATACACCTCTTCACCGGTCGCGCAACCCGCATGCCAAATATTGATTGTCGGTAAGATGGTTAAAGCCGGAATGAGTTCGTTGCGGATGCTGGCAAACACCCAGGGATCGCGAAACATTTCGGTCACCGTAACCGAGATACCTTGTAGTAAGACACGCCGAAAGTCATTTTCATAAAGTACCTTGGGTATCAATTCACAGATGTGATCGACGCCCCTCTTCACAACGAGGTGTTTAATACGCCGTTTAACACTGGCCCGTGTGTAGTCGTCAAAATTGTAGTCAAAATACCGTTTCACCAGTTCAATAAACAGGTCGAGTTCGAGCTCCTCCTTATCGTGCTCATTCATGCTTTATAGAGCCAAACTTTTAACATGGCGATGAGCTTGTCCATATTCACCGGTTTGGTCAGGTAATCGCTGGCACCCGCGGCAATGCACTTCTCCCTTTCATCTGACATCGCTTTGGCTGTCAGGGCGATCACCGGTAATTCTGCAAAGGCATCAATTTTGCGTATCTCTTGCATGGCCTCATAGCCATCCATAACTGGCATCATAATATCCATGATCACCAGGTCGATATCGGGCTGCGAGGCCAATTTATCGAGGGCCGCCTGACCATTACCCGCCTCATAAACCACGATGTCGTGTGTTTGTAAATTGCGCGACAGGGCAAAGGTATTGCGCATGTCGTCATCCACCAAAAGTATCACTCGATCCTTGAGTATGCTTTCGAGTTCAACCTCGTCATTGTCGTTAGGCAGACCACTCCGCTGCTCTTGACCGAGTCGATTGTTAATAAATGACAGGGCTTCATCGAGCATGGATTCCGGAGTTTCGGCACCCTTGAAGACAATCGTTGCCGAGTAAGCTTCCAGCTTCTGTCGTTGCTCCGTAGTGGGATCTTGTTCGGTGTGAACAATCAAGGGCAGAGTGGTGTTCTTATCTCCCAGATCAAGCCTTTCGAGTAAGTCGAAACAGCTCATATCGCCAAGTTCGATGTCGAGAATAAGGCAGTCGAAGTCCTTCTTGTCGAGTGTCTCCATGGCCGCTCGGCCACTGTTAACGGTTGTGCAGTTAATTCCTCGGTGATTCAAGAGCTGAGCGATGGTGTTGTTGTCGCTACTGTCAATAATGAGGACATTGGAAAGATGGGTCGACAGTCCAAGCTCGATACCCAAAACGGCCTGATTGATGTCCTCCTCACTGGCGGGCTTCATAAGAAAGCCCACTTTTTTCTCTCTCATTAGCTCTGCGTCGGGTTCGCGGCCCGAAATAATATGCACCGGGATGTCCTGGGTATCGGTGTGGAATTTTAATTGCTTGATAACCTCAGAGCCATCGAGGTCGGGTAGGCCCATGTCGAGCAACACACCCATGGGGCGATACTGCAGGGCTAGATAGAGACCCTGGGTACCACTGTTTGCGAGTAGGCCCTTGTGATCACTCTTTCTGACGATGTCGAGCAGTAAACGAGCGAATACGGGGTCATCTTCAATAATTAAGATGACCTTATCGCCGCTTTTAATTTGCTCGCTGTCATCGCTAGTTAGGGTGGGCTCATGACTCGATGGTCCACTCCTGGGGCTTGCACTAGCGGGGGAGGGCTGGCCCAAGGCCCCTGTAGCCTGGGCCCCGGAAAGCAAAGGGCTCTGCAAGCCGATGCCGCTAGCTGGAGCCGGCGGGGCTAGACTCGAGCCGGACTCAGCGATGCTACCGGGCTTGGCCGGTGGTTGCGCTGGCAGATACAGGGTAAAGGTGCTGCCCTGTCCCTCGATACTGTTGAGATGTATTTCGCCACCGAGTAGCTTGGCCAATTCCTTGGAGATCGTTAGGCCCAGTCCGGTACCCCCATAGCGGCGGCTGGTCGTACCATCTTGTTGCTGGAAGGCGGCAAAAATTTCGACCTGTTTGTTTTCGGGAATACCGATGCCGGTATCGCTGACCGCAAAGGCGATGGTTCCCTGGGCATGGAGGGCGGGGTTGATATAGGCCAGATTGGGCTCGGCGGCACTGACCCAGAGGCTGACGGAACCGCTTTCGGTGAATTTAAAGGCGTTTGAGAGGAAGTTTTTTAAAATTTGCTCGAGCCGTTGTACATCGGTACTTAAATGACTCGGGCAGTTATCCGCGACACCGGTGGTAAATTCTAAGCCTTTATTCTGCGCCGCTGGCGACAGTAAACTGAGCAAATTGCTGCAGCTCAGCGCCAGCTCGTGGTTTTCGATATTGACACTCAACTTACCGGCTTCGACCTTGGATAAATCCATAATGTCGTTAATCAAACTGAGTAGATCACTACCTCCGGTGAATATGATATTCAGGTCTTCAATCTGCTCCGCTGTTAAGTTGCCCTCCTTGTTTTGCGACAAGTGCTGAGACAGCAATAGAAAGCTGTTCAGTGGGGTACGCAGTTCATGGGACATATTGGCGAGGAATTCGGATTTATACTTACTGGCGATGGCCAGGTCATTGGAGCGCAATTCCAGTTCTTTACTGGCCAATTCAATTTCATTGCGCTGTACTTCCAGCGCTCGGGTTTTGTCATTGAGTTGTTGATTAGAAGCGCTCAGGTTGTCCCGTTGCTGTCGCAACTGTTTCTGCGAGGCGAGTAGTTGTTTTGTTTGTTCTTCGAGGTTTTCGTTGGCGGCTTTTAACTCCTCCTGCTGGACCTGCAATTCTTCTGTTTGGCGCTGGGTTTTCTCCAGTAGCACACCTTTTTGACCCTGTTCATTCGCGGAGAGGATCATCATACCGAGGGGGTCTTTAAGCGCCGTTAGAAAGGCCAATTTCTGATCGTTCAGCTCGACAAAGGCACCCAGTTCAATAACACCCTGAGTTGCATCGTTGGCCACCAGGGGCATGACCACAATGTTGCCGGGGTGGCCATCCCCGATGGAGGAGTTGATGCGTGTGTAATCGCTGGGCACGTCGGTGATGGAAATCATTTCCTGATCGAGGGCGGCCTGGCCAACCAGACCCTCACCTAAACCTATGCTGTCACCGAGGTGTTTGCGCTTGTTAAATGCGTAGCTGCCCTGCAGTGTTAAGGTGCCATCTTCGATGATGTAAAAGGTCATGATTTGTACACCGAGATACTTGGCGATGTACTGGCAGGCGGCCTTGGCCATGGTGCGGATGTCGGGGGAATTGCGAATGACCTCGTTGAGCTGTCTGAGCCCCGTAGCCAACCACAATTGTTTCTCGCTTTCCTCAGTCTTCACCGCCAGGGACATGACCATGCTGTTAATGGATTTTGATAGGGCATCCTGGTTTCCCTGCTGGCTGAGTCGTACCGAATAGTCGCCTCCGGCAACTTTAACCGCCACATTGCCCACATCGCGCAAGATACCGGTTAGTCGTCCCAGGGCAATACCGAGGGTATCTTGTGGACCCCGAGCCTCGATCTGGGTATCGACCTCACCGGCAGAAATAGCGTCAGCGGTAGCCGCTATTTCTTTAATAGTAGTGACCATTTTATTGATCGACTGCGCCAAAATATCATCAGCCCCCTGTTCACGCACATAGTAGCCGGTATCGCCAGCGGCCATTTTTTCTGCCACCTCGGCAACTTCTCGTAAGATTGCGGTAGTGCGCTGTAGGGCAAGGCCCAATAAATCCTGCTCGTCTCGCGGAGTAATTTTGACGGTATAGTCGCCCTTGCCAATCAACTCAGCCTTAGCGGTCAGTGTTATCAGGTGCTGCCTCGCCCAATATTCTTCGCTGATATCGCGAATCGTACCGGTATAGAGGGTTTCATCATTTAGTCTGTATTCACTGACAGAGAGGAAGATGGGTAGGCTTGAACCATCCTTGTGCTGGCCCAGCAACTCGCGACCGGTGCCAATGATGTTCTTAATGCCGGTTTGTTTGTAGTTGGCCAGATAGCCATCGTGCTTACTGTGGTGGGGCTCGGGCATCAACAGTTTAATATTCTGGCCGATGACCTCTTCATCCCTATAGCCAAAGAACTGGCTAAACGCGGGGTTAACCGAATCTATGCGGCCCTTGGCCGTAATCACAATAATCGGGTCGACGGCCGCGTTAATAATACCGGCATACTTCTCACGCTCCTGACGTAAGTTACGCTCGATATTCTTTTCTCGACTGAGATCGCGAATGGTGCCGGTGTAGAGGCTTTGATCGCCGATTTTGTACTCACTGACCGAGAGGAAGATGGGCAGGGTGGAGCCGTCTCTACGCTTGGCCTGTAACTCTCGGCCGGTGCCGATAATGTTTTTAATACCGGTTCTTTTATAGTTGGCGAGATAGCCATCGTGCTCGCTGTGGTAGGGCTCGGGCATCAGCAGTTTAATGTTCTCGCCAATGACCTCCTCCTCTGCGTAGCCAAACATTTTAGCAAAGGCCGGGTTGACCGACTCGATACTGCCCTCGGGCGTGATAACAATAATCGGGTCGAGGGCGGCCTCGATGATGCCCGCGAATTTCGCTCTTTCCAATTTCAAGCCCAGCTCGGCAT
>MAAC01000899.1_pt1 | contig 11534 bp, 7 predicted proteins | sample 1115981 | NCBI WGS metagenome assembly MAAC01 (sample SAMN04961126, study PRJNA320927) | seawater metagenome | isolation source: sample BD02T64 sea water enriched with oil for 64 days | place: USA:Gulf of Mexico | collected 2013-07-27 | reverse complement strand
CTTGGCAGTATCGTGGGCTATCGGCCCAATGATTTGTGTCGGGGCAAAGTCACGAATCACATCGATGGATTCATTTTTCAGGCTCACTGGTCGCGGCAGGGCGATGACCTCGCCCGGCCGATCCAGAGAGATCAAAGCCAACTCATCGGTCAGCAAGCGCCACCCCCTGGCGACCAGCCCCGCACACAGGGTGCTTTTACCCGAGCCCGGTGGCGCGGGCATGATCAATGCCATACCGCCTCTTTCGACCACCGCGGCATGAACAATCAGGTATTGATGACTCTGGGATGAAATACACCAGTTGAGCCCCCACTCAAACATGGCAAAGCTTTGCACAAGAGGCAGGGGTTTAAAGGGCGTACGACCATCCTGTGTGAAATTGGTCTGGGGGCGAAACCAGCGTCGCAGGCCAAAGGGTTGATCCAACCTGACATGAAAGTCGGCAAAGGGCTGCGTTGAAAGCGGGTAGGCACCGTACATCAAGTGGATATCGGCCGCGAATTTATCGAGGGAGGATTGCAGACTGACCGTAAAAGGGCCGATATCGAAACGCAGGCCAGAACCTGAAATGAGACCTTGCAGAGCCTCGATAGAATAATCGCCAACAATCACGAAACAAACTTTTCAATAAGTCCGAGTTGCTCGAAATGAAGCAGGAAGTTATTTCTCAATGTTTCAATAGCGCTATCCGTAGGCTCTTCAGCGGGAAACAGATCTTTGAAAATAGCCTCAGCACTGTGGGGGGCTAGCTGTAATAACTCAAGCACTGCTGCACCCATAGCACTGATCAAATGGCAATCACCGGATGTGGACTGATAAGCGACCACGGCATCTTCGTCCAGCCAAGCTGCAAAAAAAATGGGATTAGCAGAATTCACAAACCAGGCGGAGGCCCACATTCAGCTAAAAGCCAGAAAACCTAATTAAGGGGATGTCGGTGTAGAAGTACACCAAGTGGCCCCGTCAATAGCATCTTCAACGCTACAGTATGCGCTTCCCCAACCCGGATCATTCTTTGCAATACAATCCTTCGTATTGACATCCCATTGGGTATTGCCTGAACACGAAGGGATACACAGACCCTCAAGGTTGTTGACATGATTCTTCTCACAAAAGCCGTGAGCGTTTAACAAACAACCGCGCTCATTCATCAGCACTAGCGTGTCATGCAGGTCACTTAAAGTAATTATAGTCCCGTTGATAGGCACGCCATAGGCAGCGGCGCAAACCACATCAATAACCTGCTGGGCGTTTGAACCATAAGACAATGGCGACGCCGAAGCATTTAACAAAGCGGCAACCCAATGAGCCTGCATCGCATGGTTGATATCACTGACAACGTTGCCGTTATCTTTGACTCCCATCTGCAATATATCCATTAGGGTCGGAGGGGGCGAATTGGGGTCTGTAACAAGCGGCGCACAACCAAACACTGTCGAAAATACATCACCGGTGCCTGTATTCCATTCATTACAGTTCGAACTCCCACCCTGGTATGTTTTACAGGTCCCGGGGGAGTAAGGCGTGTTGATAAACCAAGCCTCAGGATTATTTTTCCAAAACCCCGGCGTACAGCCCATACCATCACCACCCGGCCCCTCACACGGGCCCGGTTCACCACCAGGGCTAGACACATTGCCGGAGGTTAAGCCAGATATAGAGCAGGCGACACCACTCCAGGCCGGCTTGCTGAGTAGCGACAAAAAAACGGGAGACGCCATGGCGGCGGTCGTGAAGCCTCGACGACTCTTGTCAAAACTTGGCCCAGCGACCTTCTTACCAACAACTCTCTGCTTGCCACAATCACTTTCATCGGGTGACAACTCATCGCCTTCTGGAACGCCCCATCCACCACACATTCGATATCTCCCTGACAATAAAGAAGCCATTGGCCTCGATCATTGATTTTACTAAATGTAGACAAGCGGCGAAGAAAATTCGATCCGCTTGTCGCTAACGCCGCAAAGCCTATTTCAGGGCAAGTGTAGCACTACCACGACACCTTCCGTGCCAGTTTGTCCTACAACTTCGCCCGCCTGTCGGAAATCGCACTTCGAAGATCCCAGAAAGCCAACGCGCGACTTGCAAAAGCCGAAGACTTATGCTATCAGGCTGCCATCTAAAGGCGCCATAACTGCATAGAGGTACTGCTATACGCCTCTCGATCCAATACAGATTTTATATCGATGAGCAACCCATCGCTGACTAATAGTCGTGAAAAATCCTCCACTGTCTTGCTTTTATAGGTTTGATGAGCAACCGCCAGCACCACGGCATCAGCTTCAGGCAATTGCTCCCACCCGACAAGCTCAACCCCGTACTCTTCAAGAGCCTCGTCGTCATCTGCCAGTGGGTCGTGAACTGACACATCACAGCAATACGCTTCTAGCTCATGAATAATATCAATGACCCTGGAGTTTCTCAGATCGGGGCAGTCTTCTTTAAAGGTTAAACCCAGCACGACAACCTTAGCGCCATTCACTTTACGATTGTTTTTAATCAGCCCTTTAACGGTTTGCTCAGCAATATATTTACCCATACCATCATTAATTTGACGGCCGGCGAGAATAACTTGGGGATGATGGCCCGCCGCCTCTGCTTTGTAGGTGAGATAATAGGGATCGACGCCAATGCAGTGCCCACCGACCAGGCCCGGACGAAAGGGCAGGAAATTCCATTTACTACCAGCCGCCTCGAGGACGTCAAGGGTGTCAATATTGAGTTTATGGAAAATCAGCGCCAGCTCATTCATCAGCGCAATATTCAAATCCCGCTGAGTATTCTCGATAACTTTGGCCGCCTCGGCAACTTTAAGGCTGGCCGCACGGTGAACGCCGGCATCAACAACACGCTCGTAGAGACTGGCAACGCTATCGAGAGTTTGCAGGGTATCCCCGGCAACGACTTTAACGATGGTTTCAAGGCGATGAACTTTGTCGCCCGGATTAATGCGCTCTGGCGAGTAGCCAACAAAAAAGCCCGGCGTTTCAGACGGCCCATCAGCGTCGGGATCACCCAGCCACGTTAGGCCCGACTGCTGCTCCAGAATCGGGATACAGACTTCTTCCGTACAACCGGGATAAACGGTGGATTCAAAAATAACAATAGCCCCCGGCGACAGGTTGCTACCCACAGTCCGAGATGCGCCTTCCAGCGGCCGCAAATCGGGGCGCCTCGCTTCATCTATAGGGGTGGGAACCGCTACGATAATCGCCTCCGCCTCCGCAAGGCGTGCCGGATCATTGCTAAACTCTAACTGCGCGGCAGCTTTTAATTCCTCTTTGCTGACTTCGCCACTCGGGTCTATGCCTTTGCGATAGTTGTCGAGTTTGCGCTGGTCAAGATCAAATCCAATCGTCTCAACCTGCTTACCAAAAGCGACAGCCAGCGGCAAACCCACGTAGCCCAAACCGACCACGGCAATTTTTTTCATCATTTTTCCTGAACTCAAACTCGAACTCCCTTTATTTAAGCAGCAATCAACTAGGCGCGATTATAACGGCTCTCACCGAGAGCTAACACCAACAGATTGGCAAAAAATTGCTCGCGGCAAGCACTGACAAATGCCTTTAACTTGTACTCACTAACGAGGCTGTTAAGCTCGTATTATATCGCTTGAGCCCAAGGGACTTCTTTTGAATATCGGATTTATAAGCTACCTCGTTGCCTTTGCAGCTTATTTTGCACTCCTGGTGTTACTGGTCTTTTCCTGGCGCGGCCGCCAGTTTGGCTCATGGGTGATTCTCGCCACCGCCTGCACCGCAGCCTGGGCAGCCATTTCTGCAGCGTCCACACTGCCAACATTAGAGCTTTCACCCCTGCTCGTTCAGGCTTTCGAACTGGCAAAGAATGGTAGCTGGTGCTTCTTTCTGCTTAAAACAGTCAATCACCACGACGTAGAAAACGCGGCCCACGAGGCAACGCCGCTCCAGACATCTAACTGGCAGACACTCTTTCTCAGCGGTTTTTCATTGGCCATTATTCTGCTATTTATCGTGCCGCTGATTACCACCTACACAAGCTTACCCCTGTCAATTTCCCAAGATAGCTCACTGCTGGTGTGGATAAGTATCGCCATCGCCGGCATGTTGTTGGTCGAACAAATCTTTCGCTACAGCGAACAAACTGATCGCTGGGCCATCAAATACCTGTGCCTGGGTATAGCCGGCATATTCGCCTATGACTTTTTCCTCTACTCAGAAGCCTTACTGTTTAAACAGGTCAGCCCAAACCTCTGGACCGCACGAGGTTTTGTCAACAGCCTTGCCGTGCCTTTGATTGCTATCTCCATCGCACGCAACCCAAGATGGGAGCTAGGCATTCACGTTTCCCGCGACGTGGTATTTCACTCGATTACGGTGGTGGGTGCGGGTATTTATTTACTAACGATGGCTACCGTCGGGTATTTCATTCGCTACTACGGCGGCACCTGGGGTGGCACCCTGCAAATTGCTTTTTTTGTCGGCAGTGGCGTGCTGTTAGTCATTTTACTGTTCTCGGGCAATATTCGAGCTCAGACAAGAGTGCTATTAAGTAAGCACTTTTTCAGTTATCGCTACGATTATCGGCAAGAGTGGTTAAAATTCACTCGCACGCTCTCTGCCAGTGAAACTACCGTTCCCGAACGCATTATCCGCGCCATCGCCAACCTGGTCAGCAGTGAGGGTGGCATTCTCTGGGCTAAACAGGACAATGGCACTTACTCTGTGCTCGCCAACTGGAATATGCCAGAGCCTGACGCCACCAAGGGCCGCGATATCGAGTCAATGACCACCTTTGTGAAAGCCAATGCCTGGATCATTGATATTGAAGAATTCCATCAGGATCCCACGCTATACGCCGGGCTCGTTTTACCACCGTGGCTCACCGAGATGGAAGGTGCCTGGTTAATTGTCCCCCTCGACTTTAATACTGAGCTCTGTGGTTTTGCCCTGATTAAACATTCAGAAATACACCAGTCTCTCAATTGGGAAGACAGGGATTTGTTAAAAACTGCAGGGCTACAGGCGGCCAGTCATCTCGCACAATTTCAAACCGACCAGGCGCTCCTGCAAACCCGGCAATTCGATGCTTTTAATCGCCTCTCGGCTTACATTGTCCATGATTTGAAAAACATTCTGGCTCAGCAATCACTCATCGTTGCCAACGCCGAAAAACATAAGCACAAACCCGCCTTCGTCGATGATGTCATCTTAACCATCGAAAACTCCGTTGCCCGCATGACCGGTTTGATGGAGCAAATGCGCAGTGGCCTAAGGGGCAGCCATCCCATCGACATTGACCTTGCGCGGCTTTTGAGCAAACTCGTTACTAGCCACGCCTCACAACTACCCATGCCAACGCTGGAGATTTGCACACAAGTTCCCAGCATTTTTGCCGACTTGGAACAACTTTCCACTGTGTTTTCCCATATCATACAAAACGCACAGGAAGCCACAGTAAATACCGAGCACGTCGGCGTTCGTCTATTCGAAAAGGCCGAGCAAATCGTCGTCGAAGTCACAGACAACGGTTGCGGCATGGATAAAGAATTTATTCTCAAGCGCTTATTCAAACCCTTTGATTCAACCAAAGGTTTAACAGGCATGGGCATCGGTGCCTTTGAGAGCCGGGAATATATTCGCACCCTTGGCGGCGATATCGAGGTAGAAAGCACGCCCGGCAAGGGCTCACTATTTCGCATCACCTTGCCAGGTCAGTGACTCATAAACACAGGAAAACAAACTTTGAATGGAACCGGCAAACACTTATTAATCGTGGAAGACGACCCCGGCCTACAAAGCCAGATGCGCTGGTGTTTTGATGATTACAACGTCACCATTTGCGGCGACAGGGCGGATGCCATTAATCAATTTCGACGCCACCAACCCGGTGTCGTGCTACTTGATCTCGGACTCCCCCCAGATCCCGGCGGCGTCACCGAAGGTCTGGCCACCCTGGAACAAATACTCTCAATGGCACCAACAACAAAAATCATTATCGTTACTGGCGACAATGATCGCACCAATGCCGTGAAAGCAATCGGCCTCGGTGCCTATGATTTTTATCAAAAGCCGGTCGATCCCGAAATACTGACACTTGTCGTTGACCGAGCCTACCGCGTCAACGCTCTAGAGCATGAAAACCAGCAACTGCTATGCACTCAGCAAACCATGCCTCTTGAGGGCATCATCGGCACCAGCCCTCAGCTACTCAAGGTCTGCCAAACCATTGAAAAAATCGCCCCCTCCGACATCACCACCCTGTTACTTGGGGACAGTGGTACCGGAAAAGAATTGTTTGCTCAGGCACTACACAGACTAAGCCCGCGTGCCAAAGAAAAAATCATCGCCATTAATTGCGCCGCTATTCCTGACAACCTACTGGAAAGCGAATTATTTGGCTATGAGAAAGGCGCTTTCACTGGCGCCGCCAAACAAACTCCCGGGAAAATTGAGCTCGCCGATGGCGGCACCCTGTTTCTCGATGAAATTGGTGACTTGCCCTTTGAACTACAGGCCAAGCTACTGCGCTTCCTGCAGGAGCGTGTTATTGAGCGTGTTGGGGGAAGAGTCGAAATACCCGTTGACGTACGTATCATCTGCGCGACACACCAAAACTTGGCACAGCATATCGACGAGGGACGGTTTCGGGAAGACCTATACTATCGCATCAGCGAAATATGCATTGACATCCCCCCCCTTAAAGACCGCGAGGGCGACCCACTGATTCTCGCCAAAGCCTTTCTCGACAGGTTTAACCGTGAATTCAACAAAGCCATTCGAGGCTTTGAAAGAGATGCGGTAAGTGCTATTGAAAGCTATGAATGGCCAGGTAATGTCCGCGAAATTGAAAGTAAACTGAAGCGCGCCGTGATTATGGCAGAAGGTGGTCAAATCAGCCTCGACGACCTACAGCTTGCGCAGTCTCGCACAGAGCCTCTTCCTCTTAACCTTAAATTAGTGAGAGAAGATGCCGAGCGCAAAGCGATTCAACGCGCCCTCAGCCACACCGATAATAACGTTTCCGAGACAGCAAAAGCTCTAGGGATCACGCGTCCCACACTTTACAGTTTATTTGAAAAATACGGGCTTAACTCTAAAGAGCCTTTGAAGAAGCCTGAACGAAGTCAGCTCTGATTTTGAGGTTCCAGCGTCACCTATAGGGGGAGGGCTGGAGAAGAACTGGGGAGTGGGACTCAGGCCGTAGAGCGAGGCCCCACGGCTTGCCTAATCATCGCCATGTATAGCGTTATGGCGCCAAAGCGAAATAAAAACAGCTTAACGAGAACCTTTTTTAAACAAAACGACTTCTACCGTTTGGATTAAGGTATAAGCGTCGAGAAAGAGGCCGTGATTCTTAACATAATATAAATCATATTGAAGCTTGGACATCGAATCTTCAGCCGACGCACCGTAGGGATAGCACAACTGAGCCCAGCCCGTAATACCAGGACACACCCTATGGCGTTCGTTGTACAGAGGGTTGGCCTGGCACAGCTCTTTCACGAACTCAGGACGCTCCGGCCTGGGACCAATCAAGCTCATCTCCCCCACCAGGACATTCCACAGTTGAGGTAATTCGTCGAGACGATACTTGCGAATAAAGGAGCCTACGCGCGTAATTCGAGGGTCTTCCTTTTGCGCCCAACGCGCGACCCCATCCGCCTCAGCATCGGTTCTCATACTGCGGAATTTATGGACATTAAAACACTGACCATTGCGGCCAACACGTTGCTGACTGTAAAACACAGGCCCTTTACCGCCACATTCCAACAGTATCGCCAAGGCAGTCAACAGCATAAAAGGTGCACTGAGCACAAGAAGAAAGACGCTGACCAGAATATCGAAACTGCGCTTGACACTAGAACGTATAAAATTTCGTTTAAATCCGCCAGCATGAATAAGCCAGCTAGGCTGAACGAGATCAAGCTGTATCAAAGCACTCTCGCGCTCAAAAAAATCGAGGGTGTCGGTAATATCGATACCACTCATGCGGCAATTTAACAGATCATCTGTTGGCAAACTCTGGCGCCGATCGTCAAGGGCCAGGACTATCTCATCAATATCATTGGCCAGAGCATAAGCACACAAACTTTGATCAAACTTGAGAATTCGGCTTTGATCTACCAGAGATGCCTGGCCCGGTTCCGACTCAACAAAACCGACCAGATGAAAGCCCCGCATATCTGCTTTACGGCGCAACCTGTCGATAAATAAAGCATTTTTACCGGCACCGACAACCAATACTCGCCGTAATAAAATGCGGCCATCAACAAATTTATAAAACACAGCACGAATTAAGGCTAAAGTAGCAACCGAAGCAACAGCGGTTGCCTTCAGCAAACCATCGGCAACCGCAAGAGATGGGACAAATTTGTAACACACACTCATCGCTATAGCCGCCAGAAACAAAGCGGCTATTAAGCGCATAACCAAACCTGACAACCTCTCTCGTTGACGCGTGTCATACAGCCCCATGGCCACCATAAACAGCACAAAGACAACAGACAATAAAGCTATCTTGGCTCCAATCTCTAGGGGGGAGCCATGTGTAGCCCCGGTATCAGTAACTAAGAAGTAGTTGTAGATGGCAGCGCTGAGGGAAAAAATAAGTGCAAGCTCAAGCAGGGCAAGCAGCATAAACTGAACATGAATATAGTGACCAAATAGACGAAACTTGCCTGTTATACCTCGGACACGGGGCAAGCCAAAACCGCCAACGCCTCCCAGCCCCACTGGCAACTCATTGAAATCCGCTTTAGCAACTAACCCAGCTTCCACCTTTTCCATTTGCTTCATCCTATGTCCGCCCGTATTTCTATGCACCCGTTCGATTTGACGTCAACTCGTTGACTGTAATAGCCCTTACTCCGCATCAACGGTGAAAGCCCTACCTCCCCCAACAAGTCGGGGCTAGGGATTGTCATACAAGTGCATTTTAATTACGAACAGGGCGACGATTAGCGGTCGCAATCCCTGATTAGTGGTTATACCAAGGGCCTTGATATAACACTGACAAACGTCCTTGAGGCCTTAGAAACTGAAGCCCTATCGGAACAACAATGATTGAAATTTTCCAGAAGCGCCCAAGACGAGCGCGGAATTATAGACCAACATTACTCACGATTCAGCAACTATGGGTCATGTGATAACCAGCAGCCTAATTACTCTGCTGGCATCGAAAACACTCGATAAGCCTTGGGGTCAAAATGAAGTTAGAACATTATTTCAATGAGCCTTGAAACCAAGGCCATAGTTGTCCACACCCAACTATGGCAATACCTGCATATTCGCAGTACTTCCACTAGCGGGCGTAAGAAAAAAGGGCCTGACATCACGGCTATTATCCCGCTCACGATCAGCTCTATTCCACCCTAACACCCCTGGCGACATCGGTGCGTGCCTGGCCAGCAGCCTCTCCCACGCCGAAAAGCCAGCCCCGGGCATGAGAGCTTTGCGGTTCTTTTCAGAACGCTGCAACTGTGTCACTTGAGCAGAATCTTTGCGGAGTTGTCGCTGTATATAGCTATTCTTGATGGCGATTACCTGAGTATTCATTGTAGCCGTCGCCGTTGTAGAGCGCCGCTGGTTCGCAACAGCAAACTCACCAAATAATGTTCCTTTACCCAGCTGCGAGATAACTAAATCCTGCTGATTGCCCCCCTGCTGAGAAAGACTGACCCCGCCTTTTTCAATTGAATAGGCATATTCGGCCGCATCGTTTTGACGAAACAACACTTCACCAGGGGATAGTAATAAGGTTTCAAAATCGGCGCAGGATGCACCAGAGCAAAAATGGCTTTTTAGCGGAACAGAGTGACCGAAAGCCCAATTAAAAACCTTCTCAAAGGGCGCCATCATCGGTATTAACCTATCGCCAACTGACTCTACCCACTGCTCCTCAGCAGTGGCATCAAAACCGAGCCGCCCATAGAGAGAAAATGTTTCTGCACTCGCAGCACCGAAAACATGAGTCGCCCCCAGGTCACGCATAACCGCAGTGGTTTTTTTGAACAAGGCAAAAATAACATTACGCTTATGTCGCCACTGCCTGTGAATCGCCAGCATGCTACCACTAACAATGCACGGGGCGGTGCCTTTCCGCTCAGCAGACTGCTCGATTAAGTCTCGCGTCTGGGTAAAATCAAAATATTTTTCAGGAGCCAGTCCGACGGTCGAGTCCCTATTGACCCGAAATGACGCTATCGCAGTATCTCCATCATAGGCAACCACATTGGCAACTCCGGGCAAGGCATCAAAGCAATCAACAATGCGCTCATCACTCGTCGCCCGTTTTTCCGAAAATTTATCTCTCTCCCTCACATATACGTCATAACGCAGCCTAAAAACATCATCGAGCTCTTTATCTGTACGGGCGACTTTTAATTTAATCGGCACGATCCAGCCCCTCATCAGCAAATTAAGACACGTAAAGCGTGAACGTTACGAAGAAAGGGCAGCCAAAAATCGATTATCCCTTATGCTGCGTCCATGCAACTGACCGGCGCCTTATCCGCATAGAGCCTGGTCACGCGAGCCATATAATCGACCCACCACGCACTCAGCACCCTGCAACGACCACCCGTCTGCCTAGAGTTGACAGGCTCGCGAACGCTTAGTTCCGAGTTTTTATAAAAAATTCATTTTAATGGAAGATAATGTGAAATGGCACAAACAACGCCGTGCAATCATTGGAAAAAGCCCCACTGGCTCAAACTTGCTCCCACCTCAATCACCCAAGGACACACGTTCCAACAAAGCTTCAGCCTCCTGCCTTTCCGAAAACTGCCCCCCACCTTTCAACAGGCGCCTTAATTCACTGATGGCGCTGCTCTTTTGATCCGACGCCAGATTGATCAGCACCCGGTGATAACGCATGGAGGCATTATCGGGCGTCTTGCCAAGTGCTTTGGCCATCGCATTTTTCGCCTCGTTGAGCTGACCATCGGCCAATAGGGCCATGGCCAAGGTATCCTGAATCGCTGCCGCCTGGCCATCAATCTCTACCGCTTGCAGGGCGTATTCAACAGCTTGCTTAGAGTCAGTGTCACGTAAAAACCAGGCCAGATTGTTTAATGCCACCAAATTTTTTGCCTCATAGCCCAGCACTTGCTGATACTGAGCGATAGCCAGAGCTGTATCACCCGCTTTAACATGCATATTCGCTAAAGCCATACGAACAGCCACATCCTCTGGGTTGCCATCAATCCAGCGTTGGTACAACTCTCGAGCTCCCGGCGCATCGCCACGGCTCAGTTTTTGCCCCGCCAGACCCAACAGCGTCCCCGTACCAGGCTGGCGCTGAAAGGCCTTTTCGTAGATAGCCAACACAGCCTGCTCATCACCCTTGAGCTTTGCCCGAGCAATTTGTAGCTGCCATGTCACCGGGCTCTGCGGCGCCAACTTCTCGAGCCGTGTCAGCTGCGCCTCAAATGTTTTAGTATCTTTGTTTTTCAGTGACAAACGAGCCAAGGCAACTCGAGGCTCTATATAGTCAGGTGCCAGCTCAATGGCTTTATACAAGCCCGCCTCCACCAGCTCATGCCGCCCCGC
>MAAC01000898.1_pt1 | contig 11538 bp, 11 predicted proteins | sample 1115981 | NCBI WGS metagenome assembly MAAC01 (sample SAMN04961126, study PRJNA320927) | seawater metagenome | isolation source: sample BD02T64 sea water enriched with oil for 64 days | place: USA:Gulf of Mexico | collected 2013-07-27 | reverse complement strand
AAAATTGACAACTTAGAATTGGTATTAAGTACAGGAAATCCAATTGAGTTTATCAATTTTATTCAGAAAAGTAAACTCGATCTCATCTTTCTAGATATCGAAATGCCAGAACTTTCTGGGATGGAAATTTTGCGTTCTATGCTCAATCCACCAAAAGTTATTTTAACGACTGCCTATTCTGAATATGCCTTAGAAAGTTATAACTATGGTGTGGTAGATTATTTATTAAAACCTATAAAATTTGAGCGCTTTCTAAAGGCAATCAACAAAGTGTCAGCATCCACAATAACACAACCTAAAAAAAACAACGAGGCAGAAGAATTGCAGATAAAACATGATGGAATGCCCGTTAATATTTCATTTGCATCCATCCTGTATATTCAGAGTTTTGGAAATTATTTGAAAATCTTTACAGATACAAGAATGTACTTGATCTCAGAAACATTGATTAATATCACCACCCAATTACCTGAGAATTTCCAACGGACACATAAATCCTATATTGCTAATTTAGCTAGCGTTACAAAAGCGACTAGAACCCATTTGATTATTGAAAACAATAAAGTTCCGGTAAGTACAATGTATAAGGTAACGGTGTTTAAAAAATTGGAATTGTTGGCGAAATTATAAAATAGTTCCTTTCTAGTTCACACAGCTGTCATATAACAAAGGAGGTAGAATACTTCTCCTATTTTTATTAATCAAAAAAGAGCTTAAGCACTTCCCTACTCATTGCAATAAAACACGTAATTATACCTGTTGTCGTAGGTGTATTTTCTTAGTAGATTTGAAACGAACACTTAACATAAAACTACTATCACATGTCTCAACATCTAATTTCTCAAATTCAATTATTAGCTTGTAATCGTGGTACTGTTGGATGGGTTATACCATCTGGGCAGACACTACCTATTGCTACTAATACACCAATATTTGAAGCTATAGGTACTGAATATGGTGGAAATGGAACCACTACGTTTAATCTACCAACTTTGGCACCGCTAAATAAGGTGAACTATTGTTGTAATACGGAAGAGTTTGGTTCGGATTATGCGAGATTTGCTCCAATTATGGGTGAAGTTGTCTTGTGGTCTGGAATGCAACTACCCGAAGGATGGTATATGTGCGATGGACAATTCGTTTCGAATTCAGAAAACCCTGCTTTGTATTCAGTGATTGGAGATACCTTTGGTAGCCAAGGAACTGGTCCTTATAAATCTTTTGCAGTTCCTACAATTGCAAACCCAACATCGAATGACTATTTAAGATATATTATCTGTGGTAATGGATCTCAAGCAAGTGATTTAGTAGGTTTTGCATCTTCAATCACCTGGTATGCTGGAAATGCAGATAGCCTTCCTACAGGATGGGAAAAATGTACAGGTCAGACCGTTGCTATACGTTCGAATCCTACATTGTATTCATTACTTGGAAATACCTACGGAGCAACTGAAGCATCATTTAATTACCCAACCTTGCCCGATTTGGTTCCCGGAGTGTCAACAAGCATGTCTGCGAACGGGTTTTACCCGCGACATATTTAATATTTTGAAAAACGTTTGAACTATTAAAAGCCCATACTAAAATATGGGCTTTTTTGATGCTAAATGGTTCATTATGCCATATTAAAATTGTTGTAAATATGTAGGCTCCATGTTACCTATGAATACAAACAAAAACTACAGGTTGTTGGTGAACAATCTGCTAGGGTTTTGGTATATTAGCATGAAAAAAAATTGCACACAGAAACTAAAGTTCCTTGTATCCGGAACAAATAATCAATGCATGCGAGCTTTGATGGCTATATAATTAGTTGTAACACATTGACCAAAAATTGTAAAATTTGAAAAAGACATTATTAATTTTAATTTCTATAATAGGCATTTGGTACTGCTTAAGATTCGGTTATATTTGGACTGCTTATGGACATGGAGGCCAGGTTTTAGGAATTCCATTTGCAATACTTCTTATTGGTTTAACTATCAGCTATTTTTTATCAAAGAAAAAAAACACTAAACGGAAATTATTTAATTTCTCTGTTTTATACTTTTTATCGCTCACTGGTTTTAGTTTGACTATTGAACTTATTAGAGAAAAAGTTGAAAATTATTTTAAATTTCTTTATTATGAACCTGAAGGTTGGGTAAATGAAATATTATTATGTTGGATTATAATTGGAATTACTACATATTTCTTACTTGAATTTAGTTACAGAAAAAAAATGAACAAATAAGAACACCAAATTAAAAATGCCCCCACAACAAAATATATCATTAATTCCTAGTACACTACTACTACTACTACTACTACTACTACTACTACTACTACTACTACTACTACTACTACTACTACTACTACTACTACTACTACTACTATATTAGGTGCTTAATCAACGCAACCAAATCATACACCAAACCGTTGGGGACAACGCACGAAAAACATAAATGGAAGAATTTACACCACCAATCAAGGAACGAAATACAGAAGAATTACTTGAAATAGTTGCCTTTGAAAAGGACTGGAATCCAAAAGCAGTGCTATTGGCTAAAAATGAATTAAAAAACAGAAATGTAGCGTCTCAAAAAGTTGAAAATGCCAAAAGCATGGCTAAAGAATACAAACAAGTACTACAATTAGAAAAGACACATGAAGGATTTACCATCGCTGATTTTATATTTCACTTTGGTCCTACACTATTCATCATATTATTTTCTTGGGAATTGAAAAAAGATGGATTCACTAGGAAAGCCAAACAACAAAAATACTTTCGAATGTTTTTAGGAGGAATTATTTTTTGCTACGTAGTATTCTTCATGTTTAGTTGATTATAAAAGCAGCTGCCAAACACCATGTATACTTAAGTACGAATACACGTTTACAATCAAAACCCTACCTTCCACTTCGCTCAGGTACCAACAGTTTTTCTATTCAGTTTGTATTTGTTAAATTAGTTGTTTAATCAACGTAACAAAACCATATACAAACACGTTGGACTGCAACAAAAGAATCTATTTAAAAGCACGATACTATGAGAGACCCATTTTTTGAAGAAGCTATTAACCAGGCCAACATCGGATTGCAGGAAGGCGGCATTCCAATAGGTTCTGTACTAGTTTATGACAATAAAATTTTAGGCGCTGGGTATAATAAACGCGTACAAGAAGGAAGTGTGGTGTTGCATGGAGAAATGGATGCTTTAGAAAATGCAGGTAGGCAAAAATCGGCCGTTTACAAAAAGAGTACTTTATATACAACACTCTCACCGTGTCCTATGTGTGCTGGAACTATTATCCTCTATGGAATCCCAAAAGTTGTTATTGGAGAGCATAAAACATTCATGGGAGAAGAAGATTTATTAAGAGCTAAGGGCGTAGAAGTTGTTGTTTTAAATGATGCTGAATGTATCTCTATGATGACCCAATTTATTCGTGAAAAACCGCAATTATGGAATGAAGATATTGGAATCTAAGGTGTAGGCTCTGAAATAAAAGCGTACGAATAGCTGCTAATAATGCCCTATAAAAATGAATTTATAGTTCTACAACTAAAAAACTGCGAGGACTTCCTATTCAGTTTGTATCTGCCTGCGGCAGGCAGGTGTAGTAAATTAGGTGCTTGAACACGCAAAAAAAACGGAATACAAACACGTTCGCTTTAATTGAATACATGAAAAATTATATTTCTTTTTTGGTACTTATTATGTTGGTCTATACTTCTTGTACTAGTCAATTAGAAAAGGAGGATTTAATAGGAGCATATAAAAGCAGTCCGTTAAACTTAACAGAAAAAATCAAATACAATACAAACAAAGATATTGAGGGTTTTTTGTTAAATTTAAAAACAAACGGTCTATTTCATTATGATACTTGTGGTCTTCTAGTAGATGGCTATTGGGAAGTGGTACGTGACAGTTTAGTATTGAATGCAATAACCATTAAATTTGCGAACGATTCGATTAATAAGATTAAAAAACCGAAGAAAAGAAAAGATTTTTTAATATTTAAAATTGAAGGTAAATCCCTTATTGGTTTTATAAATGAGACAAACGGTTTAAGAATTAATAAACTAAAAAGAGTTGAAAAATAAACTAGCATAACCAGGTATATAAATAATAGCAGTTACCTGTAAACTACAACGCTTGTGCTTTTCTGCTTCTTTGTTTCTCTAATTCTTATTGAATCAATAGAAAAACCATAGAAATTATTTTTTGTTTTTCCTTTGTATTTAGATTTTTCCAATTCTTTTTCCTTGCTCATTATTCTACTGTTATTTAGTTACACATGGGCTCTTGTATACCATACTTTAGCTATTTTTCTCTATATATTTTTTTATAAAAATGCCAGAGATGACATGTCTTAAGCACGAAAAAATCCTACTAATTTTAGTAGGATTTTTAAATGTATTAATTATAAATAGGGTATTCTATACCTGTGATTAAATTAGATGATGAATCAATATTATTTTCTTTGAATCCAAATGTAATCAACTTTATCGTCGTTGTTTTCATCAACAAAAGAAATATCTTTGTAAATAACAATTTGACCTAAATTCCCAATTTGAAAACTTCCTTTTGAAACCTTTAGTTCTCTTCGTTGACTTTTACTTAGTTTTTCTATATTAAGTAAATTGGTGCCCACACTAAATCCTTCTTTTGTTTTGTAGTGGTTAGATCTTGTAATAATGGATTTAATTTTATTTTCATCATCTAAAGTAATTTCTAAATTTTTTTCATGATTTTTTTTCATGACTTTTTGATTTAAATTATATGAGCCAATACTATTACTTGTAATTTCCATGTTTTTTTGTTTGCAAGAGATTATTACGATCATTGCTGAAATTAATACTGTTTTTCTCATTTTATATATTTTTATGGGCATGTGCCAGATTTTGATACAGCTTTACCACCTGTAGTATTTCTTGTTATTCCACTGTTTAAAGACATGCTTCTTATGTCTTGACCAAGATTGCCTGGATTACTTCCGCCTCCACCTGGCCATGTGCCTGTTGAGTCAGGTATATTCATAGAAAATAAATTTCCCATTCTTAAACCAAAATCAGTACAATTATAAGTATTTAAATTGTAATTGGAATTATCACCAGTAATTTCGGAGCGTAATTTTGATAATTGTGACGCTGTAATATTAATTGTTAAACTAACATCAAAATCATCGCCTGCATTATCAACTAATAAACGACTTACAGAAGGATTACTAGAAAAAGGACTTACCGAAGAAGCGGGATATAACCCCATAACCCTTGAAGTACTTCCCTGAGTTATTGAAATAAAAGTATGGCCAACATCAGCGTCCCAAACAGGTCCAGACCAAGTATCACTTTTGTTTACTTTCGGTTGTTTAACATAGATAGTAAAAGTAGCTCCTTTAGCCGAATCAAAACATTTTAAATATTCTACAATATTTGGGATCGCAGGCCCTTCGATTACTTCGAAAAGCTTAATCTCTTCTGGCCATCCTTCAATAATTTCTTCAGTGACTTTAACAGCACAATCCTCAGATTCTTTAGCATAATATTTAGTTTTACTATTGGTGTTTGAACAGTCGCCTTTATAAGTTCCTGTACCGTTTGCTGTTCCTGTACCGTTTGACGTTCCACCTGCTCCATTAGAATCGGGTAGCCATTCGTAGCCACAAATTTCTTCCTCTGAATATCCTAAATATTGAGTACTTACATATTCTGTATGTGTACCATCTTCATCAGTCCATTTTTTATACCAATCTTTATAATGATAGGTACCAACAGTTACACATGTTTCAAGATATTTATTCTTATAGGGGTTTAAATTTTTAAATTCATTACTAAAATAATCTTTTCCTAGGGCTTTTCCTTGTTCTAATTTCTTAGCAAAAACAATTTGGTTATTTATGTTAATAACATGAATTAGTCCATTAAAATTAGGAGAGATTTCAAAGTTTATTTTTGCAATTGGTTCTCCAGTCTGTTGTATTTTTTGATATACTCTTAAGGCATAAAAAGAAACAAATTCTTTTTCTTTGTTTACAGTTGCAATGATTTTAAATGACTTATAATAATCTCCTATTTTTTTATTGGCTATGTTGATATAGGGTGTTAAACTTGAGGTATAAGATATATTAAATTCATAATAAGAGGTTTCTAATTCTTTAGAGTATTTAATGCCGTTATCTTGCCAATTAACATTAAATTGATAAGGTATCACCTCTTTAAATTGTTCTTTGTTAAATACACTACTAATTTTATCAATAGTGTTTACAATAACCGGTTCTTCACTTAATATTTCTTGTTTCTCACAATTCCATAACAATACAGAAACCCCCAATAATAGAATTCCGTTTTTTAAATAATTTGCAATTTTTTGTTTTTTCATAATACATATTTTTAATAATTAAAAGATTCCTTTCTTTTTGGCTTACTATGCTTAAACTTGGGGCTTAATCTTGGGGCTTAATTTTAGAAATATATTTTAGCAAATTTTCTACAATGTATAAAGAGCAATAACTTGTGGTTATTTACGTTGCAGACTGATACTGATAAAGTTACAAATTACAATTCAAACAAAAGGAGGGCTTTTCCGTAGAAAAAGTAAGGAAAAACCATACCTGAGTCTCAATTATTTTTTGTATTTTATAGGGTATTGATTCACCAAAAATGGTGAGTTTTAAAAATGTTTCAGGACTTAAGTGTAACTTTTTCTCACACCCTCCTATTCGCCAATAAAGGCGGCGGCTCTCCATTAAAAGGATTCCACCGGCTAATACTTTTGGCATCCATACCCACTGCTCTCATCACAGAGCGGTCTCCGTACCGCTCTCTCATTTTGTCCATGGCTTGGTAGCATTGTACAAAGGCATTTGATACTAGTTGACTGTTACTAAATACTATCGTTTTTAAGTACCCAATAGGAACAGGAAAAATATCGAGAAATAATTCTCGATATTTTAAGTAGTTAATTCTGAAATCTAGCAGTATTTAAGCTGCTAGTTCTTTAACATCAACAGAAATTGGTAGCGCTTTAGCCTCGATTACGTTATTCACTAAAGGAAACAACCCATCTAATGCATTACTTGCCAAAGTTGCAAATCCATTTGCAAAAGCTTCTGCAACTAAATTTATAACAGGATTAAACATTCCCAATCCATTAACATCTACATCTATATCACCAATATGCGTATTTGATTCTTCAATAATCATACTTTCTATGGTCACTTTATTGTTCTTTATCACTCCAGTTACAGAAACGCGACCACTAAGGTAATAGCCATTAATAGTAGCCTTTGCTCCTACACTAACAGATTCTGAAATATCTTTAAACCAATTATTAAAAGTTCCAGTTACGCTTCCAGAACCATGTGCAGTAAGATGGTTACGGCTACCAAACTTAAAAGATCCAGTTCCAGAAAATCTATGTGTACCAGGAGAGACATGAACGGTATCAATATGTAATTTTTGAAATGAAGAATTAGACAAACCCGTCAATCCTTTCACATCATATTTAAGCTTACATTCCAAGCTCACCCCACCGTATCCAATTTCTCCAGTATCAGCAGAACCACTACTTGATCCACCAGCAGGATCAAAACCATTCCTCTTAATTTGTTTTGAAACTATTTTATCGATAGTACCCATGTTTTCTTGAATAATATCATTCAATATTTCTACAAAATTTTCCATAATTAAAATATTCTTTAAATTTTTCCTTACTCTATTTAATACAGGCTTTTCAGGTTTCGCCAGATGCGTAATTTTTTTCAGAAAAATAGAGAGAACACAAAACGTCAAATATCTAAAAAGAGAGATTGTATCTCAAACTTACATTTGGTTCTTTCTATTTTCTAAATGAATATATAAATAGCTATTTATTTGATTCAAAAGTAGTTGGTGCAATTCGTTTATAAATTAGAAATGTATTGAGTGAAGAAAAAAATGAAGTGTCTGATAAAAAAAAGTACGTAAAAGCTATTTTATTAAAATCTCTATTGCTGTATAAAAAATATGGATTACTTTAGACTACTAATCAATTAACTTAAAAAAAACGCTTATGTCATCATATACAGATGTCCTTAAAAAGAAAGATTTCACTGTTTCTATAAACAAAATAAACCACCCTGGTAAACCTTTAGTTATAAAAGATGAAAGGTCTTGGGGGCCCTTTGTTAGAATCGGTCAAAAACACAAGAAAAATATTTATGTAACGGCTTTTTTTAATGATACAATTAAAGATAGTAACATCTATGTTCTGCAAGAACCAAGTACAGCAGCCAATGAATTACATTATTTAATAAAACTAGACAAACCGAGTATAGATTCTGATACGCAAAATTTATGGGAGATTGGAATTACCCTTACTAAAAAGACTCCTTTTGAGGGGATTGAAAAAGTGAAGGTAGTGATCGATTACAATTACCCAAAAGATATTGGCGAGCCAAAAAGAGGAACGATTGTAATTCCTCCAAAGTAATTGATCCTAGAATGCTTTCAACACATATAAGGCTATTTTTATGCTGTTTTATAGGAGTAGTATCGGTATGTTATTCTCAAAATACATACGTTGATAATCTTTTTGCCAAACATTGTAAGCAATGTGATGCATTGTCTGCTAATTATAAAAAATTAGAAGTAGATACACCTGTAAATACCTGGCACAATGCACATATTAGTTTTAAAGATGAGAATTACGAAAAGGCACAGTATTTCCTATTAAAAGATACCAAAACTGCTAAAGTCTTAAAACAACTTTTTCAAGGACATTTACTCTTAAAATTAGGCATCTATGAAGAGGCAAGAATAGATCTTCTGAATGTTTTAAATGTTGGAAGTAAAGCCCAACAACAAATGGCCTGTAAAAGTTTAGGAGATCTCTTTTATAAAAAGAAAGAGTATGATGCTGCTGTTGACTATTATCAAAAAGCATTTGGCGTTGAAACAGTACAAAGTACTTTTTTTAAAAATGAAATACATGAAAACTTGGCATATATTTTTTTAACAAAAGAAGCATACACAACTGCAGAAACCTATTATAAAAAGATTTTAAGTGCCTATATACACCAGAAAGATTCTTTGCCTATAGCCAGAGCGTACTCTCACATGGGAAATCTCTATTTTGAACAGTACAAAGATGATGTAGCGGAACAATATTTTGATTCTGCCTATGCCTATTCGAAAACCTTAAAAGACATCGCATTAAAAAGCACCATAACGTATAATTTATATTTGGTCTCTGAAGTGCTAAAAAAACCAAAAGCTGCCATAGGTTACTTTAAAGAACATACCATCCTAAAAGATTCTATACAGAAAAAAAACATGATTTGGGAAGTAGCGCAACAAAAGGAGTTGTATAATCTTGGCATCAAACAGATAGAACTAAAAGCAAAAACAGCACAGCGTAATACTTTTTTTGTGATTGCTATTGGAGTGTTTTTAGTGGCTGTCCTTGTATTTTATGCCTATAAAAACAGCAAACAAAAGAATAAAAAAATTGTAAAACTAAACACAGACTTAGAAGCTTCTAATAACACAAAAAATCAATTATTTTCTATTGTTGCACATGATTTACGGGCTCCAATTTCACATTTAAAACAAAAGTTCGAAAAAAAGATTTTAAAAAATGATCCTGATACCGATGCCTCTTTTTTAAAGACGAATTACCAAGCGATCGAATCTGTACATCAATTAATAGATAATTTGCTCAATTGGTCATTGAGTCAATCTAACTTGATTGCCATACATTCAGAATGGTTTCCGTTAAAACCTATTATTGATCAAGTCCTATTTCCTTTTTCAGCATTGATAGAGGAAAAAAAGATCAATTTAGCGATTAAAATACCAGAATCTATCTTAATTTTTGCTGATATTAATACAACGAAGATTGCTTTGCGAAACTGTATAGATAATGCTATAAAATTTACACCCAATATGGGAAATATTACAATTTCAGAAAAATCAATCACCGCAGAGTTGTGTACGCTCTCTATTGAAGATTCTGGAATGGGAATTTCGAAAGAAATAATACATACCATTTTTGAAATGGATGCAACTAAAATTAAAAAAGACCATTCTGGCTATAAAAGTACCGGATTGGGATTGGTGCTGACAAAAGCTATGATTGAAAAAAACAATGGAAAGCTAAGCATTGCAGCAAATGAAAAAAAGGGAACTATGGTTGCTATTACATTGCCTTATAAATTGATGAATTAAAGAACTATGAAAAAAATAAAAATATTAATTTTAGAAGATGATGCCTATGATGCTGAATTGTTAAAAGCAACCTTACTCGATAATTATGAAGTAATAATTGCTGAAACTTTTAATGAAGCAACAGAGAAATACAAAGTCAATGCTCCTGATTTACTCATTCTAGACATCTATATAAATAAAGAACATGAGGGAATTCGCTTTGCAGAATCTCTTACTAAAGAAAATAATGATGTTCCTCCAATAATATTCTTGACGAGTGCCAATGATCTTGCAACATTTAGACTGGCAAAAAAAATAAACCCAGATAGTTACTTATTGAAACCATTCAATGAATTAGAATTACAATTCTCTATAGAACTTGCTTTTGAAAAGCATGCAAGAGAAGTTGGTAAATTAACTACACAAAGTAATTCTATATTAAAAATGCAAGACACGTTTTTAATTAAAAAAAATGGGATGCTATACAAAGTTGGTACCCATGAAATTTCTCACATTGAAGCAGACGGAAGGTATTGTAATATTCACACCGATACCATGTCCTTTTTAATACAACAAAGTCTTAAAGATTTGGCTGGGAAAATGCCAGAAAACTTCATTATAACACACCGAAGATGTGTTGTTAATACAGAAAAAATTTTAAATGTAAACGCATCAGAATATTATCTAACAATGCACAATGGAAAAACGCTACCAGTAAGTCAACGTCATCGGAAAAATCTTTTAGATAGTTTTATGATTATTAAATAAATGCAATAGTACTACTGAGCAGCAAGCTATTGAAACCATATTGTTAGCTAAAGAAATAAAAAAAACTCCCTATACATTTTTAATTGCTGAGGCTTTCAATGTATTTTAAACCCTCCTATTCGCCAATAATGGCGGCGGTTCTCCATTAAAAGGGTTCCATCTGCTAATACTTTTGGCATCCATACCCACTGCTCTCATCACAGAGCGGTCTCCGTACCGTTCTCTCATTTTGTCCATGGCTTGGTATAAATTAAGAATAGCCGCATTGTCATCAAACAAATCTATCTGAAAACCACCTTCTACTAAATGCGAATACTTTACGCCTATTAAGCGCACCAACATCCGTCTGTTGTACTGTTTTTTAAACAATTCTTTAATTATGGGCAAAATTTTATGATCTGCAGATGTATAGGGAATTCTCTTTTGAACGGTATAGGTTTGAAAATCTGAATATCGAATTTTAAAGGTGATACAGGCAGTTAATTTATTCCCTCTACGCAATTGATAGATTAAGTTTTCTGCCATTGCTACGAGTATGCTTTCAAGCTTTTGCACATCTATGGTGTCTTTTTCAAAGGTTCTTTCTGTAGAAATAGACTT
>MAAC01019463.1_pt1 | contig 11540 bp, 10 predicted proteins | sample 1115981 | NCBI WGS metagenome assembly MAAC01 (sample SAMN04961126, study PRJNA320927) | seawater metagenome | isolation source: sample BD02T64 sea water enriched with oil for 64 days | place: USA:Gulf of Mexico | collected 2013-07-27 | reverse complement strand
ATGGGCGCTTCGGTGGGCGTGGACCGTCCAAGGGTGGGGTGGTTGCTCTCGCCGGTGACAGGATTGCTCGAAATTGTGCGAGATCGGCGTGAGTTGGGGACCAGCGCACGGGTGTTTATTGAGCAGTGGAGGCTGATCATCGCCCTTGTGTGCGTCGGGAGTGCGTTGCTGTTGCTCGCTCGGGCGAGCGAGGTTGCACGGAGCAAATACCGCGCTTAGGATAGCCCCGGTGCCCAGAGTAATGGGCACCTTCGGTTTTGAAGGAGTGTGCGGTATGGATGTGATCACAGCGGATGAAAAAGCAAAGATTCAGGGAAAGCTCGATACGCTGATTGCGAATCGCCCGGTGATTACGGACAGAATCGCCGAGGCTCGTGCGTTGGGTGATCTCAAGGAGAACGCCGAGTATCACGCTGCTCGTGAGCAGCAGGGCATGGATGAAGCGGAGATCCGTCGGCTTGAAGAGCGCTTGTCCAAGGCGCAGGTTGTCGATACCACCAAAACCGCTGACGGCGTGGTGTTTATTGGCTCGACCGTGAAACTCTGTGAAGAGGGCGACGACGAGATCGAGACCTATCGGCTTGTCGGTGAATCCTCGGACGATGGTGGCGATGAGGACATCATCGAAGTGACCGCGACAAGCCCGATGGGCGAAGCCCTGATGAAGGCTCGCGTGGGCGAAGTTGTCCGCGTGAATGCCCCACGAGGGGTCAAACGCTTCGAGATTCTCGAAATCATCTAAAATCAGGCTTGCTGACTGAAATTGCGAGTTCGCGCATCCGAATCATTTTCAGGACGCGTGTTTTTTCTGGTATAGTGCGCGTGCGGTTTCCACACAGACAGGAGAAATGGGAAATGAACATCAAGGCACGCAACATTTTGGTCAACAGTTTTATCACTCGCCGAGTTGCGATCTCGGCGATGCTCGTCGCGGGCATCGGAACCACGCTTGCGATGAGCGGGTGCGATTCGTATGGGCCGAGGATTCATCAGATGCGATCGATGCAGGTGCCTCACCTTGCGGGATCTGCCCTGAGCGTCACGAGTGCGAATGGGTGGATCGAAGCGATCCAGGTCGACCGCGGCGATGTGGGGATCGAGGTTGATCTGTACGGACGCGATGAAGAACGGCTCGGCTTTGTAACCGTTCACGCCGACCGGATGGGCGACGATACGCTCCGTGTCTGGATCGAATGGCCCGGCGGCAAACGCGAGAACGGCGAGGGCGCGACGATCGCACTTGAGCTTCCTGATGCCGATGGTATCGAGGCGCATTCATCCAACGGGCACATCACCATCGTTGGGCTTTCTGGGCATGCAGAGCTCAAGACATCGAATGGTTCGGTCAAGATTGATCTTCACGATGGTTCGGTGTTTGCTGACACAAGCAACGGCAAGCTTATGGCGGAGCGTGTGAGTGGTGAGATCGAGATGTATTCATCCAACGGCAAGATTATTATCACCGATGCGTTCGGACCGATCCGGGCCGAGACATCCAACGGGCATGTGTATGTCTCGACGATGGACGGAAACGAAGGACCGATTCGGGTTCGCAGCTCCAATGGACGGATTGATCTTGATCTTGGTGATGGATTCGTTGGAGTCCTCAAATGCCAGACAGGCAACGGCAAGGTGCACGCTGTCGGGATCGGTGGCGCCGACATGATCGAATCGGGCAAGGGGATTCTCGAGCTTCACTTTGAAGGATCGGATGAGGTGTCCGCGATCAAAACAAGCAACGGCTCGGTGCGTGTTCAGAGTCGACACACCGAGCCGGCGGATGGTTGATCAGATTTAAATCAACCTGAATGTTTCAAACAGCGGTGCCTTACGGTGCTGCTTTTTCTTTGTCGGCGGTCGCCTTGATCAATGCGGTGATCGCTGCGGGGAGCTCAAAGACCGAATCGTCGATCGGGCTTGATTCTGCGGTCAGTATGCTGATCACAACTTCTGTAGGACCAATCTTCTGGACGAGCTTTGTGGGCTGAATCTGCCCGCCGATTTCCTTGTACTCTTTGATCACGGTGATCACATTGAGTTTGCCCATCGATGTATCGGTCTCGGCTTGTGACCCAATCTGGTACCCGCTCTCTACCGCGTAGTAGTTGATTGATTCGTCCCCATCGGTATCGACAAGCCGAATCTTGTGCGCTGCTTGTCCGTCAAACTCGGTCTCTTCAACATACTCGATGGTTTGGTTGTGCTCGAGGAAGCCCAGTGGATAGAGCAGGTTCGTCTGATTGATGATGTCCTTGGCTTCCTCGGCGGGAAGAATCCGAGGCCCATTCATCGCGTCGAGAGACCACGCAACTCCATCATTGAGCCCCGAAGTTGTTTTGCTCATCATCGGAATATCAACAACAACCCGAAGCTTGTCGGGCGAAGAAATTCTTGTTTCGATGGTGCCTTCGAGCCCCATCGCCGCGATCGAAATCGTTCCTGTCTGATGCATGAACTTGATCGATTCGAGTGCTTCGCGCCCGCCGAGTGCTTTGATCATGGTATCGATGATCTTGACTGCTTTGGCGTCATGATTCTTGTCATCAAGCGTGATCGCTGCTGATGCGGAGGATGTGAACGGGCTCGCAGGGATCCCGGAGATGGTGGTGATGGCTACCGCGATGGCAGCTGCTTTTAGAGTTGATTTCGTTTTCATGGTGTGTTCCTTTGTGATCTCTCGAAGTGTTTCGTGTGATTATTCTGCAACTGTCTTTTCGATCCATTGTGCCGCGGCATGTTTGGGGGAATCTATCCCTTTGATCAGATCCTCACGGGTCAGTGGCACAACATGATCGGGCACAACCCCGTCATGCTCGAGCCGATATCCGGTGGATGTGACAAAGTCTGCGATCGCATGAAGCAGCACATCGCCCGATGGAAGTTTTTCCATTGATGCCGGCAGCGCCATTCCTGCCGAGTTGGTGCCAAAGACCTCGACGCGTCCAAGTGACTGCAATCCGCCCGCAAAGACCTCCGAGGTGCTCGCGCTCCCCGAGTCGGTCAGGATCGCGATCGGGCCGGCGAATGGATCCAGAGGCTCGCCCCAGGTCGTGACAATCACAGGCTCGATATTGAACTGCATTTTTGCTGTACGCATGGTCATCGTGCCCAGGGATCCTTTTTCATCCATCAGGAATCGGCCGATGGCAGAGGAAAGCCCGCCGATCCCGCCGGGGTTTCCGCGCAGATCGATGATCAATCCATCGACATCACGAAGCTCGTACATCGCTTTTTCGAATGGGGCCATGATCGGCATCATCCAGATATTGAATGAGATCACACCGATCTCGGTGGACACACCTGACTCTGAGGTCATGGTGAATCGATTCCACTCAAGGTGCGTGCTCATCGCAGGCAGGTTGCCAAACTTGACGAACTCGCCCGGCATTGGAATCCGAGCGATGTTGAGTTCAACGGTATCGTTGTCTCTATTGAGGAATGTCAGATCAATCGTGGTACCCGATGGGCCTTGGAGATGATTATTGAGAATCATTCGTCGGCCATTGATATCAAACTCTGGTCCCTCGAGCGCTTCAGCAAGCTTGGCGAGCCCATCGGCGAGTTCATTGGAGCGGACCTCGGTGAGCACCCACCCGATCTGCACGCCTGCCTCTTGGGCTGGGCTCTGATCGCGGACCGAGGTGATGACCGCTTGTCCATCCATGATCCGGAGATCAAGCCCGGTGTCCCAGCTGCCGGTTCCATCGGTCGCTGAGTCATCTGCGATCGTCGTGTCTTCTTGGGGATTCCCATGATCGGCTTGAATCTCAGTATAGTTTTCAGAAGACATCGCATCAGTCTCATCATGTGATACAACAGCTACATCATTCGTATCATTCGCATCAGGGATAATCCCAAAGTGAGACTGTCCTAATCGATTGAGTGCTTCGCGCATCACCGAGCGGATCTCGCGGCGATTCATTGCTTGGGCAGCTTGGGGGCGAAGCTCATCACGCACGGCGACCCAATCTACCCCGTTTAAGTTTGGATCGAAGTGGGTCTCGTTGATGATCTCCCACATCCGATCAAAGTCTGCTAGGGCGGCCTCGCTGCTGATCGTCCGCTGGGCGGTTACGACATTGGATTGATTGCATCCTGAGACGATCGCAACCCCGCTTGTTGCGAGAACCAGAAGACACACAGAAATACACTTGCTTGTTCGATATCCCACGAAGGACTCCAGCTAAAGGAATGAGTAGACCATGAGCCCATGCAACTCTGGCAAGGCACTCGGGAGTATATATGGGATCTACGCGGTGGGGTTTCACATCATGAAAACCAATGCGATAAATCGGTTCGCCAACTCAGTGCGTTATGAGTGGTGGACCGCTTTATAGACATTAATTACCCACTCGGGCGTCTCTTTATGCAGTCTTTTGAGCTTTGAGCCCTTGAGGAAGTAGTACAACGCGGTCCCCCCCTGAAAGAGCATCGCCAAGGCGATCATGGCGAGATACATCATCGCGGTGGCGACCTGTTCGAGCTGGATCAGCTCGTCCATCATGCCCGCGAGTTCGGGTGTGCTCTGCATCACGGGGTCGGCTTCCATCGCCGATTCGATCATGGTCTTTGATGGCGTTGCGACAAGCATATAGACGGCGTACGTGATCAGTGCGCCCCCGAGCATGAGTTGGTTGATCGCGAGCTTTGTTGGAACGCGCATATCGAGTTTAATGAGCTGTCGGCGGAGGGTGAGTTCTCGCGTGCCGACCCCGGCGATCACGAGTGCGAAGATCATCATCGGCAAGTTGCCCAGGGCGAAGGGCAATGACAAGGCGCCGGCGAGGAGCGTTGTCCAGCCAGAGAAGTTGGCGTAGCGAATCGCTTTTTCGACCGGTTTGGCGCGTTTGGATGCGAGCCTGATCCGATTGAGGTGGGCATCGCTCAGCGGGTTGGCCAAGCCCGGATTCGATGGTGCGGGTTGCTCGCTCTGCAATCGGAGTGGGGTGTGCGCGGGGTTTGGGTCGATTGGAAGAGAACTCATATCTACAATTCGACTGATTGGATCAGTCAGCGGTGGGGTGTTGCTCAAGAGGTGAGATTCTGTTGAATGCCCTGTGTCGTAATCGGGTTTTGGCGTCCGAATATGTAAACGAGCATGTAAAAGAGCCGCCCGATGAAGGACGGCTCTTGGATAGTTTCGTTGTTGTCGATCGGTTATCGGCGACGGCGCGCGGTGATCAGACCCGCGATGGAGAGGAGTCCGAGAGCGCCCGGTGTTGGCACGGCACCAATATCAAAGCTGACCGATTCACCGCTTTGGAGGTAGACGGTGGCGATGGAAATGTTTTCGTTGAAGGTCTCGGCGTCGGTCATGACGAAGAAGAACCGTGAATCTTCGCCGGAATCGAGCAGTGTTCCGAAGTCGAAGTCGATCATGTTTCCATCGGAACTTCGGCTCGCATCGCTTGGGCCTTCATCACCCGGAGCGGTCGCATCGTTGCGATATTCAACGCGTGATTCCCAACCGGCGTAGCCGCTGATTTCGATATGGGAGATTAATCCAGCGAGTTGGCTGTTTGATTCGGTCAACAGGTAGTTAAATGTAAGCTTGCCCGTTTCGAATGAGCGAACGACGCGGGTCATGAATGTGCCTTCATACAAAACTGTCTCGTCAATCCCTTCTGGGTCGGCAAAGATCGAGAAGTTATAAAGAGAGTCATCAAGCACGACGCCAATCAGCTCGGGGGTCAACTGGTTGTCGGTGCCTGAGAGTCCAGTGACGGAATCTCCAGCAGCGAGCCATTGTACATCGCCAGCCGATACGATTGAGCCGCAGGTTAATGCGATCAAGGCCCCGATAGTTCTTGTATAGTTCATACTCATCTCCTCATTGAGCGTGTGTTCTTGTTAACACCCCGCGGATCGTGTGGTCAGATAAAAAATACATCCATTTATGCGATGTGCCACAAAACATCAGAGAATTAGCGGACTATCTAACGAATCCTTGAATTTGAGGCATGAATGGGCATTGCGACGAAAAAAGCCGCCCTCTGACGAGGACGGCTTCTTGAAAATCAAGATTGGATAGAGGTCTTATCGACGACGGCGAGTCGAGATCAGGCCCGCGGCACCCAAGAGTCCGAGTGCACCTGGGGCGGGGATTGGGTTTGCACTGGCGATGCTCATGGAGACTGATTCGCCGGATTCGAGGTAGATCGTGGCGATCGCCGAATCCAAGTAGTAGGAATCGGTATCAACCATCGCGAAGAAGTACCGTGATTCGTCTGCGGTGTCGAGACCCAACGCGAAGTTGAAGTCAAGTATGCTGCCGTCGCCACTGCGTGTCGCGCCTTCTGGTCCTACGGTACCAGGAGAGGTTGTCTCGTTGCGGAACTCAACGCGAGTCTGGAATCCTTCGAATCCGCTGACTTCGATGTGTGAGATTCTGCCTGCGAGCTGGTCGTTTGGCGACAACACGCGGTAGTTGAAGTGCAGGTTTCCGGTTTCGTGTGAACGAACGATGCGGGTCATGAAGGTGCCTTCATAGAATGCATCTTGACCACGCCCTTCGGTGTTGGCGTAGATCGAGAAATCTTGGAAGTTATCCATCTCGATTGAACCAATGAGTTCTGACATTTGGGTATTCATGATGCCGCTGAGTCCGCCAGCGAACTGGTTGGGCCCGAGATCGACAACAGCGCCTGCGTACGCGGCTGATCCGCACGCAACAACGACTGATGCGACGATTGTTTGGGTGATATTCATAAGCTCTTCTCCTCTTGTGTTTTCGCGCCACAAACTGAGTGGCTACTGGAACATACAACCGCATGGAGCGTGTGCCACCCAAAGTCGGCAATTATTGCCGATTTTCGTATGTGAAGAATGAATTGCAAGTGGTTGGATAATCGTAGTTTACGCATTTATCCAAATTAAATGAGCGGGTATTGTTTGGTGTTAATGATAAAATCGAGCTTCAAGCCGCCGTGGGGGAGTTTTTGATGGAGAGGAATCTCAAAAAGGGGCGATCCGATCGGTGTTTTTCATGATGGGAGCTATCAGACCATCAATGGTCGGCATCGGGTCCTCTATAAGTGGTGTTGTTGGATGAACCCGGTTTTTCCGCCGATGGGGGATACACTCGCATACACAGCCTTGTATTGGGCAATGACGGAGGGAATGACATATGAAGGGCATGATTTTGGCAGGCGGCTTGGGCACACGCTTGCGACCAATGACATTGGTGACCAACAAGCATCTGCTGCCGGTCTATGACCAGCCGATGGTGTACTACCCGATCAAGTGCCTCGTCAACGCGGGGATCACCGAGATCATGATCGTGACGGGCGAAGAAAATGCTGGCGACTTCATCAAGCTCTTGCGTGATGGCAAAGAGCTCGGTCTGACCCGATTGGAGTACGCCTTTCAGGTTGGTGAGGGCGGGATCGCTGATGCGCTCAAGCTCGGCAAGCACTTCGTGGACAATGACAAGGTCTGCGTGATTTTGGGCGACAACATCATCGAGAACAATATCAATGATGCGGTTGAGGACTTCCGCAACCAGAAGGACGGCGCGAAGGTGCTGCTCAAAGAGGTGCACGATCCTGAGCGGTTCGGGGTCGTTGAGTTTGGTGATGATGGCGAGACGATCGTGAACATTATCGAGAAGCCAACAAATCCACCGAGCAATATGGCGGTGACGGGGCTGTACATGTATGACTCCGATGTCTTCAACATTTGTGCAACGCTCAAGCCATCAAAGAGAAACGAGCTTGAGATCACGGATGTGAATACAGAGTATCTGCGTCGTGGCAATCTGACGAGCGCGACACTCGACGGGTGGTGGACCGATGCGGGAACGATCGAGAGCTTGCACCGTGCATCGAATCTGATCGCTGATACCGGCGCAAACAAAGTTTAACGAACGGAACGATTCATATGGGACAGACCATCCTCGTCACCGGCGGCGCCGGATTCATCGGCTCGAACCTCGTCAGGTATATCCTTGAGCACCGACCCGATGATCGTGTGATCAATCTTGACGGGCTGACTTATGCGGGGAATCTAGAGTCGTTGGCGGAGTTTGTCGACGAGCCTCGCCATGAGTTTGTGCACTGTGATATCAATGATGGGGCCAAGCTCGACGAGATCATGCCCAAGGCTGATGTCGTCTTGCACCTGGCAGCGGAGTCGCATGTTGATCGTTCGATCCATGATCCGTCGTTGTTTCTCAACACGAACATCATCGGCACCCAGTGCATGCTCGATTCGGCCAAGCGCCACAACATCAAGCGGTTCGTGTATGTCTCGACCGATGAGGTGTATGGCGAGTTGCCTTTGGATGATAAGAGCCAGTTGTTCACTGAATCGACGCCTTTGGCGCCCAACTCGCCCTATGCGGTGAGCAAGACGGGGGGCGACATGCTCGCGCGGGCGTATCACCACACCTATGGCATGAACATCGGGATCACCCGATGTTCGAATAACTTTGGGCCTTACCAGTTCCCCGAGAAGGTGATTCCGTTGTTTGTGAACAACCTGATTGAGGGCAAGAAGGTGCCTTTGTATGGTGATGGGCGGAATATCCGTGATTGGCTCCATGTACTGGATCACTGCGAGGCGATCTGTCGGGTGCTCGATGATGGCAAGCCCGGTGAGGCGTACAACATCGGTGGCAACAACGAACGATCGAACTTGGAACTGACCAAGATGCTGATCGATCTTTGTGGACGAGACGAAACCTTTATAGAGCACGTCCCCGATCGACTCGGGCACGATATGCGGTACGCGATTGATGCGACCAAGATCCGCGACGAGCTTGGGTGGGAGCCGACGCGGTCAGCCTGGCCTCAAGCCCTCGAGGAGACGGTCCAGTGGTATAAGGACAATCTCGAATGGTCCGATCATGTCCGCACCGGTGAATACCGGCGGTTCATGGACCAAAACTACACGAATCAGGGCTAAATGCGATCGGGCAGATATCTGTACCCATCAGCATCGATGAGATGTGTTCGCGATGGGTGTGGGTACGGATTTGTGGTGTGGTGTTTTCTTTTGAATTAAAGAGGACAATGAGGTGCCATATCGGTTGACCAGTGTGACGAGCCAGATACGATTGATGCTGTCAGATCGTGTAAATTGCGATGAGACGATAAAATTGTGGTGCAATGCACACGAATGCCAAGTTCTGGTATCGTGTCATATATGTGTCAAGTCGACACGAGGCACACAACGCATAAAGGGTATCTACCGTGGCGGATAAAGCAAAAAAAACGAAGGCGCATCAGCATCCTGACAAGGATGGGCTTGAAGCATTTGTCTACGACGATCAAATTGTTCGTATGTTTGCGTGGGCAACCATCATCTGGGGCGTCGTTGCGATGCTCGTGGGTGTGATCATCGCGATCGAGCTTGCCTACCCGGATTCGAGCTTTGGTATCTCGTTCTTGAGCTTTGGGCGTTTGCGTCCGTTGCATACCAACGCTGCGATCTTCGCCTTCGCGGGCAATGGCATCTTCGCTGCAATCTACTACTCGACCCAACGGCTTTGTAAAGCGAGAATGTATTCCGACCTGCTCTCTAAGCTCCATTTTTATGGTTGGCAGCTGATCATTCTCTCTGCGGTGCTTACTTTACCATTTGGAATCACCCAGGGTAAAGAGTACGCCGAACTCGAATGGCCAATCGATCTCATGATCGCTGTAGTCTGGCTGGTGTTCTTTGGCGGCAACTTCATGATGACACTGATTCATCGTCGCGAACGCCATATCTATGTCGCGTTGTGGTTCTATATCGCCACGATCGTCACGGTGACGATGCTTCATGTCTTTAACAACCTGTGGGTGCCCGCGGGTTTGGTCTACCTTGTTCAGTATGGCGAGATGCCATCGGCTGAACTCGCGCTCAAGTCGTATCCAATCTATGCGGGTGTGCAAGACGCGCTGATGCAGTGGTGGTATGGTCATAACGCGGTGGCGTTCTTCTTGACGACGCCATTCCTTGGTTTGATGTACTACTTCCTTCCTAAAGCTGCCGAGCGCCCTGTGTTCTCGTACAAGCTTTCGATTATTCACTTCTGGTCGTTGGTGTTTATCTACATCTGGGCCGGCCCTCACCATTTGCACTACACCGCGTTGCCAGAATGGGCATCGACGGTTGGTATGGTCTTCTCGGTCATGCTGTGGATGCCATCGTGGGGCGGGATGATTAATGGTTTGATGACTTTGCGTGGTGCTTGGCATCGCGTGGCTTCTGATCCGATTCTCAAGTTCTACATTGTGGGCATTACCTTTTATGGGATGTCGACCTTTGAGGGGCCGTTGTTGTCGATCAAATCGGTCAACTCGCTCTCGCATTACACCGACTGGACGATCGCACATGTCCATGCGGGTGTGCTTGGTTGGAACGGGTTTATGACCTTTGGCATGCTCTACTGGATGATGCCTCGGCTCTTCCAGACGAAGCTCTACTCCAAGAAACTCTGTGCTGCTCACTTCTGGATCGGCACGATCGGTATGGTGCTCTATGTCCTGGCGATCTATGCTGCTGGTATCACCCAAGGGTTGATGTGGCGTGCGTTTGATGTCAATGGGCGTTTGTCCTATCCCGACTTTATCGAAACAGTGACCGTGTTGATTCCGATGTACTGGATTCGCGTTGTCGGCGGGTTGTTGTACCTCACCGGTGCAATCCTCGGTCTCTACAACATGTTCATGACTTGGAAGGCTCGTCCTGAGAAGTATGAAGATGTCGTGCACTATGCACCAGCACTGAGCAAGAACGATCCTGCAGATCCTTCGGCCAAGTCTCGCCTGGGTGCGAACACAGGCGTGGGACACGCGGGCGATAAGTTCCTCCAGGGCAACTGGCATCGTTCGCTCGAACGCAAGCCTGTGAAGTTCACCCTCTGGGTGCTCGTCGCGGTAGCGATCGGTGGCATTGTCGAAGCGGTCCCGATGTTTATGGTTTCGTCGAATATTCCTACGATTACAACTGTGACGCCGTACACGCCTTTGGAGCTTGCGGGTCGAGATATTTATGTCGCTGAAGGTTGCTACAACTGTCACTCGCAGATGATCCGTCCGTTCTTGTGGGAGACCATGCGGTACGGCGAATACTCCAAGCCGGGTGAGTTTGTTTATGATCATCCGTTCCAGTGGGGTTCTCGCCGAATCGGTCCAGACCTTGCTCGTGAGGGCGGATTGCGTACGCATCTGTGGCATTACCGTCACTTCAAGAACCCTGCGGATATCTCCGAGAACTCGATCATGCCTCGTTATCCTTGGCTGTTGTCGAACACGATAAACTTCGATGAGATCCGTGGTCGGGTCGATTCGATGGCTCTGTTGGGAGTTCCGTATGGTGAGTTGCTTCTCGAAGGCAAGACCGTCGAGCACGCCCAGGGGCAAGCCCTTGAGATCGCGATGGAGCTCGAAGCACAAGGTGGACCATCGTATGAAGAGACATATGACAAGAAGGTCGTTGCTCTGATCGCGTATCTCCAGCGGATGGGGACTGATATCTCGAAGACTCCGCCTCTGGTTGAGGAAACTCAAGAGGAGGTGTCGCCATGAGAATGACCGAAATCGTTTCCTATCTTG
>MAAC01018824.1_pt1 | contig 11540 bp, 14 predicted proteins | sample 1115981 | NCBI WGS metagenome assembly MAAC01 (sample SAMN04961126, study PRJNA320927) | seawater metagenome | isolation source: sample BD02T64 sea water enriched with oil for 64 days | place: USA:Gulf of Mexico | collected 2013-07-27 | reverse complement strand
CTTTCCGATGTTTGAAAAAACCGATAGCGGTAGCTGGACGCCATTGCATCACCCCTTTACCCAGCCCTCGTGCTCGGTTGAAGAGTTGCGCGCCGATCCGGGTGCGGCATTGTCCAATGCCTATGACATGGTGCTGAATGGCACGGAGCTGGGTGGCGGATCGGTGCGAATCCACGATTCTGAGATGCAGAAAGCGGTTTTTGAAGTGCTGGATATTAATGAAGCAGACCAGCAGGCGAAGTTTGGTTTCTTGCTCGAGGCACTGAAATACGGTTGCCCACCCCATGCGGGCGTGGCCTTTGGTCTCGATCGACTGATTATGTTGATGGTCGGCGCCGCCTCGATACGCGACGTTATTGCCTTCCCGAAAACCCAGTCGGCACAGTGTTTAATGACGGATGCGCCGGGGCTGGTCGACAACACACAATTGCGCGAGCTGAATATTCGCTTGCGAGAAAAAGCAAAGAGTGAAAAAAGCGAGTAGGAGTCAGTTATGGCGGGCCACAGCAAATGGGCGAATATCAAACATCGCAAAGCGGCTCAAGATGCTAAGCGAGGTAAGGTTTTTACCAAGTTAATTCGTGAGTTAGTGGTGGCGGCGAAAGCCGGTGGCCCCAATCCCGATGACAACCCACGCTTGCGCGCCGCCGTTGATAAAGCCCTCGGCGCCAATATGAAAAAGGACACCGTCGACAAGGCGATTGCCCGTGGTGCCGGTACTGGTGAGGGTGAAAACTACGAAGAGGTGACCTACGAAGGCTATGGCCACGGTGGTATCGCCGTGCTTGTTGAATGCCTGACTGACAACCGCAATCGCACCGTGGGCGATGTGCGCCATGCCTTTACCAAGCGCAGCGGCAACCTCGGTACAGACGGTTCGGTGGCCTATTTATTCACGCGCACCGGGCAAATGAGTTATGCGCCCGGCGGCGATGAAGAGCAAATTATGGATGCCGCGCTAGAGCTGGGTGCCGATGATGTGGTAACCCATGACGACGGTTCCATCGATGTGATGACGAGCTGGGAAGACTTCCTCACTGTAAAAACAGGCCTGATTGAAGCGGGACTTACGCCCGAAGATGCCGAAGTGACCATGATTGCCTCACTAATGGTCGAGCTGGATAAAGACGGGGCCGAAAAAGTCATCGCCCTGGTCGATAGCCTGGAAGACCTCGACGATGTACAGAATGTTTATACCAATGCCGATATTTCCACCGAAGTACTTGAGCAGTTGAGCGAATAATTGCCCAAGGACTTTATTTTTTAACGAGTAGTCATACTTATCAATACAAGGAACATGAAGATGAAAGTCATTAAAAAGACCGCAGAATACACGGTTAGTCAAAAGCGTTCGGGTCGTTACGCCGTTGCCGCCGCTGATGGCAGCGCCATTAACGCTGAAGAAAAAACCAAAATTTTATTGGCCGAAGAGCTGATTAAGCTGACCGCGCCCAAGCCTGCAGAGCCCGAAGCCGAAGAAGCACCTGCAGAAGAAGCCGCTGAATAAGCTGGTTTTTTCGTAAGGTGTGGCAAAAGGGTGGCGTGAGCTGCCCTTTTTTTTGCGCAGGTTTTTATGAGCCGGATATAAAGTCAGCTAAAAACCACTTTGGCTTGACGGGCAATGCCACCATTGCAACACTTGCCAAACCATGAAATGTGAGCTGATAGATGACACGAATACTTGGTATTGACCCCGGCTCGCGGCGCACCGGTTTTGGCATTATCGATGTTATTGGCAGCAAAACCCAATATGTGGCGAGCGGTGTTATCCGTCTACCGACGGGCGCACTACCAGAGCGATTAAAGGTGATTTTCGAAAATATCAGTGAGTTGATCGGTGAATACCAGCCTGTTGAAATGGCTGTGGAAGATGTGTTTTTTGCCCGCGATCCACGAGCGGCCTTGAAGCTGGGGCAGGCCCGAGGGGCGGCCATCGTTGCCGGTGTGACAGCGGATCTTCCGGTGGCGGAGTACAGTGCAAAAACTGTTAAGCAGGCGGTGGTCGGCAATGGTGGGGCGAAGAAAGATCAGGTGCAGCAAATGATTATGCGCCTCTTGAAATTGCCCGCCCCGCCCCAGGAGGATGCCGCCGATGCCTTGGCGGTTGCTATTTGTCACGCCCATAGCATGACGCACCAGCTGGCGGTAAAAGGCGTTACTGGCTATGCCCGGGGTCGTTTAAAATAGATTGAGAGCTGCCACGAGGGTTCTTTTTCTCGCCTTTGGCATTCTATTTGGGTGAAAGTGTACTCAAGTGCTCATTAACTACAGTAAACTCCCTCTCTGCGCGCAGAGTTGCCTCGCCTGAGAGCGCCTGCTGTTGGTGCCTGAAAGAAAAACCACTCTCATGAAGATGCTTCATATAATGACCTCGGTCTGACACTTGAAACTCGTATTAATCGACGGGGCCGCCTCGGGCCGTCGCTAGCGGAAACCACAATGATAGGACGAATACGCGGTATCCTGCTCGAGAAGCAGGCGCCTTTTTTACTGCTCGACGTACAGGGTGTGGGCTATGAAATACAGGCCTCCCTAACGACATTTTTCGAACTGCCCGATATTGACGAGACGGCCACCCTGCACACCCATTTTGTGGTGCGTGAAGATGCCCAGCTACTCTATGGCTTTAGTAGTCTCGCCGAGCGACAGTTATTTCGCGAGCTGATTAAGGTCAACGGCGTTGGCCCAAAAATGGCACTGGCAATTTTGTCGGGTATGAATGCGAGCGAATTTGTCCATTGCGTGAAGAGTAAAGATATCGCCACACTGGTGCGCCTACCCGGTGTCGGTAAAAAAACCGCCGAACGCCTGGTGGTTGAAATGCACGACCGCGTCGAGAAATGGGCCCTGGCCAGTGATAGTGCTGGTGCGGTTGCTAGCCCGCAGGGCAGTGGCGCCGTGCAAGAGGCTGAGAGCGCACTGATTTCCCTCGGCTATAAGGAGCCGGAAGCGGCGAAGATGATTGCCGCGGTCAGTGCCGGCAATCAACAGGCGAGCAGTGCCGAGCTGATTCGCGCTGCGCTGAAAAATAAGGCGGCGTAGTCAGCGAGTTAGTCAATACTTATAGATAAAGTTTACATTTAACACGGGAAAGACAGAGCCGAAATGATAGAGACAGACCGCCTGGTTGCGGCAGAACCGATATTGGTCGAAGAGCGTATGGACAGGGCCATTCGCCCCGAAAAGCTCTGTGACTATATAGGCCAGGAAGTGGTATGCGAGCAAATGGATATTTTTATTCGTGCCGCCCAGGGTCGCGGCGAGCCCCTCGATCACACCCTGGTCTTTGGCCCCCCGGGCTTGGGTAAAACCACCCTGGCCAATATTATCGCCAACGAAATGTCGACCAGCCTGAAATCAACCTCCGGGCCGGTGTTGGAAAAGGCCGGTGATTTGGCGGCAATTATGACCAGTCTTGAGCCCGGTGATGTACTGTTTATCGACGAAATACATCGCCTCAGTCCGGTGATTGAAGAAATTCTCTACCCGGCGATGGAAGATTTTCAGCTCGACATTATGATCGGAGAGGGGCCCGCCGCCCGCTCCATAAAGCTCGACTTGCCGCCCTTTACCCTGGTGGGTGCGACCACGCGGGCGGGCCTGCTGACCTCGCCACTGCGCGACCGTTTTGGCATCGTGCAGCGTCTTGAATTTTATTCGGTCGAGGAACTGGCGACGATTGTTAGCCGCGCCGCCGATATCCTCGATGTCACGATGGAAGCTGATGGTGCGATAGAAGTGGCGCGCCGTTCCCGTGGTACGCCGCGTATCGCCAATCGCCTGTTGCGTCGGGTGCGCGATTACGCCGAGGTGAAATCCGACGGCCGCATTAGCGCCGCTGTTGCCGACGCGGCGCTGTCCATGCTCAACATTGATAAGCTCGGCCTCGACCATATGGACAGGCGCTTGCTACTGAGTGTGATGGAGAAATTTGACGGTGGCCCGGTCGGCGTCGACAGCCTCGCCGCGACGATTAGTGAAGAGCGCGGTACCATTGAGGACGTGGTTGAGCCCTATCTGATTCAGCAGGGCTATTTAATGCGCACCACTCGCGGGCGAGTGGTGACACGCCACTGCTACGAACACTTCGGTTTCAAGATGCCTAAGGCTCTGCTCGAACAGCAGCAAGGGGAGGGCGGCGAAGTATGAACGAATTCCGCTTGCCGATCCGCGTTTATATTGAAGATACCGATGCTCAAGGCATCGTTTACTACGTTAATTACCTTAAATTTATGGAGCGTGCCCGCTCTGAATGGTTGCGTAGCTATGGTTTTGATCGCCCAGCATTTGGCGACGAAGGGCAAATTTTTGTCGTCCATTCATTGACGACGAATTATCGCAAGCCGGCAAAATTGGATGACGAGATTGTCGCCACCGCTAAAGCCACGGCCTATGGCAAGGCCTATTTCGTGGTGGAGCAAAAGATTTACCGCGACGATGAACTACTTTGCGAGGGAAGCATCAAAGTAGCTTGTGTCAATCAGGCCAGTGGCCGGCCAACGGCGATGCCGCGCAAGATGATAGAGAAAATATTCAGTCATTCGTGTCAATAAGCTCAAATAAAAGTGGAGTAATGCGTGCCCGAACAACAACTTTCATTGCTATCGCTGGTGATAGGGGCCAGTGTCCCCGTACAGCTGGTGATGTTTATCCTCTTGCTTGCCTCCATGGTTTCCTGGCTGATGATTGGTCAGCGCTGGTGGTACCTGCGCCAAATGAGTGGCGGCTTTAAGGCCTTTGAAGGTACTTTTTGGTCGGGCATTGACCTCAACGAGTTGTTCCGCGAAGGCAGTGTGCGGCTCAATGATAATGAAGTGGTCGACGGTGTTGAAAATGTTTTCCGCTCGGGTTTTAGGGAATTTAACCGCCTCACCAAGAACGAGGGAACGGATCCCGATGCGGTGATGGAGGGCACCGAAAGGGCGATGCGAGTGGCCCTGTCTCGTGAAGAGGAAAAGCTCAATACCCATTTGCCGTTTCTCGCCAGTGTCGCCTCTGTCAGCCCCTATATTGGTTTATTTGGCACAGTCTGGGGCATCATGCAATCCTTTCGGGGGCTGGCGACTATGCAGCAGGCAACGCTCGCGGTGGTGGCACCGGGCATTTCCGAGGCCCTGATTGCCACGGCCATGGGCCTGTTTGCCGCGATACCTGCAGTGTTGGCCTACAATCGTTTCTCGGCCGATGCCGATGCCCTCTACGGGCGCTACGACACCTTTGCCGACGAGTTCACCAGTCTCCTCCATCGTCGCGTGCACAGTAGCTAATACGATGGCGAGAAAAAAATCCAAGCGGCGTTTTGTTGCAGAAATTAATGTCGTGCCCTATATCGATGTCATGTTGGTGTTGTTGATCGTATTTATGGTGACGGCACCACTGTTGATGCAGGGCGTAAAAGTTGACTTGCCGCAGGCGCCGTCGAGTCCGCTCGACGATAAAGATAATGAGCCACTGATTGTTTCAATCAAGGCAGATGGCAGCTACTACCTCGATTTGGGCGGCGCTAAGAACCGGCAGGAACCTTTGTCGGCCATTGTCGACAAAGTCGCCAAGGTCCTGCGGCAGAAACCCGATACCCCGGTATTGGTTTGGGGCGACACACAGGTTGAATACGGCGTGGTGGTGAGCTTGATGACCCAGCTGCAAGCTGCTGGGGCGCCGAGTGTTGGTTTAGTAACGGAAGCCCCTAGCTCGGCGCGTTGATGCGGATTAGCAATGACCTGAAAAAGTTGGCCATTTATAGCCTGGCGGGCCTGTTTAGTGTGGCTCTGCACGGCTTTGTGGTGTTTTTGTTATTGGTTGGCTGGACAGAAAAAAGCTCAATTAAGCAGGTCCAGCGGCCGAATTTTGTGCAGGCAAGATTGATCCGGATGGAGCCGAGAGCGCAGGCCCAGGATAAACGGCTCGCTAAGAAGAAAGCTGCGGCGGTGAAAAAAAGGGCAGAGCAGCAGCGTAGAGAGAAAGCGCGTAAGAAGAAGGCCGCGGAACGGAAAAAAGCAGAACGGAAAAAGGCAGTACAGAAAAAAGCACGAGACGAAAAAGTACGTCGTGATAAGGCCTTAAAGAAAAAACAGGCGGACGCCAGGGCGAAAAAAGCCGCTGAACAGAAGAAGAAAGAAGTACAAGAGAAACAGGCTCGAGAGGTGCAGCGCCAGCAAGAACTGCAACGCCAGACGCGAGCGCAAGCCCTGGCCAGCGCTCTCGATAGTGAGGATGAGTTTCTCGCCGATGAAGAAAGTGGCTCTCTGGTTCAGGGTTATCAGCAATATATTCAGCAACGGATTATCGCCAATTGGAACCGCCCCCTGAGTGCGCGGCGCGGCATGGAGACTATTTTATCGATACAACTGGTGCCGACTGGTCAGGTAGTCGGTGTCACAGTATTGAAGTCGAGCGGCAACCCAGCCTTTGATTTGTCGGCTCAGCAGGCGGTGAAAAAGGTTGGGCGCTTTGATAAATTACAGGACTTGTCACAGCAATCTCCGCGCCTGTTTGAACGGAGTTTTCGACAGTTTCAGTTGGTGTTTCGACCCGATGATCTGCGGCTTTAAACAGCTGCGGGGCGCAGATTTATTTTTTTAGTCTAAAAGTTACAGAGGTAAGTGGTGATAGCCGGGATTTATAGAGTTATTTTACTGTGTTGTTTGATGCCCCTGTCGGCCCTGGCCGAACTGAGCATAGAGATTACCCGTGGGGTCGATAATCCCACCAGTATCGCTGTGTCGCCAATCAGGCTGAAGGGGGGGGCATTGAGCGAGGATATTAGTGCCATCGTGGCGGCCGATTTGGATCGTAGTGGCCTCTTTGCCACTATGCCGCGTGCCAATATGCTCTCCAATCCGGGCATGCTTTCAGAGGTGTACTACCGCGATTGGCGCATTGTCGGCATGCAGTATCTGGTGGTGGGCAGTGTCCTGCGTCAGGGGGATGGCCGCTTGAGTGCCACTTTTAGTTTGGTAGAGGTGGCGGGTGAGCGGGTGCTCTTTACCCATGTGGTGAAGGGCCGCGATAGTGAATTACGCGATCTTGCCCACTACATTAGCGACAAGGTGTTTTATACCATTACCGGTATTAAAGGCGCGTTTTCGACGCGTCTGGCCTATGTGACGGCAATCAATGAGTCTGGGCGGCAGATGTATCGCTTGATGGTTTCCGATGCCGACGGTGCCCGTGAGCGGCTGATGCTGAAATCGAAAGAGCCCATCATGTCGCCAGCCTGGTCACCGGATGCCAAAGAGCTGGCCTACGTGTCTTTTGAGACCGGGCGTCCGGCGATCTTTCGCCAGCGCCTCGACAATGCCAGGCGCGAACAATTGACTAATTTTAAAGGCTTAAATGGCGCGCCGGCCTGGTCGCCCGATGGCAAAAGCATGGCCCTCGTGCTGTCGAAAGACGGTAATCCGGAAATTTATCTCTACAGTTTGGCGGCGAAAACCTTTACGCGACTGACCCGCCATTTTGCCATCGATACCGAGCCGAACTGGATGAGCGATGGCAAGTCGCTTATTTTTACCTCCGACCGGGGTGGTTCGCCGCAGATTTACAAACTCAATATTATCAGTCGTAAAGTTGAGCGCCTGACTTTCAGTGGTTCCTATAATGCGCGGCCGCGCCTATCGGCCGATGACAGAACTCTGGTGATGGTGCATCGCTCACAGGGTATTTTTCATATTGCCGCGCAGGATTTAGTGAGCGGTGATCTGCGTATCCTGACTCAAACTCGTCTCGATGAGTCGCCCACCGTGGCACCCAATGGTGCGATGCTGATGTACGCCACCAAGCGCGGTAATAAGGGGGTGTTGGCTGCAGTGTCGATTGATGCCGGCAGCCGCTTCTTGCTGCCCTCGCGACGGGGCGATGTTCGTGAGCCCGCGTGGTCGCCCTTTTAAAGAGAATGGTTTAAAGTACGCCCGTTTGTTATTGACCCCACCCACAAGGAAAATATTATGAAGTTTGAAACACTAAAACCTGTTTTGGCCTGCGCGTTGTTGTCGAGCTTTTTGGTAGCCTGTTCGAGCACACCACCGTCGACCTCAGCTGGCACCGACAGTGGTTCTGCAACACTGTCTACCGATAGCGTGGCAACGGGTAGTATTGATGGTGGGGACGTTAGTGGTAGTGACATCGATACCGCAGGTGGTATCGAAACAGTTTTCTATTTTGATTTCGACAAATCAACACTCAAGCCCGAGTCGCTGGCGGCACTGCGTACACACGCCCAGCGCCTGATTGCTAGCCCGGTTGGTGTGCGTCTTGAAGGTCATGGCGATGAGCGCGGCACGCGAGAGTACAACATGGCTCTGGGTGAGAGTCGCGGTAGCTCGGTGAAAGAATTCCTGGTGCTACAGGGCGTTGATGGCAGTTTGCTTGAAGTGGTCAGCTACGGTGAAGAGCGTCCCGCTTCACTGGATAGTACCGACAACAGTTGGGCTATGAACCGTCGCGTTGAAATTAAGTAAGTAGGGTCGCGACGCATATTCCCACTTGCAGATTAAGGGTGCTTCAATGGTGATTCAAGGGCTGTCTGTGCCGAGATGGCATGGTCTTGCGGCCGTACTGGTTCTGAGTTGCCTGGCTCTGCCGGTTCGCGCCGCGGCGCCGGTTGCCGAAATTTCTGGGGCAGGGGCTGCGTCTCAAGTCTTGCCGGCAATGGCAGTACCGACGAGCTCGCCCCAGGTGGATACCTATTATTTACTGCAAAGCCTGCGCGATGAGCTGCGTGACTTGCGCGGTATGCTAGAGGAGCAGGGCCATACCTTGCGACAACTCAAGCAGCGCCAGATTGACGATTATATTGACCTCGACCGACGGTTTGGTAGTCTTGCCACTGGGGCTGCGAGTGTGCCGGGCCAGGCGCTTGGCGCGAGCCCAGTAGCTCCCGTACTGCCCAGTGTGCCGGTCGTTACCGAGGCTGGCGATAAAAGCATTTATGAGCAGGCCTATCGACTCCTGAAGGCAGGGCAGGTGCCCGATGCGCTAGCTGCTTTTAAAACCTATTTAAGCAAATACCCGAAGGGTCGCTACGTCGCCAATGCTCAGTACTGGATGGGTGAGATCTACATGCTCAACAATCAGCTACAAGAGGCTGGTGAGGCTTTTCGCGTGGTGGTGGAGCAGTTTCCCGCCCATCGCAAAATGCTCGATGCCAGCTTTAAGCTCGGCAAGGTCTATCACCTACAGGGTGAAGATGAAAAAGCCAGGGTCCTACTCAGCGGGGTTGCGGCCACTCAGGGCAGTGCCGGCAAGTTGGCGGGAGATTACCTCAAGGCCAATTTCTAAAAGGCAAATAAATAAGGCCTGCACGAAGCGCGCTTGAAGGCGGCCTGGCACTGTGTTTCGCCGAAGTGTTGCGGTAAAATCCCCGGTTAATTATTCACTACCCTGAGTCGCTTCAACGGCTGCCCAGTGTCAGGATTGTCGATGTCAGCAGCTAGCCTCCGCATTACCGAAATATTCTATTCCCTGCAGGGTGAGACCACCACCAGCGGTTTGCCGACGGCCTTTATTCGCCTCACCGGTTGCCCCCTGCGTTGCCATTACTGCGATACCGAATACGCTTTTTTTGGCGGTGAAAAATACCCCATTAGTGAGATCCTCGAACAGGTGAAAGGTTACCGGCCACGTTACGTAACCGTGACGGGTGGAGAGCCCCTGGCCCAACCCAACTGCTTGCCCCTCCTTACTGAGCTCTGTGATGCCGGCTACCGGGTGTCACTGGAAACCAGTGGCGCCCTACCCATTGATGAGGTTGACGAGCGAGTGGTGATCATCCTCGATTTGAAGACCCCGGCCTCGGGCGAGTCGGGTCGCAATTTGTGGGAGAATCTGCCCCACCTAAAAAGCGGTGACGAAATTAAATTTGTCATCTGTGATCGCGCCGACTACGAATGGGCGCGGCTCAAGCTCGATCAATACGGTCTCGGCGATGATTCCCGTGAGCTATTGTTTTCACCCAGCCAGGGCCAGCTGGAGCCCGCTCAGCTGGCTGCATGGATCATAGAGGACAACTTGCCTGTGCGCCTGCAAATGCAGCTTCACAAGCAGCTCTGGGGCGACAGGCCCGGTACTTGAGCGGCGCGGCGTAAAGTTTGCGAGAGAGGCTATCATGACGACAAAAGAAAAAGCGGTGGTACTGGTATCCGGCGGCCTGGATTCCGCCACAGTGCTGGCTATGGCCCTGGCTGAGGGTCTTGAGTGCTATGCGCTGGCCTTTGACTATGGTCAGCGCCACCGGGCGGAGCTGGATGCCTCGCGCCACATCAGCAGTGCCCTTGGCTGCCAGGCTCACAAGGTGGTTACCCTCGACCTACGAGCCATCGGCGGTTCGGCCCTGACCGACGATAGCATCGATGTACCCGAGGAGCAGGCTGAGGGCATTCCCGTGACCTATGTGCCGGCGCGCAACACGGTATTTCTTTCGTTGGCCCTGGGCTGGGCCGAGGTCATCGGTGCCAACTCGATTCATATTGGCGTCAATGCCGTCGATTACTCCGGTTACCCGGATTGCCGCCCCGAATTTATCGCAGCCTTTGAGGCTGTCGCCAATCTGGCCACCCAGGTTGGTGTGGAGGGGCAGACCATGCGCATCCACACGCCCCTGATGTCCCTCAGTAAGGCCGAGATCATTAATCGTGGTATGGCTCTGGGCCTGGACTATGGTTTGACCGTTTCGTGCTACCAAGCCAGTGACAATGGTCTGGCCTGTGGTGTTTGTGACAGCTGTCGATTGCGTACGGAGGGCTTTATGGCCGCCGGTGTGGCTGATCCGACAAGATATGTCTAAAAATGCAAAATTACGCTTGACCTTTTTTTCGTGGCAAGTAAGATGTGCGCCTCTTCTGAGGGCCGTTAGCTCAGTTGGTAGAGCAGTTGGCTTTTAACCAATTGGTCCTGGGTTCGAATCCCGGACGGCCCACCATTTTTTTCTTTAGTCTCAATGCCTCGCGGCCACCCTGTTTTATGGGTGTTGCGCACCCAGCAGGCATAGATCAAATCCCCCGCATTTTATTTGCCTCCAGTTAGTTGTTTCACGTTTGTGACGATTTTCTTAGCCGCTATTGTTACCTCATGCACAGCGAATAAATTTTTCGATTTATGCCATCGCTTGTTGCTCTGGCCAGGTTCTAGCGGTAGTCGTTGAGCTCGATAGTTGTAGAAACTATTGCCCCTGTTTGTAGGTTTCCCCTGTTTCACTTTGACGGTGATTCTCACAAATTGAGTAAGTACATTCCCTCTGCCCTAAAGCCGGGTTAGACTTGCCCACTAGTAATTAAAAGCGTGCTAAAGGGAAGTGGGAATGATGGCTGATCAAGGAGAGGAGGTGGTATTGGCAGAGGGCAGTGCCGAACAATCCTCTTCGCACCTGCAAGCTGATGACGTACTACGGGCGGCTTTACTTGAGGGTAGGCTACTGAGTGCCTCCGACTTTGCGCGGGCCCAGCGCGTACACAGTGAAAGCAGTGATGAATCCCTGGTCGCTCTGTTACTGCGTTTGGGCATGGTCTCTGAGCGGGGTATGGCTAAGGTTCAGGCCGATATGG
>MAAC01017104.1_pt1 | contig 11546 bp, 11 predicted proteins | sample 1115981 | NCBI WGS metagenome assembly MAAC01 (sample SAMN04961126, study PRJNA320927) | seawater metagenome | isolation source: sample BD02T64 sea water enriched with oil for 64 days | place: USA:Gulf of Mexico | collected 2013-07-27 | reverse complement strand
CATCCGATAGCTTATTCATCGCCTTATCATAGGTCTTTTGGCTAGTTGAAAGTTGGCCTCCCAACTGATCCATATCTTGTACAAATCCTACAAACTTGTCATAAAGCCTACCACTTTGACGTGCTATCTCCAGAACATTTCGCTTCTGATCTTCTTGCTTCCAGATAAAAGAAACTGTTTTTAGCGTGGCCAATAAGGTCGATTGACTCACCAAAACAACATTTTTTTCAAGGGCAAAATTAAACAAAGTATTATCAGCATCCAAGGCAACATGCAAAGCTGGTTCCAAAGCAACAAACATCAATACATAATCCGGTGAATTTACTCCGTATAAATTTTGATAGTTCTTATCGCTCAACCCCTTAATATGACTACGTATACTCTGAATATGTTCTTTCAATGAAACCGCCCTTAATTGCTCATCTGTCTCATTAAAATATCTTTCATAAGCCACCAGAGACACCTTAGCATCAAGGATCAAACACTTACTTTCAGGTAATTGAATAATAAAATCGGGAATCTTTCTTCCCTCTTCCTCATCATTCACAGAATTTTGAGTACTGTAATGCACGCCTTTTTTAAGACCTGAATTATCCAGTAATACCTCCACTTGAGTTTCTCCCCAGTTCCCTTGGGTTTTATTATCTCCTTTCAACGCTTTGGTCAAATGACTGGCTTCATCACTCAGTCGCTTATTCATTTCCATTAAAGACTTCAATTCTCCCTTCAGCTCTCCGGTCATTTTACCATTAAAAAGCTGTTGATCTTTAACAGCCTTTTCAAAGCTAGAAAGACGTTCTCTAAGGGGCTGAAGCACATCTTGAATACTTGCACTATTTTGCTTTTTAAACTGTGTATTTCGCTCTTCAAAAATTTGCATAGCCAACAGTTTGAAACGCTTCTCCATCTGCTGACGCATTTCTTCACGATGAAGGGTCTCAGACCCTAAACGTTCTTCTAATAATGATTTTTCTTTATCCAAAAAATTTCGCTCCTTCTCGATGGATGAAATTTGCTGTTCTCTTTTTTCTAAAGATGTTTGTAGTCTATCAATATCCTTATGTAAAAATTTTAACTCCTCCCGATCCCTAACCATGGAGGCGTCCTTTTTTCTGATGCTGAAATAGGCTATCAACCCAGCGCCCAATACTCCTCCAAAAAGCCCAATTACAATTCCTGTAAAATCCATATTTTCCTTTTTGATCTTTTTATTCCCTATTACTAAAATTGATTTCTCAAACCAAAATGAACCACTCCTTCAGATGCCTTAAATGGAGTATCCCCTTGTTTCCCTACAGCATAACCTAAATACAACCATCCCGACTTAATCGGCATTTCTATTTGAAGTCCTGTCGACCAAATATGTTTTGAATCCAAAGCTCCATCAAAAGGGTGATAGGTCAAACCTTGATCAGTAAATAGCTCCAACATATAATTCTCTGCAAAATGATAACGCAAAGAAGGGGATAAAATAAGGTATGATGAAAATCTAAACTGATTTTCTAGAAATCCTCTCATGGATTGACTTCCTCCTAGAAATATCAAATTATTATCTGACAAACCTTCTGAAATTAGGTGCTTATACTGTAACCTGGTCTTTATCGAAAAACTAGATTTTATAGGAAAAAAACTAGCCATATTTACACCAATAAAATATTCGGATTCTGTGAGGTCACGTTCTTCTCTTGTTCCTGCCTTCAATAATATACTACCTTTCAATCCGCTCCTGGACTGAAACAACCTATCCAATTTTTGAAATTGAACATCGGCATAGTATAAAGTCTTTTCAAAGGAGGACAACATATCGGAACTTACAATTTTATTTTTAGTGATGGAAGACTCACTTCGCTCCAAGCCCAAGCCCAACTTCCAATACGATTTCCAATTATATTGGACACCCAATCCATAATCTGTCTTCACAAAACTACTATCCTGTTTGTGGATATTTAAATTGGCTTCTGCTCCCCAAGAAGATATAACAAAAGGGAAGGACACATGGGTTTTTAAGGATTGATACACATCACCTTGAGCATCCCATTTCATATAAAGCTCCTCTCCTCTGTGAAAAGCATTCTCCAACTTAAATTCCAACTTCCCTCTAAATAAAACCTCCCCCTTTTCATCTGAGGAAAATCCCAATAGGCCGTCAAAATAATGTGCACTTTCCTCCTCCAAATACACATATAAGACATTGCGATCTGGAGTAAAAAGCATCCTCGGTTCCGAAGTCGATTTCAAAAAACTGTATTGATCCAATATAGAGGATATTTGGTTTATTCCAGAGGCATTATATACCTGCCCTTTAGAAAAATGGATCATCTCTGACAGCACCTTTTTAGAAAATCTACTTTTAGTTTTTATAGCAAGACTATCGATCGTTTGTAAACCATTTTCTTGAACATTTACCCTTGCTTTTACTATATAATCATGTACACTCATCGAATCAAAGAATACACTAGCAAAGGGATAGCCATGGTCATGATAATGATTTAAAACAAACCTCCGCCTATTTTTTAGGGGAATTCTATCGAAATAGGCTGCATTCTTCCCTGAAAATTCCAATACCCTATTATGCACATCAATGGACTCATAGCTATACTGACTTCCTAATTCTCCATACCCGAACCAATCACTACCAACCAAATTCAGACTATCCAATCGATGGTCCCAATATCCCTCTTCCAATAATTCGTTATAAAAATATTTCAAACTATTATCGTCTTCTAATGAATCCATTTCCCAGGACAAGAAATCCAATTGAATGGTATCCTCTCCATCTACGAAATAGACCTCCTGGGCAATTAAATCCCCTAGAAAAATACAGCTTAAAATTAACAGAAAATGGTATTTACGCATACAATATTGTTGTCCGATTGATAAGAAACTTAAACGAAGCCCTCCATAGTCCGTGGAAAATTATTAAATTTGGACTTTAATTTCGTAATTTTGTATTACAAATCTCTTGAAAAATGAAAAAAGTACTATTTATTTTAGGCTTCGTATTGGTATCTATCCTTGCACAATCATGTTGTACAACGGTTAACTGTCCTGGTGTTTCTAGTGTAGAAACAGTAGATAACAGCGGTAACTGCTAAGAAGCGTTTTTCTTGTTTTCGTTATTTTCCAAAAAAGAAGATACTCCAGTATTTAACTGGAAGAACATTATAGATCAAGCAGAATTAAGAGAGCTAATTTCTAATTCTGCTTTTTCACGTACCCCTATTTTATTTTTCAAACACAGCAGTAGATGTGGTATCAGTAGAATGGTCCTATCTCGCTTTGAAAAAAAATATGCTCAATCATTAGCGGAAATCCCTTGCTACCTTATCAATGTGATTGAACAAAGAGACTTATCAAACTTCTTGTCGTCTCACTTCGATATCATCCATGAATCGCCTCAATTATTGTTCGTATCTGGAGACAAGTGTATAGCCAATGGCTCTCACAATACTATCCTGAACCTCGAACTGGAAGCCTTGAGTTTATAGTCCTTCTGAAAAAACACAAGGTCTTTTCAATTTTCCAATTGCAATATAGATACGCTATCCAACTGTAGAGATCTTCCTATCACTTTACCTTTCTTCTATTAACGTATAATTGAATATTTGAGTACATTTGCACAACAATATTTGATACTATCCCCATGGCGGAGAATAAAGACACAGCGGCAGAAGACAAAAACCTGATGAAACGTAAACCGAAATGGTTACGTGTAAAACTTCCAACAGGGCAAAGCTATAAGAAAGTACGTGGACTTGTCTCAAAACATAGTTTACATACTATTTGCGAAAGTGGAAATTGCCCAAATATGGGTGAATGTTGGGGAGAAGGTACTGCAACCTTTATGATTCTGGGAAATATCTGTACCCGTTCGTGCGGTTTTTGTGCAGTAGCTACAGGGAAACCATTAGCGGTAGACTGGTCAGAACCAGAAAAAGTTGCCAGATCTGTTAAGTTGATGGGCGTTAAACACGCCGTAATTACATCCGTTGATAGAGATGATCTGAAAGATGGAGGATCTATTATCTGGGAAGATACCGTTAAAGCAATTAGACGAGTTAGTCCACAAACTACATTGGAAACACTTATTCCTGATTTCAGAGGAAATAAAGAGCATATCCAAAGAATTATTGACGTTGCTCCGGAAGTAGTTTCACACAATATGGAAACGGTTGAAAGACTGTCGAGAGAAGTTCGTATCCAAGCTCGTTATGAAAGAAGTTTAGAAGTTCTTGATACTTTGAAGAAAGGTGGCTTAAAAAGAACTAAAACTGGAATTATGCTTGGACTAGGAGAAACAGAGGAAGAGGTTATTCAATCTATGAAAGACCTGGTTTCCGTTAACGTGGATATTTTGACCTTAGGGCAATACCTACAACCTACACCAAAACACCTCCCTGTAAAAGAGTTCGTTACTCCAGAGCAGTTTGCAAAATATAAAGAAATAGGGCTTGAATTAGGATTCAGATATATAGAAAGTGGTCCATTAGTTAGATCATCCTATAAAGCTGAAAAACATCTTTTCTAAATAATTATAAAGCCTTCTAAATAGAAGGCTTTTTTTATATGTATCTACCCCACGAAATTGATTACCTTAGCCGAATCAAAATTTAATTCAGAGGATGAGAATAGCCATCAACGGATTTGGAAGAATAGGACGCGTTCTTTATAGATTACTATCTGAAAGAGATGACCTAACAGTAGTTGCCATCAATGATGTTGGTAATCCAGATGTATTGAGTCATTTATTAAAATATGACTCTATTCATAGAACCTATCAAGGAGACATTTCACTAAATGGAACCACATTAAACTGTGGGAAACAAAAAAGTGAGTTTCTTCAAATTGAAGACCCATCGGACCTTCCTTGGGAAGCATTGAATATTGATCTTGTAGTGGAAGCTACAGGATTATTTCGAACTAGAGAATTAGCTTCCAAGCATATTACAGCTGGAGCCAAGCAAGTATTGCTATCAGCACCAGCCCAAAGCACAGATATCAAAATGATCGTTTTTGGGGTAAATGATGATAGTATGGACGGATCTGAAGATATCATCTCCAGCGCCTCCTGTACTACCAATTGTGCGGCACCAATGGTTAAAATCATCAATAATATTTGCGATATTGACCAAGCCTATATCACTACGGTACATTCCTATACTTCGGATCAGCAATTACACGACGCCCCTCATGATGACTTCAGAAGAGCCAGAGCTGGGGCTACTTCCATCGTTCCAACAACAACAGGAGCTGCCAAAGCAGTGAGTAAATTATTCCCTCATCTACAATTGGGTGGATGCGGTATTCGCGTGCCAGTTCCCGATGGTTCTCTAACCGATATTACCTTTGTCGTTAAAAATAAATGCTCTGAGGAAACGATTAATGAGGCCTTTAAAGCAGCTGCACAAGAAGGACCTTTAAAAGGAATCTTATCCTATATAGAAGACCCTATCGTTTCCACAGATATAATAGGTAACCCACATTCCTGTACCTTCGACTCTAAATTAACTTCTGTTTTAGGAAGTATGGTTAAAATAGTTGCCTGGTACGACAATGAAATGGGCTATTCTAGTAGAATGGTAGACCTTATCCTAAAAATAAAAGCATTGCGATCATGAGATCACTAGCGAGAAAAATATATTATAGCTTCCCGCCAAAATGGAGGCTAATAGTTCGTAGAATCTTGTTCCTTCCAATAGACCTATTAAGCAGTAGAGAAGAATTGGTACCACCGAAAGGAATGATTTACACTGGTTCTGGTGATTTCATTAAACAAGGAAACCACTTTTTAGAACACTTCAAAGAAGCTGGTTTGAAAGAGGATCATAAAGTATTGGATATTGGCTCTGGTATTGGTAGAATGGCTCGCGCCATAGCCTTCTTTCTAAATGAAAAAGGACGGTACGAAGGTTTTGATGTAGTTGAAAAAGGGGTTAACTGGTGTAAAGAAAACATCCAGAAAAAATTCCCTGCATTCAATTTTACCTATGTAGAATTGCAAAACTCCCTTTACAGTGAATCTGGAGAGGACGCTGCAAAGTTCAAATTTCCTTACCCTGATAATAGCTTCAACTTCACCTTCCTTACTTCAGTGTTTACGCATATGCCTACAGAGGAGGTTATGCATTATTTATCTGAAATAAATAGGACATTGGATAAAGGTGGAATTTGCTTCAGTACTTTTTTCATTTTAAATGAGGAAAGTAAAATGAGGATGGAAAAAGGAAACTTTACCTTCCCCCATAACTTTGGGAGCTATTCCCTAATGGATAAGAATGTTGACGCTGCAAACATTGCCTTTGAAGAAGAATTTCTTTTTAATTCAATAGCGGAAAGAGGATTTACTATCAAAGAGGTGATTTATGGAAACTGGTGTGGTGAACGCCCTTCAAAATATGGAGAATTTCAGGACATCCTTATATTAGAAAAGAAAAAAGAGCAATAAATTATTGCTCTTTTTTTTACCCATATTTTTAGTAGACATCAATTATCCCTGTCCTCGAAATCTTCGTTTCTTCGTTTCTGAATTCGCTTAACTAAAACTACTACAAGTAGTACAACTGTGATAATTAAAATAATCATGGTAATCACTTTCTCTATGTCTATCAACACCTCCATCAACCAAATTTTACTGCGGTCCCATAAGCCAATATCTCAGAACAACCCTGCATAATCATAGAAGTAGTAAATCGGATATTAACAATACCATCCGCTCCCATTGCCTGTGCATCTCGTACCATTCGCTGAATAGATTGTTCTCTAGAATCAGCTTGAAGTTTTGTATATTCCTCTATTTCACCTCCAACAATATTTTTTAATCCGGCAAAAAAGTCACGACCAATATTCCTAGCCCTCACCGTACTACCTCTAGCAATACCAAGGTTTTCTATTATTTCTTTCCCCACAATGGTTTCCGTTGTTGATAGTATCATATTTATTTTTTCTTAAAATTAAACAAAAGCCCCGTCACTATAAAGAAACGGGGCTTTTGTAATGTTAATTATTGTCAGGAATTATTTCAGAACAACCTCTTCAGTATAATCTACAGGAACTTCAAATGATACACCTGCAATTTCCAAGGTTACAGCTCCTTTGTATTGTACCTTTACCGGTTTATTGGAAAAAGTGTTTATTAAGGTTCCTATTAGCGCTCCTTTTTCTTCCTGCCACATGGCTTTCGGATTAAAACTAAAATTCACCGGTATTTCAAAATTTCCTTTAGAAATCACCGATACTTCCTTCGTCGCTTTTACAGCTCCCATTTCCACCCCATTAACAATAGGGTTGATGGTAATTTTCTCCAATCGAACACCTAAGTCATTCGGATTATAAAAAACCAAATTAGCATCTATGCTAACCAACTTTGATTTCGCTTCTTGAACAATTACCTTATCAACATTGATAAAGGATGGCGTTTCTGTTAATGTACAGGCAGTCATCACTAGACCAATTAAGGCAATCCCAATTTTTTTAAATAATTGCATACTATTATTTTTTAGCATTTAGTTCCTCTAGCTTTTCTTGCTTCAATTCCCATTTAGTCATCACAGTATCAAGGTCGTCCTTTTTGGCCTGATAATCTGTAAAAAACTGCTCTTTATTCTCCAAGGCTTCCATCTTGCTCATGTCCTGCAAGAATAAATCATCCTCACTAATAGCTTTTTCCAAGGCGTCGATGGAACGCTCCATTTTACCAATTTGATTCTGAACTTTCTTAATCTCCTTGTCTAAAGCTCTATTTTGTTCCTTGTTCAATTTCACCTTCTTAGGTGCAACATTTTGTTGCTTAGAGGACTTTTCTAGCTCTATTAGATCTTCCAAGCGACGTTGATGCATATATTCCTTTAAATCACCTAAGAACTCTTTAATAATGCCATCTTTAAACTCCAGAACTTTATCTGTAAGACCTTCTAGAAAATCTCTATCATGTGAAACTAAGATTACACTACCATCAAATTCTTGAAGCGCCTGCTTTAAAATATCCTTTGATTGAATATCCAGGTGATTCGTTGGCTCATCAAGAATAATCAGATTATAGGGTTCCAGTAATAATTTACACAAAGCCAATCGACCTCTTTCTCCACCAGAAAGTACTTTTACCTTCTTGTCTACATCTTCACCACTAAACAAAAATGATCCCAACAACGCTCTGACCTTTGGTCTCGTATCATTGCTGGCACTATCCAACATGATATCCAAAACGGTTTTGTTCTCATCTAGCTTCTCCGCTTGATTTTGGGCGAAATAACCAACCTTGGCCATATGACCCAATTCCAAATTCCCGATATAATCATTCACTTCATTAACAACACAGCGCGCAAGGGTTGTTTTCCCTTGTCCATTCTGCCCAACAAAGGCAACCTTTTCTCCGCGTTCCAACTCAAAGTTAACACCAGAAAATATTTCCTTATCACCATAGTGCTTACCCACCTCTTCCATTCGTAAAATCACCTTCCCAGAATGTGGAGCCTTTGGAAAATGGAATTGCATGGATCGATCACTCATCTCATCCATTTCTATCTTATCCATTTTGTCCAAACGCTTAATTAGGGACTGAGCAAACGAAGCTTTAGATGATTTATAACGGAATTTCTCAATTAAAGCTTCCGTCTTTTTTATCTCCTTTTCCTGATTCTTTAAAGCAGCCAATTGCTGCTCAATCATTTCTTCTCTTTGTCCAAGGTATTTGCTATAATTACCCTTAATATCATAAATACGGCCATTTTGAATTTCAATGGTTCGATTACAGACTTGATCCAAAAAGCGTTTATCGTGCGATACCAATAATACAGCACCAACATAACCACGTAAGTATTTTTCCAACCACATGATCGATTCAATATCCAAGTGATTGGTTGGCTCATCCAAAAGCAAAACTTCAGGTTGTTGGAGTAATAATTTCCCTAATTCGATTCGCATTCTCCATCCACCACTAAAATCAGTAGTTTGTCGATCCAAATCACTGGATTGGAAACCAAGTCCCTTTAACACCTTTTCAATCTCACCATCGATGCGGTAACCACCCAATAATTCTATCCGCTCGTTGATCTTATGCAGATTTTCAATTACAGCAGTATATTCTTCTGATTCGTAATCCGTCCTAATCGCCAAATCATCACCCAATTTTGAGGCCTGACCAGATAAATGATTCAATTCTTCAAATGCCTTTTTGGCTTCTTCCCAAACAGTACATCCACTCTCAAATTCTAAATCCTGACGTAACAAACCCAATTTGGTTCCCTTTGAAAAAGAAATAGTACCAGAATCAGGCAATTCTCTACCTGCTATCAATTTTAGCAAAGTAGATTTACCAGCTCCATTCTTTCCTACTAAACCAATTCGATCACCTTTGTTTACTTGAAATTGAATTTCTTTAAACAGAAACTTTCCTGCGAAATGGACACTAAGTTGATTAATATCTAACATAAACTTTATACTAGGGTGGACTATTTTGTTTCTAAAAAATGACGGTAACGCTCAATATTGAACACTGGGTCTGGATCAATACCCTCATACATTTGCTTTAATAAACAATCTGTAAGCAAGGGTCCCATTAAAATCCCTCTTGTTCCAAATCCATTCAATACATATAACTCAGGATGAATTGGATGTTGTCCTATTAGTGGGCGTCGGTCATTTACTGTAGGACGCATTCCAGCCTCGTGCTCTACTATTTCAAAAGGAGCATTAATGATAGGCTGCAATCTGTCCAGCAACCATTGTTTTCCTTTATCCGTAATATCGCAATCCTTTTCTTTCCAATCAAAGGTGGCTCCTACTCTATATAAATCATCTCCCAAAGGCATGATAAATATTCCTCCTTTAAGCGCTTTTTCCAATTGTAATTCTGGAGATTTAATGGTGATCAGTTCACCCTTAGTCCCATCCAATGGCAAATAATTGAAATATGGATTGTGTACCATTCCAAAACCTTCAGAAAAGATCACTTTATCCGCTTCTAAATCACCATATCGTACCTTCCCATCTTCAATGACCAAGTCATCGAAGTTAAATAGTTCAGCACGAATGTTTGCCTGTTCGTGAATCAAGTCAGCTGTATACTTGATAATGCTTTTCACATCCACTCTACCAGTTTGTTTGACCCTTCCGAAACCGATTTTCTTCGAAATGGAGGGATTGGATACAGGTAAAATTTCAGTGTCCATATATTGTGATAATACAGGGTGATCTGTCTTTTCTAACCAGGTTTCAACTTCCTTTTCATCATGGAACAACCTGTATATGGGAAAGTGATGTACTAATTTGACCTGTAAGTCCTCCTCCATTTTGGAATAAAAGTCATACATAACAGGTAAGAATTCTGTTGCATTCCAACACAACGTGAAGCGTTTTAACACTAAGGCATTGAACATACCAGGTGCTACTGAACTAGATTTATACATATCCCCATCTTGAAAAACGACAATACGTTTACCTTGCTTCAACAATTTATAGGCAGCAATAGAACCAGCAATACCCTGGCCAACTATAATTACATCTACTTTCATCTTGCAAAATTAAAAAAAGACCACCTGAAACAGATGGTCTTAAATAGAAAAAGCCAACTAAAAGTTGGCTTTTTTATAATAACATTGATATTAGTAATACCAAAGGTCATGTTCAAAGTTTCTAAGCTCTTCTCTGATACGTTCAGCTTCAAGTAGCTGATCCAACTTTCTATAGTTAGCGTATTCGAAGATAGAACGGTTTTGCAAGTTAGATTCACTTTTGATTACAGCAGTGTATAATCTTTTTACAAAATACTCGTCCATAGTCATTCTTTCTGCAGAATTGTAACTATTCCAAATGTTTGCATTTGCCAACATCGGTCTAGCAGCTGGATAATAGAACCAGAAAATTTGTTGTTTTTCAAACTCACCAGTCTCAACATTCTCAACAAGCGCTACAGGACAAATCCCGATGATTCTTCTATCCATAACACCTCTCTTCTTGTCGAAGAAACGTTCCTCACGGATCAAGATCTCATGAATATCACTTGGTAAAACATTGATCGTATCCGGTTGTAAAACAATAGCACCGGTATCCCAATCCTCTACTTCAACCGTATCGATTCGGTACAACCTTGAAGCAACTTCTTCACCCGATAACTTCTCAGTAAAATACTGATCTTCATAGGCCTGTAAAGTTTTGCTACCAATAACAGCATCAAATACATGCTGTACGAAGCTTTTTCTATACAAGTCCGGGTATGTCGGGAAGTACAATGGTTGGTTATTTTTCAGCTTCAAATTGATAGCCGAAATATACTCCTTATGCCAGTACACATCATCCTCACGAACTGGTTGATGTTTTAAAGTTCTGTTTTGGTAATCATAGTGACGGATAATATTCGTCCCTTGTTGGATTGCTGGTCCAACATGATAATCCAATACATGCTTGCTTTTATTGTCTTGTGCATTTGCACTAGTCAAGGCAAGTAAACATACAGTTAATGCAGAAAAAATACGCTTCATTATATAAGTATTTTTATTGAACAGTCAAAATTACTGGAGAACATGTCTTAGTACCAATTCCTTTCTCAGTGC
>MAAC01010265.1_pt1 | contig 11546 bp, 2 predicted proteins | sample 1115981 | NCBI WGS metagenome assembly MAAC01 (sample SAMN04961126, study PRJNA320927) | seawater metagenome | isolation source: sample BD02T64 sea water enriched with oil for 64 days | place: USA:Gulf of Mexico | collected 2013-07-27 | reverse complement strand
CGCGACGCTTGTAGAGTAAAATCTTGAAATCACTCAGCAAATACTGCTGCTGCTTTGACGCTGACTGCAAAGTTACCTGCTGCCCATTTACAGTCAATTTTCGACTCTTAATTTCCGCTATCTCCCCACGGGCAATGGATGCACGGTACACAAATACAACGGCGAAGATCATAAGAGCCCACTGTGGTTGCAACCACTGCTCAGACACGGCAACCCAAAAAATTATCGCTACACTAAAACCCATTTCAACTTGCTTAAACAGATAGTTGTATATGCTATTCTCACTGGTTTGATAATGCACTTGGGCCTCTTATATTGTCTGTTAGCGCTATTCAATCAGTTGATTAAATATTTACTTTGTTGAATGATGGCAGTCAGTTATACGCACTGTTCACTGCAAAAACAACTGCATAAGTACTACATAAGTACTGCGAAAACAGTAATTGGATGTCAGCGGTTTCGCAAAACCGACAGGACCATCTTTACTATGCAACTGAAAGGATTCTATGCAAGAAAGCTCATTAGCATCATTAAGCAGTCCCCGCAAATACTAGAAACACTGTAGTTATGTGCCGATCAAAATTGCCAGACTATTACCTGGCAGGTGGTGTAATCACTCAGACTATCTGGAACCACCTCCTGGACAGGCCACTACTGGATCAAGTCAAAGACCTGGATGTCATCTACTTTGCCGCTGAAACCAAAAATAAACAGCTTGATCAGGAACAGACACTGAATCGATACAGCAGCCATAACTACCCAATCGATCTAAAAAATCAGGCCTTAGTACATCAGTGGTATGAAAATAAATTCGGCTTAACCGTTGATCCCTAACAGCGCGTAGAGCAGGGCGTAGACACCTGGCTCCCAGCCTTCGCTGTCGGTATTAGGAAGATAGATCAGGACTACCAATTGTACGCCCCCTTCGGCTTAGATGATTTATTCAATTTGCAAGTGCGCCCTAACAAGAGAGCAATGAGTAAACAGAACTACTTGAAAATGACGGCTAGTTTTAAGCAGCGCTGGCCCCAAATCACAGTGCACGATTGGGATAACGAGCGGGGATAAGTAGAAAGTTGGAAGTTGGAAGTTGTATTGTGCTTCCAGTGGATAAAAAATAGTTTGTACCCCTTGCGAACACATCATCACGAACAAGCAGCTTAGATTTGCCCAAGGCCCGGAGAATATGTACTAGCCTTGGCCAAGCTGTACAGTTGATCATGTTTTAATATTAAGACTTGCCTCTGTTCTGCCCAGCCAATATATGATTATTGGACTATATCGTCATTAGTTAGCTTAATGCGATTTTAAAACCTTCACTACAGATACAGGCTTTGATTTGTTTTCCTTTAAAGATAAATAATATTCTTCGAATTTTTTTTCAAACAGATGTTCGTTGTGTTGCAGATAAGTGAGCAGCTTTTCAGGCGGTAACGGTTTGCTAAAGTAATAGCCTTGTATAACATCACAGCCCTCTTCAGCCAGAAACACTAATTGCTCTACCGTTTCAACACCTTCTGCCACCAGCTCCAGGGACATTTTTTTTGCAATAGCAATGATGACTTTAGTAATGTCCTCATCACACTGATCGATACCGATATCCTGGATAAAGCTGCGGTCAATTTTTAATGCATCTAAGGGAAATTTTCGTAAATTTTCCAAAGAGGCATGTCCTGTGCCAAAATCATCCATTGATATATATACTCCCAATTGATGAATTTTCTCCAACTCTTCAAGCATTTTATCGTAGTTGCTCGACATCGCTGTTTCGGTGATTTCAATTTCTATTTGTTTTGGCGAAATAGCGTATCGCTCTAATAACTCTGCCAGTGTTTTGCGGAATTTGTTAGTCGTTAACTGGCGGACAGAGACATTAATAGCCACTGTGATCACTTCGGATGCAAGCTGCGTATTCCATTGGTCAACTTGCTGACAAACCTCTTTTAATACCCACTCTCCAAGTACTTCTATCTGACCTGACTCTTCAGCAATTGGAATAAACTTATCGGGGCTAATTGCCTCGCCCTCTTTAGGTTGCCAGCGCAATAGAGCCTCACACCTAACAATATTATTTTTACTCAATGATACTTGTGGTTGGTAGACCAGGGAAAGTTCTTCATTTATCACGGCTTGTTGTAACATTATTTGAATACGTTGCTTTTCTTGTACTTTTTCATGCATGCTTGCCACAAAAAACTGGTAATTATTGCGCCCTTGTAACTTAGCACTGTACATGGCGGTATCGGCTGATTTAAGTAGCTCCTCCATGGTCATAGATGCCCCTTCATAACAGGCAATACCTATACTGACACTGACGTTTAATTTCGTTCCCTGGATATCCATAGGCTTATCTAGCTTGTTCAATATCTTTTGTGCAACATTCGCCATGCCATTAGCATCATCTATGTCATAGAGTATTATCGCAAATTCATCCCCTCCAATGCGTGCAACAAGGTCTCCCTTTCTAACACTACTGCGGAGCACGGAACTCACATTCTGCAGTAATATATCGCCAATATTGTGTCCGTATTGATCATTTACAAATTTAAAATGATCCAGGTCGATAAACAATACTGCCAAAGATGCACCGGAACGCTGTGTGCGAAAAATCAGTTTATCTAAATTGTCATAAAAATATGCTCTGTTTGCCAGGTCCGTCAGTGAATCATAATTAGTTAAGTAATATAATTTTTCTTCATTATCTTTTCGCTGAGTGATATTTTGAAACATGACGACACCACCGGTAGTGCAGCCATTTTTATCAATGGCGACGTCGCTGGTAAACTCTACGTAAAAAGGACTACCTTTACTGGTTTTCCAGCGTTCATTACATTCACCTCCCCCCTCTCCGTGTTTAATAATACTCAACAATTTACTCTTATTGAGATCAGCGGATAGCGATAATTTTTTTGTTTGCGACCCTTCATCCTCTAACTCTGAGGCAAAAAAATCCTGTAAGTTATTCTGCATTAATTGGTCGTGTTCAGTATCAAGAATTTCGCAGGCCTTAGGATTTGCAAAAGTAATAACACCTTGTAAATCTATGCCTAACACCCCTTCTCCGGTTGAGTTCAGTAAATTTTGAAAGCGCGACTTTCTCTCTTCGACGTCTATGCTTGTCTGTTTCGATATTCGATGAAGTCGGTCCAGCTCAACAAACTGGCGTACTTTATTGATGATCACAATCGGCTCTATCGGTTTTGTCACATAATCGATAGCCCCTGATTCATAGGCCTTATTTAGCAGAAGATGATCTCTATCACCTGCGGTGATCATCACGATAGGAATGTGTTTGAAGCGCTTATTGCTATGAATTAATTGCACCGTTTGATAACCATCCATACCCGGCATTTGTACATCCATAAGAATGACCGCAAAATCGTGACTCAGGACTTTAGACAGGGCACTTTCACCTGAATCGGCGTGCACGATATTAATATTAAGTGGGTCAAGAATCATTTCAAGTGAATATCGATTAGCTTCAAGATCATCGACAATCAATACATAACTCTTGTTACTCAATTCCATAGGCCTTCCCTGAGCGGTTGTGATCCAAGTATAGTCAGTAAATACACATGTGTTGCGAAATGACTTTAATAAAAGAATAAAGCCTGATTGGTTACTTTTGCATCCGATCAAGGGGCCATAATTTCTATTAGCGCTAAGATACTGGCTGTAGGGACGTATCCATTAGCTGCCCTTGACAATCCACTGGATTGCACATCAAAGGGGCTTGTACAAGAGCAGTGCAGCCGGTGGCTACAGTCTTCTCCAAGCCCAATGCGCTAAATAACCAATTATAGGCGCTGCGATACACAACAGTGCCTATTGCTAAACTTAAATCAGATTCTCAGAGGGCGATAAGTTTATCTTTTAGCATCGAAAACCAATACTTCCCCTATTAGCTAAACCCAACAAACCTTTGCAGTTAGTGCTTCATTAAATATAATTAAGACATAACTTTTTAATTTTTTGTTATGAAAGCGATACTTTTAAAAGGGCGAATAACTCTTCCATTTTAACCGGCTTATTTAAATAATCAGTTGCTCCCGCCTCTAAACATTTTGCCTTATCTTCTGCCATTGCTTTTGCTGTTAGGGCGATAATAGGTAATCCATGATATTTAACTTGGCCGCGAATTTCTTTCATTGCCTCGTACCCATCCATCACCGGCATCATAATATCCATTAATACCACTTCGATATTGTCATGTTCACCTAATGCTTCCAGTGCTCTTAGACCATTTTCGGCAATAATGACATTTAGTCCCTTCTCCTCTAACACCGTTGAAAGGGCAAAGGTATTACGTAAATCATCATCCACTAACAGCACAGTGCGTCCGTCAAAGAAACTCTCATCGCTGTGCAGCATTTGAATAGCTTGACGCTGTGAATCTGGTAGTGATAGCGGGGTTTGATGTAAGAACAGCATCACTTCATCCAGTAAGCGCTCGTTAGAGACGCTACCTTTGCGGATTATTTTATTGGTATAACGATTTAGTTCTGCGTATTCTTCTTCAGTGAGTTCACTCCCCGTATTGATCACCACAGCAGGTGACTTATCTGTTCTGCTTTCATGCATTTTCAGCAACAGTTCCCTGCCAGTAATGCCGGGTAAGTGCAAATCCAACACGACACAGTCAAATTGTACTTTCTTCATTAAGTCCATAGCTTGCTCGGCAGAATAAGCTTCGGTAATTTCTATTCCGTCATTTTCTAACAGCAGCTTTATGCTATGGCAATGGTCTTGATCATCATCGATGATCATCAGTTTCTTTGGCTGACCACTGAGTATTTCATCAAATACAATAAAGACTTTATTAAGCTCTACCGCCGATGTTGGCTTTTTCAAGACCCCGATAGCGCCATGATTCATAGCATTTTCTAGCTCTTCTCTGCCTGAGATAACGTACACTGGAATATGTCGGGTAGTTAAGTCTGACTTGAATAAAGCCAACACTTTTATCCCATCTATATCGGGCAACCCCAGATCCAGAATAATTGCACTGGGCAGGTATTTCGCCGCTAAGTGCAAGGCGCTTTTGCCATCGCCTGCCACCAGTACCTTATAGTCTTTATCTTTAGATATGCCTATTAGCACACTGGAAAAATCTTTATCGTCTTCAATGATCAATACGGTTTTATCGCTCGGCTTTATCACGTTCCTATCATCATCGATAAATAGAGGCATAATATAACCCGTGGTTTCAACGGCGGGTAAGCTTAGCGGTGTTATTGTCTTTTCTCTATCCTGATGCAGGTTGTCGGTCGATGTGCTTGATGAGTCTGAGATGACAGCGGCTAAACTAAAGTGATCAAGATTTGTACCCCTATTACCATGTTCCCCATCATTGAGCAGCGGTAAATACACACTAAAGGTACTGCCCTTTTGGTATTCACTAAAGATTTGCAGTTCACCGCCCAACAATCGACAAAGCTCTTTGGATATAGTTAAACCCAGTCCGGTGCCACCAAACTTACGATTAGTCGAGCCATCAGCTTGTTGAAATGCTTCAAAAATCAGGCGTTGCTTATCTTGTTCAATACCGATGCCGGTATCGGTGACACTAAATCCAATACAATTTTGGCTATTTAAATGTTCCTGTTTAAAAACCACATCCCGATCAGGCACAAAAATACGGAAAACGACACTTCCTTGCAGAGTGAATTTAAAGGCGTTGGACATTAAATTTTTCAACACTTGCAAAGTGCGCATTTGGTCTGTCTGAATGGTTTTAGGCAAATCAGCAGCAAGCTCACTGATAAATTCAAATTCTTTATTCTGAGTCAATGGCTTAAACTGTGTACAAATACTGCTTTCCAATTTATCCAGTTCAATGTTTTGTATCTCTAGGGTTAACTTGCCGGATTCAACCTTGGATAAGTCTAAAATATCATTGATTAAACTGAGTAAATCTTGTCCACCGCGATGAATGATAGCGGCTGATTCTAATTGTTTGTCAGTTAGGTTGCCCTCTTTATTTTTTGCCAAGAGCTCTGACAATATCAACAAACTATTTAACGGTGTTCTTAGCTCATGCGACATATTGGCGAGAAATTCTGATTTATATTTACTGGAAACTTCTAACTCTTGTGCCTTATCTTCAAGTTGCTTTTTTGCCCCCTCAATTTTTATATTTTTATCCGAAATCTCCTGCTTTTGTCGTTGCAAAGACTCCGTTTTCTCTTCCAGTTCAGTGTTCGATGCCTGCAGTGCTTTTTGTTGTGACTTTAGACTGGCTTCCGACATGCTAATGGTTTTTGTCTGTTCCTCAAGCTCTTCATTGGATGCACGCAGCTCCTCCTGCTGCGCTTGTAATTCTTCGCTACTGCGCTGTGCTTCCTCGAGTAAGTCCTGCATCCTGACTCGATCATGGGCACTGTTAATGGCCATCGCAATACTCTCATTGGAGCGCTCTAGTAACTCTATAGCCTTGTCATCAAACTCACCAAAACGACCTATTTCAATCGCCCCTTTCACCGAGCCTTCTAATAAGAGCGGCGACACCATTAGATTATTCGGCGCTGCTTGCCCAAGGCCAGAATTAACACTGATGTAATCATCCGGCACGTCTGAAATAATTATGGCTTGCTTCTCTTTAACCGATTGACCGACAATGCCTTCACCTACCGAGATTTTATTTGATAGATTTTTACGTCGCTGATAAGCATAACTACCAGCTAAACTTAAATTTCTGGCCTTGTCAGCCAGATAAAAAACGCCGACATGGGCACCGGTATATTTTGCAATATAACTAATCACCTGGTCGGCCAATTCGTCTACACTCTTTTCGCCGCGCATCGCATTGGCGAGTTCAGCTTGTCCTGTTTTAATCCAATCTTCCCGCTGGCTTTTATTCATGACCTCTCTTATGTTCTTGGTCATTAATAACAGCGATTTCCCTAATAGATCTCTCTCACTTTTGGGTTTAATATCAATAGAGTAATTACCCTTTGCAATTTCATTTGCCTGACGCGTCGCCTGATCAAATTTATAGATCATTTGGTTAATTGATTTTGCCAATAGGTCTTTTTCACTTTGTTCTGGTACTTCTAAAGAGGTATCACCTTGAGATATTCCATCGGCCACTTCTGAAATATTTTTCAATATTTTGGTCATGTTTTGCAGTGCTATACCCAACCTGTCATGTTCATTTTTCGGCCGGATAAATTTGCTGTAATCTCCTTTAGATAATGTGTCTGCTACTTCAACGAGTTCTTCTAAATAAGCCTCATTATCCTTTATCTCTGTTAAATCTCTGACTATGCCGGTAAATAACTTATTATTGCCAATCAGGTATTCACTCACTGATAAATGAATAGGAAAAGTGCTGCCGTCTTTTCTTAGGGCGGTCACTTCCCGCCCCTTACCAATAATTTTTTTATTCCCTGTTCTTTTAAAATTATCTAAATAGCCATCATGTTCACTATGATAGGGCTCTGGCATTAGCATTTTAATGTTTTGACCTACTACTTCCCCTGGCTGATACAGAAACATTTTTGTAAAAGCTGGGTTAACTGATTCTATGATGCCTTTGCCTGTAATGGTAATAATAGGATCAAGGGCGGAGCTGATCATTGCCCGGCTCTTTTGCTCGGAGACCTCCAGTAACCGCTCCGCTTCTTTTTGAGCCGTTAAGTCCCTGACTATGCCGGTAAATAACTTATTATCTCCAATCAGATATTCACTCACTGATAAATGAATAGGAAAAGTGCTGCCATCTTTTCGCAGGGCGGTCACTTCTCGGCCTTTGCCAATAATTTGTTTATCACCTGTTCGCTTATAATTATCTAAATAGCCGTCATGCTCACTATGATAGGGCTCTGGCATTAGTATTTTAATGTTTTTACCTACTACCTCCTCTGGCTCATACAGAAACATTTTTGTGAAAGCTTGATTGACTGACTCTATGATGCCTTTGGCGGCAATGGTAATAATAGGGTCAAGGGCGGAGCTGATCATTGCCCGGCTTTTTTGCTCGGAAACCTCCAGTAACCGCTCCGCTTCTTTTTGAGCTGTTAAGTCCCTGACTATGCCGGTAAATAATTTAGTATCTCCAATCAGATATTCACTCACTGATAAATGAATAGGAAAAGTGCTGCCATCTTTTCGCAGGGCGGTCACTTCCCGCCCTTTACCAATAATTTTTTTATTCCCTGTTCTTTTATAATTATCTAAATACTCGTCATGTTCACTGTGATAAGGCTCTGGCATCAGCATTTTAATGTTTTTACCTACTACCTCCTCGGGCTCATACAAAAACATTTTCGTGAAAGCTGGATTGACTGATTCTATGATGCCTTTAGCTGCGATGGTAATGATTGGGTCAAGGGCGGAGATAATCATTGCCCGGGTCTTTTGCTCTGAGGTTGCCTGTAAACGCTCCGCTTCTTTTTGCGCGCTTAAGTCTCTAACGATGCCAGTAAATAATTTCTCGGTACCAACCAAATATTCACTCACTGATAGATGAATAGGAAAAGTGCTGCCATCTTTTCTCAGGGCGATCACTTCTCGGCCTTTGCCAATAATTTGTTTATCACCTGTTCTTTTGTAATTATCTAAATACCCATCATGCTCACTGTGATAGGGCTCTGGCATTAGCATTTTAATGTTTTGACCTACTACCTCTTCTGGCTCATACAGAAACATTTTAGTGAAAGCCGGATTGACTGACTCAATGATGCCTTTGGCGGTAATAGTGATGATAGGATCGAGGGCAGAACTAATCAGTGTCTGGGTCTTTTGTTCTAAAAGATCTTGTAAATGCTCAGATTCCTTCTGATCAATCATATTGTCAAATTGTTCGACTAAACTCTTCAGCTGAGTAACTGTTTCACTCTGTTTTTTACTAAACTCAAATTGCTCAAAGTCGATGTTTTTCCAGTTGCCCGAGCTGATGGCAGACAGTGATAGATTAAGAAAGCTTTGGAATTCTGTTGACGTCGCCACAGTGGCTTCTCCCAGTATAATAGCTCTTTGTATTTGTTGTTTTTTACCTAATAAAAAAAGTATAGAAGTGAAGAAGCTATTTTCCAGAAATGGGAAAATATTTTTGCTTTGAATGTAGGATTAGGTAAGGTTATTGCAATTTGAGCAACTAATGGACTGTCTCCAAAACGCTTCGAAAAACAGTATTTTGAAAAACATAGCAGTGGTTGGGGAAACCGGGAACTTATCACTTCCCTTTCTGCTGTCCTGCCAATGTATGGCTATTATGTGGCATTGCAGTTTTCAGGTTATGTAGCTGTTAGCAGTTTCACTACAGGTTCTGGCTTTGATTTGCGTTTCTCTACATATAGATAATAATCTTCGAACTCCTTTTCGAACAGATTCTGGTTATGTTGCAGATAAGTAAAAATTTGTTCGGGATGTAAAGGTTTGCTGAAGTAGTAACCTTGGATAATATCGCAGCCCTCTGCTGCCAGAAAAACTAATTGCTCAACCGTTTCAACGCCTTCAGCGACTAGTTCCAGGGACATTTTTTTTGCAATAGCAATGATAACTCTAGTGATGTCCTCATCGCATTGATCAACGCCAATATCCTTGATAAAACTGCGGTCTATTTTTAATTTGTCTAAGGGCAAATTCCTTAAATTCTCAAGAGAAGCGTGCCCTGTGCCAAAATCATCCATCGAGATATAAGTTCCCAATCGATGAATTTTTCCTAACTCTTCAATCATCTTATCGTAATTACTGGACATCGCTGTTTCGGTGATTTCAATCTCAATTTGTTTTGGCGATAAACTGTGTATTTCCAATAAGTTTGCCAGTGTCTGCTGGAATTTATTAGTGGTTAGCTGGCAAACAGATACATTAATTGCCACTGTTATCTCCTGGGAACCAGTCAACAGATTCCATTTAGCAACTTGCTGGCAGACCTCTCTTAATACCCATTCACCCAGTGCTTCTATTTGCCCTGATTCTTCAGCGATAGGGATAAACTTATCGGGACCGATTGCCGGTCCCTCTTTAGGCTGCCAGCGCAATAGAGCCTCACATCTAACAATATTATTTTTGCTTAATGAAACTTGTGGTTGGTAGACTAAGGACAGTTCTTCATTTTTCACTGCCTGTTGCAACATTACTTGAATACCTTGTTTTTCTTGTACATTTTCGTGCATGCTCTCCTCAAAAAATTGGTAGTTATTGCGCCCTTGTGACTTTGCGCTGTACATAGCGGTATCGGCGGATTTTAGTAACTCCTCCATCGTCATGGCATTCCCGTCATAATAGGCAATACCAATACTGGCACTAACACTTAATTTCGTTCCCTGTATATCAATAGGTTTATCAACCTTACTCAATATTTTTTGCGCAACACTCGCCATCCCATTGGCATCATCTATGTCATAGAGAATAACCGCAAACTCATCCCCTCCCATACGCGCTACGAGGTCCCCTTCCCTTACGCTACCTTGGAGCATACCACTGATATACTGGAGCAATTTATCGCCTATATCGTGCCCGTAATGATCGTTAACAAATTTAAAATGATCGAGATCGATAAACAATACCGCCAGTGATGCACTTGATCGGCGTGAACGTATGATCACTTTAGCCAAAGAGTCATAAAAATATGCCCTGTTTGCCAAATCAGTGAGGGAATCATTGTTAGCTAAGTAATGTAATTTTTGTTCATTTTCTTTTCGCTGGTTGATGTTTTGAAACATAACAACACCGCCAATGGTGTTGCCATTTTTATCAATTGTCAGGTTACTGGTAAATTCAACGTAAAAAGGTTTTCCGTGAATCGTTTTCCAGCGTTCGTAAGAAGAATTAGAATCTGTATATTTATTGAATATACTCAACAATTTATTTTTATTGATACCGACGGATAAGGCAGAATCCGATGTTATCGACCCATCATCACTTTGCTCTGCTAGAAAATAATTTTGCAAATTACTCTGCATTAAGTCGTCATGTTCCGCCTCGAGAATTTCACAGGCTTTGGGGTTAGCAAAGGTAATAACCCCCTGCAAATTTATACCTATGACGGCTCCCCCTGCTGAATTGAGTAAGGATTGTAAGCGCGACTTGCTTTCTTCAGCCTCTGTCATAGCTTGTTTGGCAACCCGGTGCAAACGATCTAGTTCGACAAACTGGCGTACTTTATTGAGTATTACGACCTTATTTACCGGTTTTATTACATAATCCACAGCACCTGATTCATAAGCCTTGTTTACCAGGTTATTATCCCTATCACTGGCAGTGATCATCACGATAGGAATATTTCTGAATCGCTTATTACTGTGGATTAAGCGCACTGTTTGATAGCCATTCAAACCTGGCATCTCCACATCCATTAAAATAGCCGCAAAATCGTAATCCAGTACTAGTGCTAAAGCGGAATCTCCTGAATCTGCATGCACGACAGTAATATCAAGAGGTTCAAGCATCATTTCAAGCGAGTACCGATTAACCTCAAGGTCATCGACAATCAATACTTTGCTTTTAGTTTGCAATTCCATAACCAATCCCTGGAGAATTCTAGTCCAAGTATAGTCCGTCACTTCACTTTCGCTCACAAATATGAACTTAAGTAGGAT
>MAAC01002266.1_pt1 | contig 11551 bp, 9 predicted proteins | sample 1115981 | NCBI WGS metagenome assembly MAAC01 (sample SAMN04961126, study PRJNA320927) | seawater metagenome | isolation source: sample BD02T64 sea water enriched with oil for 64 days | place: USA:Gulf of Mexico | collected 2013-07-27 | reverse complement strand
GCTATGCCCGCACGAATCGGATTTAGATCTACATATACCATACAGGCTAAAATTGCGGCTTCATCCATCAGGGCCTGACTCTTAAACCGCCCCTCCCAAAAACGACCTGTGCATTGATCCTCTTTATTCGCTTGGCGAGAGATAGATTCATTCACGCACCGCATAAACCAGCTGATATCTGCTAGCCTGGAACGCCAACATTCTACAATATCTGATACTGCGTCCAACTCTGGCTGGGATAATGTCGAATCACCCAAATAGCGGCTTACCAACACGTTTCCGGAATATAGCTGCCTCCAACGGTGAATCACTTGGTCTTGTGTGAGGGATGTTGCCTTATCTGTATCAATGCGTAATACCACATGCCAGTGGTTACTCATGACAGCATAGGCGCAGATATCGATACAAAACAATTCAGAAAGGAGTTTTAAGCGTTCCACCACCCACTCTCTGCGGTGTTCGTAGGACCTTCCAGACCAATTATCCTTGCCACACAAGAATGCGCGACGGACACAGCGAGAAACACAATGGTAATACGGCGTCGCTTCTACACTAATAATATCTTTCCTAGCTCGGGTCATCCTTAACCTCTCCTAAAATACAACAACTGTAATTACATACAGCGAACGAGTTTAGGGGATTATTAGCAGAGCTGTCAATAGGTTGAACTAAAAGAACTAAAAGAACTAAAAAGGACAGCCACAGTATATTCCGATATCGAGAAATACTGGAATATAGGGTGACTGTCTTAGTTATTTGTCCTAGTTATTTGGACTGTCCTAGTTATTTGGACTGTCCTAGGTATTTCCGTCGTCCTAGGTATTTCCGTCGCTTTTTCTCTTTTACAACAATTCCTACTAGCTATTCTTTTGTTGTCAAAATCCGGATATGAGTGTCTAATTAACCTAACAAAATTCCTAGTTGACAACAACATTCAACCCTGTTCATTTTCAGGCAGAACGGAGAAACTATTTTGAACAAAAGAAATAGCAAGTTTTTAAGCAAGATGCATTCCCTGCTATTAATGTGCTTATGTTTAGGTATTTATAGTTGCAACAATGAGATTATATTACAAAATTCTATCCCCCTCCCTCCTTTAAGTAAAAACATATCACAAAAAAATATCACAAATTCTATAACAAAGGAAATATCAGAAAACGAAAAAATTGCAGATTTTATTGCAACCCTGATAACGAAAAACACAAACATAAAGAATATTGACATAACCCCTCAACGATTAACAAATAGTAACAACTACAACGTCAGAATTTCTTTCAATGTGATAGAAAAAAACAAAGATAAAACGAACAAAGACCTGGAAAAGGTTTCAGAAATCGTTGGTGAATTGATCAACCATTACTTTATTGCCACTAATGATTACAACTACACCTATGTAAACGATGCAGCACAACAATTCATATCCAAGAGCTTTTTGTACGGTAAAAAAGAAGGGTATAGTTTAATACCCGAAAAATTGAAAAAAAACATTAGTAAAGAAGAGTACATAACTAGTATTGAGCAAAACCATAAAGACGGATACCCAGACAAAGTAATGATGGTAGGCCTAAAAATACTGCCTCATACTAAAGAATTCTATTCTTTTGCATTTGGTAAAAACCCAATCACACCCTTTATTTATTTAATAAAAATTCATTATGAAGGCAATAAACAATACGGAGTCGTTGGATTCGAACGCATATCTAAATCCAAATTTGAGAAGTTCGCGAATAGCATGAAGTTCATAAACCCTGCAAGGAGCGATCTCTATTTTGCAGAATACGACAATTAATTTCGCGCTACTAAACACTGTCCACATGAGAAAAATACGCGCGGATTCAACTCAGAGAAACATTAAGGCTCCCAGTGTACGCGAAAATAGGCTACACAGCTGTCACCAGAGAACACGCCTCTAATGACAGCTACAGACATTAGCTAACGTCCATTATTGATTCCATGGGACATCATTATCCAATCCCCAATATGAAGGCTTGAATGGTTCGGCCTCATAAACCTCCCATGCGTAACCATTGGTAATTGTAACAGAAGGTGCTACATCCATAGTCCTACCAAGCCCAACAAAGTATGGCCTCTGTTCTAAAGGCTGATAGTCGGGTAAGAATGGGTTATTGCTTTTTATAATATCGACTATCGTGTCACTTGGGATCGAGGTAGATACTACCCAGGTCGCCATCGACATGCTAGCAGCTGTCGATGAAGCGGCCCAATCATCACCCAAAGCATTTACACCCACAATAACTTGAATGCTAAGACTTGGTGTGTATGGTGACCCTACACCCTTTCCATGAAAACTCACTCCAAAGTCTTCATCGATAAACCCGCTCCACTCTAAGTTTTCATCGAAAATCCCTGTCACACTTACCGCATTTGTCAGCCCCATATAACCACCGGGGAATAACTCTACATTAGAAAAGGGTAAGAGCTGTGAATAAGTAGCGGTAAAACCTACAGAATCTAGGTTCTCCTGTGCAACCTTATGTGCAGCCCTATTAAAGTCAGCCTGATACTGAAGACTCTCCCCCAAAAGTTTCGAACCACCTAAAAAGGCCTCTGACAAGTCATTAATAACTGGGTCTGCTACCTCAAAAAATGGAGTCGCCAAATTTTCATCTATATTTCTAATTGCATTATCTATAGGGTGAGGTCTGCGACTATCAGAATAACCATTTTCATAGCTTCGAGTTGGCGCCGTTGGATCAACTCTACTCAACAAACCATTGATATCGCTAAAGGGATCATAACTTTCACTATTACCAAACAATCTATTTACAAATTTCTCTGGCACTAGATTCAAACTACTATCAGCATCTGTTGAAGAGCCAAAAACAGCATCATATAAATCCGGTGGTAACACCCCATCATTTGCCTGCTCAGCATTTAAGAGGTATGCAACATCTTCACTTGTAAACCGAGACTCCAATTGGCCACTGGAGGCCATCTGTTGTAACACAGTCTGATTCTGACCTTGGTAACCGGCTGAGGCTACCTGAACCCCGTTTGTACTAAAGGTAACGTCCGATGCGGATCGTACTCTTAGGGCGCTACAGGCCACGCGCCATCTGGCTTTTAAAGAACATGCTCTAAGGCAGACGGCATAATATCAGCTTGAAGCCCTACGTGCACTTTTGGGATTAACAGCGGTTTTGGGGTAGTTTGGTAAGTGTTGTAGGCTACAACACTTTGTCCGGTGGCTTCGACTCTTGCTGTGAGTCAGAGGTTAGGCACAACGTTAATGCCACAATGATTAAGATTTTTAGTAGTGTTTTAATATCGTTCATTTCTAGCTCCTTTTTTTCTGAACGATAGGTATTCTACACATTTAAAATACTATGCAAGTCAACAAAGGATCAGTCCGGAGTGACCCTTTAAATTCCCATACCTTTAGTCACCTATTTCACTTGGTCTCTACTAGCCAACGTATGTTTATGCGGCTTTCTGCCATTTTACCCACCATTCGCGTCCAACATAGACACTTTTAAGAAGTGCCTCGATTCCTCGTCATAAAGCGTGGCCTCTAACCCTATGATTTTATTGAGGATAATCTATTGGAATACCCGTATTCCAATAGATTCCGTAAAAGGAATACATCAGAATACACCTACAGACCGCATTCTCATTGAGCATAACTGGATTTTTGCCTGTAACGTTAGTGGCGTTTGGTATAGTGGTCTTTTAAGAAGATGACAACGCAATTGGCCTAGACCAATTCACGGACTGAAGGCAATTAAATAGGGTCGTCAGGAAGGGTAAAAAGCGGCGCTGCGGCCGCTTTAGTAAAAATGGCTAACCATGTATCAGATGCATGTAATCGCGCTTGATACGCTGCACATGAACCTGCCACGTATCCAACCTGTCCCACGCATCATTCACATCGCTGTAACCTGCCGGTAAATAATCCATGTTGTTTAATACGAAGGCGGCGGCAATTTGTTCACCGGTGCTGGCCCCTGTCCTGCCGGTATTTTTAAGCTCATGGGCTACGTTAATAATTTTGGTTAACGGCCATTGTAGATTTTCCATTTTCTGTGCTCCTGAGTGGTTGTTGTTTGCCACTCTCTCGAAGCATCGCGCGCAGGACTGTCAAGGGTGGCGCGTCTTTTTGCGCCATTCATTTACCCTTGATAGTTTGAGCACGGTGCTACGCTGAGAGGCAAACAGCAAACACGGTCTCTCGGTTGGTATGAACTAGAAGGCTTGCCGTTGGTATCAATCCGATTTTTTGGATTCCATTTCGACGCCGCTTCGCGTGTTACTTAGCGGCGGTTGCCGCTTGGGTTATGCTCGGTCTTTTTCCGCGTGTGACACGCGAAGCGGTGTCATCTTGCGGCATGCCCTTGGGCGTGCTTCCCGCTACGACATCCGGCGAGCCATTACGCTTAACGGGTACACTAGGTGGTCAGTTAAAACCGTTACCCCTGGGTTACGACAAACGCCATAAGGAAGGGCAGCGTAATGGGTGGGCGGGGGAGGAGCGGGAGAGATGGAAGCTGCGCGCTTAGTGTGAGCGAGGGCTGGCGTGTTTGTTGCGGTTTTTTGCAACAAACATGACGGGCCAATGCGAGCACGGGCCGCAACAACATTTGGCTGTACTCTAACGAACGGTACATAAAGCTATTTCGCGGGAGTGGCGAATAAGCAGCAGCGTGACCAACCCAGAACCTTAACAGTGCCCCGCCCTATTTCGCGGTTTGCTGTGAGCTTGGCGCTTGGCTTGCCTGTCTTTTTGCAAGCCATGTGACGAGCGGATTTAAGGCATTAAACCACTAATTCGTCGCTTTCTTCTGCCTCTAAATCACTGATCAACTCTTCCACTGTCGGCACTTCTTCGCCCTCTTCCCACGTGATTTTCTTGGTACGTTTTAGCTTTCCTGGATGCGTTAATGCATGGACTTCCTTTAATTTCTTCACGCTAACCTGAGCATAAATCTGCGTGGTATTCATATTCGCATGGCCCAACATGGCTTGGATAAAGCGGATATCAGCGCCATTTTCTAACATGTGGGTCGCCATTGAATGACGGAACAAGTGACAACTTCCCTTCTTTCCTACGTTCGCCGTATTGATATAACCGCGTACTAATGCTGTCAATCGATTGGGATGGAACAGCTTTCCAACACCGGATATAAACAAGAACTTGTCACTATCAGCGGTTGCCATTTCGGGCCGCACTTCGTTTAAATACTTTTCAATCCAAGCCACCGCACGGTCACCAATGGGTAACATTCGATCTCGTTTTCCTTTGCCTTGGCGAACCATTAAGGTGCCTCGATCCAGATCAACATCATGGATTTCAAGGTGGATTAATTCCAGTCTGCGTATGCCGGTGCTGTAAAGGGTTTCCAACATCGCTCGATCTCTCACACCTGTTGCGATGGTGGTATCGGTTTGATTGAGGATCGTTTCTACTTCATGTTCGCTAAGAATGGCTTTCGGTAATCGCTTACCTAGTCGGGGTAATTCCAGTTCTGAGGCGGGGTTATAGAGGATATAGTTTTCTTTGGTGAGCCATTTAAAGAAGGCTTTTACTGGCACTAATCGAGTGTGCTGGCTGTTTACACTGAGCGGGTCACCGTTCTTTTTTCGATGATGAAACAGGTGTTTTGGGTAACGATCCAGTATCGGTTTGGTGACGTGTGACGGACGAACAACGCCCCGCATGTAACACCAATCAATAAAGTATCCGAGGTATTCTCGGCGGGTTCTAATGGTGTTTATCGAGTAGTTTTTTACCGCCATCCACTCGAAGAACTTTTCACTGTAGATGGTCATGCCTTCCGGATCGGCAACGTGTGCGCTATAAGAACTGGCTTGTGATAGGTCGCTGGCTTTTGCCATTGTTTAAATCTCCGCGCCGATTTCTTCGCGCTTCGCTTGAGCGGCTAAAGGGGTAATGGTGTTGCTACGATACGATGCGCCGTTATTTTTATGGGTTGATGTGCGTTTCTCACCTTCCACCAACACCTCTGCTTTCACTCCTTTGGTTTCCTGGGCTAACGCAGCATTGATGCCCTCCCCACCCCTAGCCCATTGGGTACCCAATGACACCCCAACCTCTGCCTTTTTACCCCCCAACCCTCGCATCGCACTATTATTCTTTAACTGTTTTACATCCAACAATCCATTTAAAAACGGCTTACCCGTTTGTCCCTGACCGTCATATAGCAACTCATAAACGAACGAGTGACCACGACTACCTCGATGTACTAATACATATTCCAGCTTAATTAACCGATCCAGATGCACACGTACTTGGTCATAACTCCACCCTAATTGCTGGCGTAAACTGGCACGAGTAAAGAGGTATTGGTGTTGTTCGATTCCTTCTTGATTACAGGCTTCTTGTACCAACCCTTGTAACTCGGTGAGCATCTTTCGCGTTTGGGGTGGTAACTCATCCAAGCTTCTACCTAACACTTCGTTAGCAAGGGTATTCGCCACTTCAATGTCTTTTACAGTAACTTCAATGTATTCAACCGTCTTGCCATTGTGTTTTACTTTTTTGATTTCTCGTTGGTATTGGTGCAATAACGTGATGGTGTTGATCAGCGTTAAATACTTCATATGATCCCGCCGTGTACGGGTTTTATCATTTAGGAAGGTAAGCTGTTCTGCGTAAGGATTGGCAATCAACAACGGTCTAAGCAATCGCTGGGCGTTTTTATGAAGCTGGATAATGTCTTTTCTATCTTGATTGGCAAGCAACCCTTCTAAGGTTTGCCTTGATCGCTGTATAGCATGAATGGCTTCGGTTTGTTCACGGCTTTCGTTAACGGTAAGCACCACACAACGGTTCAATAACTCCTCGTCAATTTCAATGGCGGTAGTGGTTAGGAAGATCATTACCGGCCCTTCAACATGGTATTCCTGGGTCACTAATTTGCCGGTGGCGGCATCTTTTCCGGTAGAAGCCATCGTTAATTGTCCGTCACTTTGCAGGACTTTTAAGGCATAGCTCGCACTTTCCGCGCCCTCTTCTTCCGCTATGGCAAGGATCTTATGTTTGAGATTGGTTTCACCCATATAGAACAGGCTTTGCCCACTCATGGCTGAGTAACGTACTGACTCCTCATCCGGCATCATCGCTAATACCGCATCCATCAACGCACTTTTTCCGGCTGCGCTGGTACTTTGGATGATTACCGCTAAGGGTTTATCGAGTTTGCGGGAGACTCCCGCCAAGTAACCTACGAGCTTATTGGTTTCTTCACCCACCACACCGGCGGCGTTAAAGTCTTCAAGGACACGATCTAATAATTTTGGATCTTTTAATAATGCGAGGGCTTCGTGTAATTCCTCATCACTCAATGACGGCGCTTTTTCCTTTTTTTCTAGGGTATCTTTGATCTGTTGATCTTGTAATTCTTCCAGTTTTAGCAGTACACGACCGAGATCTTTTTTAAGTACATCATCACTTAACCCCAACTCAGCGGAAGCTTGTTTGATAAAGGCCACACGATGACGGGCGCTGTAAATATCGAAGGTATCCACATGGAAGCCATCACCGCAGGACACCAACAGGTTAAGTTTTAACTGCTCATAACTCATGTTTTTTTGTAAGCCACGGATACGATAACGGCGATCATTTAGGGTAATAGTGATTTCACTATCGGTGATTTCTGTGTCGGTATCGTCGGTAGATTCAATCGGCTGGGCTGGTGTTTCAGCAGCTAAAGGGACGGCGGCTAAAGGTGGAATGGTGTCATCACTTTCCTGTTTAGCCGCTTCTTTTGGGATCTCTTCCGCTGGAATAGCGTCCTGTTTAATACCGTTACCCATCCACTCAGCCTTACGAATCACTAGCTCTAAACTCTTTTGTGCAGGCTGTACTTGTTGAGCGTATTCGTTAGCGTCCATGCCTTTTGGGAACAGGATTCTGAAGCAATCAATACCCGCTTCCATCAACATTGGGGCTAACTTATCCGCTGCATTATTTCCCGCGTCATCGCGATCATACGCAATATGCACACGTTCAATACCCTGTTGTTTAAAGGCGTTAAGGTGATCATCGGTAAAGCCCGATGTGCCATAGCTGGCGGTCACATGCCTAAAGCCATGCACCCAGAAGGTCATGGCATCAATCAAGGATTCACAGAGGATAATCTCTTTTGAGACGACAAGTGCGTTGCTATTCCATACACCTTGATGCTGCCCAGGTAAGTAGGTGTGCTGCGGAGTGCCTTTCCGTAAACGCTTGCCCAGTAGCTTACGACCATAGACTTCACTGATTTTTCCAGACTGATCGAACACCGGCACAACAATGGAACCATTAAAATGTTCATGACCTGTTTCTCGTAAAATACCCACCTCTTGCAGCAACCCGCGAACTTCTGCCCCTTCCTTGCGATTTTTCTGGGGCAAGCGATAGGCCAAGGTGCGGTTGGCAAAGCCTAATTTAAAATGCTCGATTAATTCAGGGTGGTTTAACCCTCGATTTTCCAGGTATTCCAACGCTTCAGGGCTTTGCTTGAGGGTGTTGTGGTAATACTCGATCACCTGGTTAAGCGCCGTTTGCTGATCGGCATTAGCAGCTAAAGGTGTGGGGAGTTTAGGTTTTGTATTTTGTTTGATGACCTTCGGTTCATCGGAGCTTTCAGCGGCTAAGTGAGGTAAGTCGTTTTTTAGCAGTTCTACCGCATGACGGAAGCTCACCCCTTCTGTTTTCATAATCCAGTCAATGACCGAACCGCCAGACTGACAAGCCCCCATGCAATGCCAGAGGTTTGTATCAGGGCTGATGACTAAGCTAGGCGTATCGTCATTATGCCAAGGGCAACACATTACATAATCTCGACCATGGGCTTTTAGTTTGAAGCCTTTGGCTTGGACTAATGCCAATAGCGAGACTTCCTGTTTAATCCTGCTTATGAGTTGATCAGATAGCCTAGCCATGCCCGATTTTCTCCAAATAGCGTCAAGGTAAAAGTTGACCTATCTTATACAGGCTATTATTATCCTTTTCAAGCCTAGTTAAATTTAGCGGGTATACCATGCACATCAAATACAGATTGATGGAGCAATGGTTGATGATTGACTTTGGTAAGAACCTAGCCGACCTCCGTAAGGTTCGGCAACTTACACAGCTAGAATTAGCGAATTTACTGGATATCCAACCCCGATTACTGGGACGCTGGGAACAGGGGCAAGGCAAGCCCCAGTTTGATTACATCCTTAAATTAGCTGATGTGTTGGAAGTTAGTCTTGACCGATTGCTTCGGGGTGTTGGCACCCAGGAACAGGATAGTTTTGACATCAGAAATAAGAAGCTTAAAGAACTATGTAAACAGATAGATTCATTGAAACCGGAAGACCAAGACCTGGTCTGTCACTTTCTAGATATGGCAGTTAAACAGGACAAGCTAAAACAGCTTGTGGCTAACCCTGGACAATAAAAAGCCCCACTAGATTTCTCCAATGAGGCTTCGTCGAGTGACTGTCCTAAGTATTAACTGAAACAACTTGAGAATTATCAACATCAAGGTAAAGGCGCGCTCTAGCATATAATCCGGCTATTACATCACTATCTTCAGCATTGTCCGAAGATTCTAAAATCTCCGACGTCAATCTACCCTGGTCAAGAGCTTCAGATTTTAATTCAGTGAAATTTTCTTGCAACAGCTGTCCAGAAACAACACTTCCAACGCCTCCTTTAAACGTCACTAAAAAGTCACCACTAGGATGATTTCTAACTTTGAAATCAGGGTGACTTAGAACTACATTTAATAAAATATTCTTACACTCACTAATATTTGGCTCACCACCTCCCTGCCAAACAACGCAAGACCCATTTGCAAAAACAACAATCTTTTTGTTAGGTAACAGGGCTTTCAATCTATCAACAGTCCACTCAATAGAAGGCACCAACTTAGGGCTCCATGATGGTCTTGGGTAATCATTAATCACTTATATCTCCACTATCAACATCAGTCCAAATCGCAAACCTAGGAAGTTTTTCATTACAGCGAGGACAACCAACCTGCATTAAAGTAAAAGCTTTCTTAGTCAACTCCCACTCTTTATCTAAACCGAAGTACAAACTTGCTTCCGATGGATTAGCTATCGCTCCCTGCCAACCACAACAAGAACAAGTAACGTACTCAATTTGAACTCTTTGCCAACCACCTTGAGATTTATACAAGGGGATTACTCCCCACGCTTTTTTAAGTTGCTTCGACTTAAATAAGCCTAAAACAAATTTTTCAGGATTATTAGCAACAAGATTGACCAGCTTTCTAACTATATTCTCTGTCGAAGCAGTAAATATAGGCAAATCCTGGTAAATAGGCTGCTTCAACAAACTGCTCCAACGTTGATTAGCTAAAACAGTTATGCATTGACCATCAACAATGATCCCGAAATTTTCATTATCCATACGCAATCACTAACTTATGGTGCATACAACTCAAATAAATCACTTCCATTTTTCAGAAGCCATTCACTTTCCGTTGATGTTTCTAATGTCTGCTGAATAAGCTGTGATTTAGGTATCTCTGCCTTATAAAGACTTCCTCCGTTAGAGAAATATCTAGCCACATCAAGGTCAGTTGTTACAGATAGAAATGATTTATCCAAACCAAATGCCTGCTTCAGTTCATCACCAAACTCCCCATGAGCTTGTATGAAATCAGCTTCAGTATCCCAAATATCTATCCATTCATCATGAGTTGACTGTGATGACTTATAAGCACTGTTTAAGTCTCCAGTTTCTAAATATGACCTTTGACCAGCGTCACTTAACAGGTGTCCAGTTTCATCAAAGATACTATTCTCCGCATATCTACCTGTACCACGATAAACCGTTAGCATTTCACCGGCATTGCTTGGAGCATAGCCTGTCAATTTTCTCGCGCCCGCTACAAGCCCACTTCTCATTCCAGTATAAGCAAATGCACTCATTCCTGCCATAGGGTGGACAGATGCGGTCATACCCAAGATATCAGTCTCAGCCTGATTTAAACTTAACCCTCTAACCTCACCCCAAGCCATACCAGGAGCCGCTAATGCCAGGCTAGCTTCATTTACTAACCTGTTAGCGGCATTTGGAATGGAAGCACCCATTGCCAGTATTGTATTAGCAAAAACATTACCAGTATCTACAGCACCAAAACTATTAGCCAAATCTGTTTGAGTATTAACGCCACCGCTAAACAATGGCATTACAGGTCGACTTATAAAGCTATTCCACGCATCACCAATATTTCCAAAAAAGCCTTTATCAATCGGTTCAGATGCAAAGTATATTTCCGTTTCTCTTACTGTATCGGAAAAAGAGCTCTCAAAATCATAAGAATAATTAAGAGGATCATTTGAACCGAAGACACCCTGCATAGAATTTGAGAAAGCATTAGCATCATTCAAAGTACCCTCAAGACCAGAGAACAAGGAGGAGCGTTTTTGAAACCCAGTGTGTGCTGGTGATGCTGGCGTTGTATCGGTATAAGTAACCCGATCATCGCCTCTTCCTGAAGGATAACTATAGGTTCCCTCATCACTTACGTTTGAAGCAACAGAAGGTTTCCCGTTTGTACTTACCCCC
>MAAC01000896.1_pt1 | contig 11551 bp, 7 predicted proteins | sample 1115981 | NCBI WGS metagenome assembly MAAC01 (sample SAMN04961126, study PRJNA320927) | seawater metagenome | isolation source: sample BD02T64 sea water enriched with oil for 64 days | place: USA:Gulf of Mexico | collected 2013-07-27 | reverse complement strand
GTCTTAGGCGTTAAAGGAAATCAGGTACGAATAGGTGTTAATGCGCCAAAAGAAATCTCAGTACATCGTGAAGAAATTTACATGCGTATTCAAGCTGAGAAGGATGATAATGAGGCATCGGGTAACGTATAGTTTCTATTAAGTAAATTATACCTTCTACAAAAAGCACCATAATTGATGGTGCTTTTTTGTTTTCTTAGTAATGATAATGGTTGAAAAGTGATGTTTTTGTTTGAATTGTCTACAAACAGTATAAAAACAGCAATAAATGCGTAAAAATGTTTGACTTATTTTTAAGATCCATTAATATTCGCACCCATTGGAGAGGTGGCCGAGTGGCCGAAGGCGCTCCCCTGCTAAGGGAGTATCTGGTTTGTAGCCGGATCGAGGGTTCTTATCTAAGGTACATTTTTAATGCACATTAGAACTTGACAGTGTAGAATAGAAATATGGTGAGGTGGCCGAGTGGCCGAAGGCGCTCCCCTGCTAAGGGAGTAACGGCTTTAAATCCGTTCGAGAGTTCGAATCTCTCCCTCACCGCCATTTTTTTTGCAATCCCTTGCAAATTAAAATAAAAACTTACGCCACTCAGTGAGTTTACAAATTAGAATAATACTTCATCATATAAAATCTCTCGCTCGAATAATATTTTTTATTTTTAATCAATTACTTACCTATTAAAGCTTACATAACGACCAATTTTTTTTACTATTTACTTGATCCTGACAATAACATGCATTAAGTTTAATGCATGTTATTGTGCAATAATTTAAATTCACAATAAAATTAATGCATATTGTCGAGGATGTATGACTGAAAAAAACGCTTTTACATGTATAGCTGAACGAAATGGACACAAATATTACAAATTAATATGTAAAGACCATTATCTTTGCGACTTTTTTGACCATTGGTCATATCAACTTTCTTGTAAACAAGCCTTTAAAACAGTAAGAGCATACTCAGAAGGAGTTCTGGCATTTATTAATTATCTTTTTGAAGCTGAGAAGGTTCTAGGGCCATTAGATGTCTATGGTCTGAATGATGTACTGGAAAGTTTTGAAAGTTATTTGGTATTTGGCTCTAACAGTGAATCCGATCTGGCAAAAGAAGTATCAAAAAGACTTAAGGATGGAGAGACAGTTGGTGCTTCGACAGTATCCGTTTACTTTACTGGACTTAATAATTTCCTCGAAAAAAGCGAAAACCTTCGTTCTACTCTCCTGTCTTTACAGCTTCGCGGTGTAAAGACAGCCATTAATCCCACTGATGTCCCCCTTTCTCTCTACGAAACAATTGACACGCCTGACAATGTAAAAAGAGCAGTAAAAGAAAGCTCATGGATGTCGGGATGTATATCAGGAGGCATGCGTCAAATTAAGATAAAGCACTTAGCTCCTTCCGTTCCTAAATCCACAGTCATTTTTACGGATGAATATGGCGGTGATGAAAAAACATTTCCAATTGATCTGGCAAAGAAACTAATCGATTCTGCTCCAAATTTGCGAGATAAAGTATTGTGGTCATTGATAGCAGCAAGCGGATGCCGGATTTCAGAAGCGCAAACAATGTTAAAACGTGATATTAAAATAGATATTAGTAATATAGGCAATGAAATCACAGTTATTAAAAAGATTTATATTGTCGATCCTGAAACTCGCAGGGAAGAGTTATCTAGGTTTTTAACTGAAACAGAAATTAATTCACTTCCGCATAAAGGTAGAACCCCGCCTGATACATACTTGATTGAGCCTTTCGCAAGTATATTTTGGAAAACTTATGATGAATATTTGCAAGATGAAATTAAAAAGAGTAAAAAGCGTGGGCTAAACGTAGACCATGGTTTTTTGATTCGTCTTATTCCTACAGGTGAATCTGCCATTGACTCCTATCAAACCCTGTATGACACATTTTCAGCCGCAGCTAAAGCTTTAACTGGTAGTAAGTATGGTTTTCATTCCCTCCGTCATATGTATGGGTATTACTTAAAGAACTTTTGTCCTAGGGGCAATGGTAAGTTTGGTATGGAGTTAAAAGAAGTACAGAAGTATATGGGGCACGCAAATCCTTCTTCTACTGACCGATATGGAAGAGATGATGCTATCAAGTTGAGTGCAGCAATGGGTGCAATGAATATGTACCGAAATAGAATGCCTAATTTCAATATTAGAGATGCAAAAATTAAATATCTGGAATCAGAAATAGAGCGCTTAAAGCTGGAAGCTTTGGAAGTTAGTCAAATTGGAGAAGAAGATTGATTAACTTAAGTAAAGATAAGCCAATAATGCTGATTAAAGAACATGAAATTGGCTTAGCGATAAAAAGGTCATTTGATAATGTGTTAGCATTTTACAATGCTAACGTACCTTCAGTACCAACAAGTAAAAGTGCTCCGAAAATAAACCTAACACTTAACTTTTTTACTCATTTAGGAACAGACTTTTTAAATAAAGTCGATATGGCGATTTTCGAAAAACTAATTTTAAGTACAATTAGAGATGTTGACTATGATTCTTATTCTGTTTTATGTGAGCTATTAGGTGGCGATGTTACAGCCGAAAATATTGGTTTAAGAAAGCAATCAAAAATTGAAAGCTATGGAGGAAGAGGTGGGATTAATGACCTTTTAAGAGTTGTTTTAATCGATTTATGGGTAAATAAAGTAGCAATATTGCCCCTATCCACTTCAGCCCCATGCTCAAAAGCCGCAGTTTTTTTTAAGTATATAGAGTCACTTAATTGTCCAATATTGAAAAAACTATGGAATTTGCATCCTCATTCATTAAAGCCTGTTGCCAGTAACCTTGATCGTGTAAAGCTATCGAAGTCGGTTTCACATCAGTGTCGCTTAATTTTAAATACCGATTTTCATGTAATAAATGAAATTAGTGATAAAGACTTGTATAAACTATATGACTTAAAAGGAGATTCCTACTTTTCGCGGTATTATATTTCTGAGTTTCTTTTTCAGGTTTGCTCTTTAGATGAGGATACACTCACTAGGCTTAACAGTGTACAGCAAGAAAGAGACACTGTTGTTAAAGCAGTTTCAGGGAAAAAGCGAATTGAGTCACTAGCGAATTCAGATCGTTCAAAATGGAAGCCTCGTAAAGATGGTCAAGCTATTGTAAAAGAGAATATTCAATGGAGCAGAGCTACTTATTTGCAGTGTAAGGATAATCGTGAAATAGAAGGTGCACCAAAGAGTTTTATAGTTCAAAACCAGATGGTTGATTACATCTTAGGTGATTTGGATTTAACCATAGAAGAATTTGTTGAACGTTTTTTCGCATCCAGTACGTTCAAGAAAAGCATATACATAGGAGATAGTGAGGTTTCGCAACATCCTGTTTATGGCGAGCTTCCTCAAAAGGTACAGGATTTTGTTAACACTATATGGCTCTCATCTCGAAGTTTTGCTAAATCTAAAAGAAATCAAAGGGATAATGATGTTATTTATATGACCAACATGTTTCTACTTTATGTCGGTGTATATTTACCACGTTTTTATATGGAAGTAGATGGTAATCTTAATCGTTACCCAACTAGTTTTAACGAGTTTGAATGTGGCTTATATTTTGCGCGTGACGAATATTTAGAAAAATTGATTCATGGTGACGATAAGCTACCTATTACTCTATTAGATTTAATAAAGCATAGATCAATACAACAAGAATGGGGCAACGATACGCACTTCGGAAAAGTTGTTCAAATAAGACAATACGCTGAATATTTAGAAATAAACTCTAATATAATTCCTAATACAAACAATTTTAAATCAACTATTACAGAATCAGATATGCCGTTGACTTCCAAACGTCATTCCACAGTTAAAAAGTTTTTACCTAGAAAGTATTTTAAGACGTTACTTTCTTTGTTAGACAGCATGGAATACATGGTTGAGCATTTAAACGGAATGGCTGATGGTTTTAATCTTGCACGTGTGGGAGGAGATACGCTGCAAAAAGTTACACATTATGAGTTAAGGGAAGGGGTTAACTTTAGTGGTGTTTGGGGGAAACAAGGTCAAAGAAAACCATATGTAGATCTTGATGCTTTGAACTATACACCAGTTATTTTACATGAAGAAAAGTATTATCCGATAAAATCAATTCGGCGGTTTTATAAGATAGTTGAATATAAAATAAATGGTATAAACCAAACCAGAGTAGCGCCTCATACTCCTCGTATATCATGGCTAATGTGCAATACAGGAATAAGACAACAACATCTAATTTGGCTTGATAAGAATCGTTTTGATGGTCTAGTAACAGAAGGCTCTGATGCAGCTTTGCAACCACTTCTGGTTAATACTGATAAATCTCATGCGGAATGGGTTTCTGTAACTAGTTCTGAAGTTATTGAGGTTTGCAGGAAACAACGTGAATGGTATGACAAATGTGAGCTTGAAGAATTCAAAGAAGATATTTGGTATGGACATAAAGAGGGATCGAAATTCGGTCAGTTCAAGCCGCTTTTTCGTTTAGCTACTAGCGATAAAACGTGGAATATTTACACAGAATTTCCAAAAGTGTTATTAACTTTACAGCTTTTTTTTCAGGAGCAGTTAGGTGACACAGATTTTCCTGACTTAGTAGTATGGAAGCCTACAAAAACAAAATTATTTGATGGGGATGCCGACGAGTATGCTTTAACCCATAGTGAATATCTCAAAAATGAACATGATTCTTCTTGGGGCTATGAACTTAGTAGTGAATATACTCCACATGGACTCCGTGCTGGATTTGTATCCGATGCAATAAAGTTTTTACCACCATCTTTGATAGGACGGCATTTAACAGGTCAATCTGAGAAACTGGTTTGGTATTATGCAATTATGGATGAAACAGGTGGAGAAAATCATCAGCAGTTACTTCTTAATCTATTACTTAAAAACGCTGGAAGCATTGAAGGTGGAGACGCTCCTGAAATTACAAAAAGAATTGTTGAGCTTAACCTTAAGCTTGCAAAAGACATTGAAGCGAATCCAATCGATGCCATTAAAGATCATTCACTTATTAGTTTAGCTGGAGTGAATGATGGAGTAAGTGGTATTGATATCCTCATAGCGAAAAAGCATGGGGTCCTCGCTTTAAATCCAACTCATATATGCCCATTTAATAATACTTGCCCAAGTGAAGTAGTCAAAAAATTTGGTTTAATGAAACCATGTGCTCTATGTCCATATTCAATTCGAGGTAGGATGCACTTACTAGCAGTTAGTGCTGAAAAGTCTAAAAATGATGATTTGATGAAAGAGTATACTGCCAAAATTAAAGCGTACAAAAAGCGACCTAAGAAAGGACAAATAGCAGAAGAGCTTGAAAAACTGGAAGCCCATGTTGATCACACAAATTGTGAGTCGGCTGCACTTGAAGCAATAGAAATACAGTTAGAGCATTTGTACAATACAAACTCAGATGGACTTATGGTTCAAAATAAAGATGATGTAATAGGATTTATCAAGGCAATAGAAATGGATGAATCAGACTACGTGTTAAAGAGACTTTGTGATGCTCAAATTTTTCCAGATACAACTACCTCATCAATGCAACGAAAATTCGCTTATCTTAGGCATAAGTTAGTTAAAGCATCAGGTAAAAACCTCGATGAATTAGACTTCTCTGATGAAGAGGAGCATGTACTCATCGCGTCACAGATAAAGTCAATGATGGCTATTAATGGATTAACAGTTAAAGATATATACAATATCGCTAAAAATGACCAAAAGATTCCAGAAAGAACAATTCCTGTAATGAAAAACTTAGGGATCGAATTTAATTCTAAACCGGAGGTGGATAATGGTTAGTCGTAATGAATCATTTGATAATTACCATATAACAAAGCAAGAAAAACGACAAAAACACCTCAGGAAAGCTTTAACTATTATCGGGACAGGTAGCTACAAAAACATTACAAATCTTGCTAAAACGGCTGCTAGGCTCGTTACAGAACTTGAAATTAAAGACTCCAAAGAAGGTGATGTGCTTGAACCTTGTTCATATACAACACTAACTCGTAATAAAAAGTATTATAGACCAGTACTTGATGCATACCTAGACGGAAGCTCAGAATTTGAAAAATCAATCGAAAATAGCGGTATCTCCCTTGAAGAACATGAATCATTAATAGCCCATTGTGCAAATCTTGATCATGAAAACACTATGATGAAAGATAGGCTTGCCAATACTGACCATTCAGGAAAAGAAACTAACTTGTTAGACAACATTAATGTGTTAGAACGAAGCGAGGATATTAAGTTTTTAACTGGTGTTATTAATACTGTTGTGTCGTCCTTTGCAGATTTAGTTGATTCAATTGAGCCGTCTCAAACAAATGATGAACACCCTGATGCAGGATTTTATGGACCCGAAGGGCTGATTTTAACGTGGGATGAAATGGTTCGTTTCAAGGAGTTATCAGATGAAGTCAGTCGATGAGGAGTTTATAGCAGAGCTGCCACCAGTAGGTTCAAACTTAAATGGGGTTCAGAAAGGTAGGCTTAACAAGAAGAATCTTTTGGCTTATCTCAAGCTAAAAGAGAAACATGAGGAGCCGTTTGCTGTAAATCAATATGGTGAGCTTAACACTTCTTTAGTTGCCGATTTATGTAATTTTGAACGGCAGGTTATTAAACCAAAAAAAAAATTAAGAGCTGAACTTGATCGTGTAGTTGCATTAGTTGGGACTGTAGTCGTTAAAGCAAAAAAATCAAGTAATCGGGATGATGATGATGTTAAATCACTTACCAAACAACTAAATGATGAAAAACGTGATAATGCAATAGCAGCAGAAAAAATAAGTGGGTTAACCAGCCAGGTTTTCGAACTGAAACAGGAAATTAGAAGGCTCAATAAGAAATCATCAGAAGACCATGAATCATTGGAATCCATGATTGAAACTGGAAGGCGCTTTTCACTATGAGCTTTGAAGCTATTGTTGAAGTCAAAAGTACTTTTCCATCGCCATTGGGAGGAGCTATTTTTAAAGCCATTCCTGTTGGTGAGCGAAAGGCTTTATCATTCCGCGTCTCTCGCTGGAGGCTGCCAAGAATTCCTGTTCCAGGCGAATATTGGAAAGTTAAAGGGAGGCAGGTTGGACGCAATAAGCATGGTGATGTTGTTGTCGTAGCAAGTGCATATTTAAATGAGCTTCCTGGTTACATGTATATAGCCAAATTATTAAAGAATCATCCTGCATTTAGGGGATTTCATTTTGGACCAAGTAAGATTGATGATTTAATTGAAGATGTTAAAGATTTTGGACTTGTAGACTTGCTTAATAAAGGCGATTACTTAGCCCTCGCAAAAACTGGACTTAACGAAAGCATTGCTCAAGAAGTATGTATTGCTTGGCTTTCATTAAAAGAAGAGACTGAATTAGCAACATTTTTAGTCGAGCATAAATTGGAAGTTTCATTAGTACAAAAAATACTCCGTTTATGCAAATATGACATAGTTTCTCGTTTAAAGCGAAACCCTTATTCATTAATTGCCTTGAGCAATAGTACCAAAAGGCATCTGCAAACCATCAAGAGAGTAGCGGTGAAATTGGGTATTGATGTTAATGACCCTAGAGCCGTGATCGGTTGCGTAGAATACGCCTTGTATACTGAATTAGATAAGGGAAACACGATTGTACAATTGGATTTCGCAATTGAACTGGTAAAAGACACACTTGAAATCATCAAGAGTAACATTAAGCCAAAAGATGCAATATCAATGGCTTTATCAGCAAAAGCTATTTGCGTAATGGAATCCAAAGGTGAGCGCTATTTGCAAACGATATCAGTTGCATATATCGAGCAGTATTTGGAAGATACGCTTGTTAAAATCAATAATACACTGTTGGCAAAAGAGCAAATTAACTTTAATGAAAAATTGCTTAGGGAAGAATTGGAAGAATACAATCAAGCGTTGTTAAGAACCGAAGATTATAGGCTTACAGCCACGCAAGATAATGCGGTTATTATGGCTTTAACTAACCGATTATCTGCACTTTCAGGGTTCGGTGGAACGGGTAAAACAACGGTTTTAAAAGCAATTGTTCATCTCGCGAACCTTCATGCGATACCAGTACATGTAGCAGCATTGGCAGGTAAAGCTGCCAATAAGGCCAGTCAGTTGATTGAAGGAGATGCCCATACGATTCACAGTGTCATTAACAGTATTAAATTCAAAACAGGGTTAATTGATATTCACTCTGATCCGATGTTAATAATTGATGAATCTTCAATGCTAGACTTATCGCTGATGTGTACGTTGTTACGTCAATTTAAAAACTTGCCAGTAAGACTGGTTTTTGTTGGTGATACAGCTCAGCTCCCTCCTATTGGCTTTGGTTTGTTTTATCACCGTTTAGTAGAGTCCAATGTTAAACAAGTAAGGTTAACTGAAGTTCATCGTCAAATCGAAGGATCGCCATTACACGATGCTGCAATGAATATCCGTAATGGTCAAACACATGATCTTCCAGTTTATAATGGGCAAGAATCAGGTGTTTATTTAGTTGATTGTGATGGGAACCCAGCGAAAGCTGCTATCAAGCTTAGAAGGGAAATGGAATGCATGATTCTGACACCATATTCCAACAGTAGATACAAAGAATCTACTGCCTTATTAAATCAATCACTTCAATATATATTTAATGAGCCTAATGAAAAGAAACTTTCGTTATCAATAGGTTATGGTAACGAAACTATTGGCGTTAATGAACCTGTTCTTGTTACTCGAAATTGCAGAGAGCTTGGGATATTTAATGGAATGACAGGTGTTGTTCAAAATATAAAAGTAGTCAACAACAATGTAACTTGTGAAATTAAATTTGAAGGCATAGATGAATTGCTCAAGATGACAAAAGATCAATGTTGGCAAGCAGGTCTACAACTGGGATATGCCCTAACTATCCATAAGACCCAAGGTAGTGAATATGATGCTTGTGTAATTGTTCTTGGTAGTTCTATTATCGAAAATAGTGCTTTGTATACCGCATTAACTCGAACAAAAAGGCTTTGTATTTTGGTCGGCACACAACAAATGTATGATGAGGCTGTGCAGCGCCCACCACGTTATACTACTATCCAATGTGGCTTCAATCCTTCTTTTTAAGGTTTTTTCGCTACTGTCTACTATTTGATTCAGAGTAAATATTATCCCTCTGAAACAAGTTCAGTCAATTCATTACTATTCGATGGCATTGCAGATTATTTTTAATACAAGATTCAAATGTTATTGGTAAGTAATCAAAAGGAGTTAAGGTCAAACGTAGCGTAACTGATATTTAGGTTATTAACTTGGCTTTATTGCCTTTGTTTTATTGGCAATTATTTGTTTTTTTAGTTCTTTTTGTGTTAATCGAACTATATCTTTTTCATAAACAGGAAAATCCATATTACTACTAACTAGTCCAACATTGGATTCCCAGGGCGCATTAAAATCATTTTCATCTTTAAACCCGATAAAATCCAAATTTCCTGCGGGTTCACCATTTCGATACAAAAGGTGTGCTTTGATGTTCTTAATCGACATATATAATAAATTTAACGCATTAGCGGTATTTTCTGCACTCCAATTCAAAGAGTGCATCTTAGTGCAAAAATAAGGATCATTTCTAATGCTTTCACTTTCTTGTAGATTATTTGCTACAAAGAAAGTTGAGCCAAAATCACTTTCACCAATTAACTTCATATCTTTAGGCTTGCATTCGATACCTGGTTTTACTTCGGGTCCAAATAACATTTTAAACCCGCCACTAGAAACTCTGAACCCGTGTTTTAAACTGTTAAACTCATTACGATGATTATCATCTAAAAAATCAAAACTGAACTTTTTCCAACTTCTTGCATACCCTTCAACAAATGTTAATTTGTTGTCTGTAACAATGCCGTCATAAACTATTTCAGATATGCGCTGCCAAGTAATAACATCATCAGATAAATATATATGCTGTATTGTTTCTGGCGATTGGTTAATTTTTCCAATTAAAAGTATTGGCTTTCATAATAAATGCGTATTCACATTTATGTGCTTGCACCAAATCACCATTGAAGCTCTAACCCTGTCTTTCTCATCATTAAGGTTTTCAGAATGTATTTCAGCGATATAACGAAAATAATCAGCATCAATTGCTTTTAAAAATTGCTTCGACTTTCTTTCCATATCAAAGTCACAAACACAAAATTCTGCATCATCTACAAGAAATCGTGAACGTGATAATTTCATTGCCTTTTATTCCTTAACAGTTAACAGTGCATTATGGAAACTTCTTATACACATCAGAACCATAAGTTAATTTTATTAATATCATATTTTTAAAAAACATATGGAAATTTTTTGATTAAATGATAATAACTGTATAGTTAAAACTAATTTACCCATCTAGCTTAGCTAGATATAGACCCCATGGATTTGAAAAACTGTTAAATTAATGATTATAATCAAGTTACCACTTAAGGTTGATGATAAAGTTAATGAATGGTTAGTAATGAAGAAAAATATGGCAGTGATATTTACCAAACTAATTTAATCTGTATAAATCGAGATTAGTTTTTTTGAGAAATTGATTCATAAATACGTTTTTACTTTTATAAAAATAATGGACTTTATATGTATTACCCAATACTTAGATGGAAACAAGGTGAAAAACTTGCAGTAAGCAATTTGTTTGAGGATGACGCTAAATACATGACGCCTATTTGGTGGCTAACAGAGCATGAAGATGTATCTAAATTGACCATCGCTCTAGATGCTGTTTGGACTAATTATTCTATTGCTGATCTATCGAGAATTGACGAGGTTAATAAGCTGTTACCGTTGGTAGATACCTTGATCGATTCGAATGATATTGGCGTAATGATTAGCCCTGAACAGTTGCAAAATATTGAACCTGATTTTCAAGCGAATCATGCTTCTTCGCTTAGTGTTCGGATCTGTATTGCTGACCAATCTACAGGTGTAGATGTAAATAAGCACCAAACAATTATTACCTTACTTGATGATTTAAGCGGGTCAACTGGTGATGAATTGCTTGTATTGTTTGATTACGGTGCTATATCTGACTTTGAAAGTAGTGAGGTACAGAATTTAGCTGATTGCATTGAACTGTATTTGTTGGCGGGTTATAAAAATTTGATATTTAGTTCGGGTGCTTTTCCTGCATCATTAGCAAGTATTGTTGGTACTGAATTTATTGCAAGGGAAGATAAGCGTTTACATGCGGAGCTAACTGAATTATTGGGTCATGATTTATTATATTCTGATTATGGTGCTTTTAGTCCTTTGTGGGACCCATCTGCTAAGGGCATCCCGTTGGCTAATCTACGTTACGCACTAGATGATGAATGGATGATAATTCGGGATACAAAAAGAGGAACTGACGCTTCTTGTGCTGTGGCAGCAATACTTGTTATGAGCGAAGAGTTTGAAGAATATGGTGAAGATTTTTCATGGGCGGATAAAAGGTGGCAATACAAGGCCGATACCTCTGATAAACCTGGTGGGCCAACTCAGCATATTGCTGAGGCACATAATCACCATTTAACTCATGTGGTTAA
>MAAC01013933.1_pt1 | contig 11565 bp, 8 predicted proteins | sample 1115981 | NCBI WGS metagenome assembly MAAC01 (sample SAMN04961126, study PRJNA320927) | seawater metagenome | isolation source: sample BD02T64 sea water enriched with oil for 64 days | place: USA:Gulf of Mexico | collected 2013-07-27 | reverse complement strand
AAGGCTTATAGGCAAGGCATTGATTGTAGATAATGGTTATTCAGGAGAATATGCTCCTGCATTCTCTAATAAGCTGCATCCATGCAGCGTCCTTATCAAAATCAATAACGTCGTATATAGGCCTTTTAAACTCGCCCTTAGGAGCTCATTGGTAAAATGATAACATCAAAAAATTAATGAAATATAGAATAACTATCTTTAACAAATTTTGTTTGTTCTAAGCTCACCAATGTAGCTCTGAGTAGGGAAGAAATTTAATCAAATTGGTATTATTAATTTAAAGCATAAAATAAAGGCCCGTTTATAACTATATAAACGGGCCTTTTTGTATGTAAATTTGGTTAACTAATTTTCTTAAAACATTGACTAACAGACGAGTTAATATGCTATTAAGTTAAGATTACTCCGTCACTAATTGCTAACCTAATATTTTATCGATATGTCTTTGCTAGAAAACCTTGATAGTTTTCAATGGCATTAACATTTCCTTTGTTTCGCTGACAGACGCTTTTTTGATATTGGAAATTGAAAACATCAAACCATAAATCGAGCACATGAGCATTAATAGTTTCGCCATGCATATCTAAGACTCTGGCGGCGACCTCAGCGGTTGAAAATTGATGTTCAAGCTCCGTTTTTCTTACCGTATAGCGAGAGTCCAGACCTACAGGTGATAATTGACCATTACTCTCATTTTGACAATTACCACTAACGGCTTCAATGGCCGTTTTTGCATCAAATGAAACCATGGGAAATCTATCTAAATACGGGCTCTTACGGAACATTTTTTTAGCTTCACGCCAACTGCCGTCAAGCATAATAAATAGAGGTCTTTTACCTTCAGGGCAGATAACATTATTGGTAAATACTTTACGTTCATCATCAGCATATTCTTGCGGAAAAACCACAAGGGGAAACCATTTTTCGTCATTAAGCACAGCTAATAACTCAAGGTTCTCTTGAGTTCTTGACCATAAAAAAGCAAAGGTATCCGGAATAAGGTCTGCAATGAGCTTCCCTGTATTACTCGGTTTTAATACCTCAGTGTCATACATTAATAACAGAAATCCTGCTGTGGTCTCCACTTGCTTTTTACTCGGTGATATTTCACAGATACAAAATTGTTTCGCAAGTTGACATAGTGGACAGCGAATTACACGTTGCCCTCGCGCTTTATAGGTGGTTGTACTCAGACTTTTACGGTATTGGTGTAATTGATGAACAGCGTGCATATTTGACAAAATATAAAGATAAAAAAGACCCAGCAATTATATACCCGTTACCATTCAAAGTGCAGGATTTCAGTGGGAATTAAAATAACTTTAGGTAAGGTAAATGATTTAAGCATAGTTACTCTATGGTTTGATGATTTAACGCTGTATAAAGTCATTTTAAACCCATCGAAGAAGCGTTTGAGCAACATCACTTCATCGTTGCTGTGATTCATAATGGTAATAATCATTACTTCATCACAGCGCCTTGAATTAAAATCGCTCAAGCACTCTGAAACATGTTTCTTGATTGGTAACGGGTATACCGCGCTAGGCCATAGTATTGAGCATTATTCCCGATATTAACTAATAAGAGTAACTAACGAGACTAATTAACGGTATTTTGAAGGAAATAATTTAGCGGTTACTTTGCTGTTGCATCAGACTCTTCTTCATAATGTTTTTGTGTCACGGTAAAGACATTAGTACTAGCAAGTGGCTCTATCTCAACTTTTAGTTGCTCTTCTAGTGCATCAACCTCAGCAATACTGATACATAGAGCCTCAGCCTTCTTCTCTATTATCGCAGATCTGGTTGTCATCTCATGTTCGATATTTTCACCAAAATTTTCCATACGTGTTTCAAAGTTTCGCTCGTCACCGTCTGAAGCAACCATTTGTTGCCCCATGGCGATTAAAATACTGCCCATAGAATTCAACACCGCTTTTTCAACTGCCGATTCTATACGCTTGTCAAAGTCTTTTCCGAGTAAGCCTTCACTTTCTAAACCTTCTACACCAACAGAAACGCCATGTTCAATAGATAGATTGGTGGATACTTGTTCTCGAATTAACGTTAGCTCTGTAGTTAAATCTGCTGCGACGGCATTGCCCTCACCGAGTAGACCATTAAACGCAAGATTTACACCTTCAATAGCCATATCAACGCCTTCAATGGCAACATTTTTAACTTGAGGCACTAAGCTTCGAATTTTTTCATCATACTTTTTCACAAGAGCTTGTTGAACGTCAGATAAGTCAATATGCTGGTTGTCGACCAAAAGTTTTTTACCATCAATTATTTTATACAAGCTACGCTTTTTCTCATCCATTCCAGCTTCATCTTGTAAAAATTCAATCGAATTAACGTTGATTGTAAGCCCTGCTGACAAATCAACATTGCATGATTTATTGGCGTAGGCAGCCGATGATGTAAAAGATACTGTGAGTGCGCTAGCGATTAATGTTGCGTGAAAATAAGTCATGATTCTATCCTTAAGATATTTATTATTGTTTACTGTTAAGTCATTTATTACGATTAATGAACGTTATTGAATAGGATTACTTATACAAGTAGTCACTATGATTCGTAAAAGTAATAACAAACTGCATGATCATAAAAGAAGTAATTATTAGCATAACTGTTACAAACATAGTGCCAACTTTACTTGTCCTTATTTATCAATAAGATAAGAATTTACAGTTAATAAATAAGCCGTTGAAAATAAATGATTTAGTCAAATTAGCTAGTTAATCGTATTTTATACAACTTATAAGCTTTGTTGCATTTCAATTAATCGAGACTGACAACGTTCAAATTCAAAGGCAAGTTGCTGCCCTTGATAAAGTTCGAATATATCAACTTGGGCGCTAACAATTAATTTGACATTTTGATCGTAGAATTCATCAACTAAGGCAATAAACCTTCTCGCTTCATCATCAAGCTGCTGTAACTCCCCCATTAAAACGCCACTGCGTTGATAACTGTCCTCAACCCCTGAAAAGACTGCTGGCACTAACTCACCTGAAAACATAGGGACGTTAGCAATACATACGGTGTCAAAATCTTTCGCTAGCACCATATAATCTCGCTGACTTCGAGGACCAGAGCATAGAGCAAAAAAATCGAAGAAAATAACATTATCACTTTGCGCTAAGTAGCAGAGTTGTCTGTGATTAACCTCTATCTCACCAGAAACTAACTCTGCTGTATCAGTCAAGCTTTGAAAGCGTTCGACTAACTTTGTATTACCTTGGTTATCTAATAAAAAATAATTATTATAACAGCTGTTTTTTGAAAATTTAGTACGGCGGTGATCAACGTCACCATTAATAGAAACAATCTGACAATGTTGATTGATTAATGCAATTGTGGGTAAGAAACGCTCTCTTTGCAAACCATTACGGTAAAGCTGCTCAGGTTGACAATTTGAGGTAGCAACAAGGGTCACACCTTGGGTAAATAGCGCTGAAAATAGACCACTAAGTAGCATGGCATCACCAATGTCACTCACATAAAACTCATCAAAACATAATAAATCAATGTTTTGTGCCCACTTGGTAGCTATATGGCTAAGGGGCTCAGACTGCCCGGTTAGTTGAGCCAGTTGCTGATGAACACTTTCCATAAAGTGATGAAAATGAATGCGCTTTTTATTTTTAATGGCTAAATGCTGATAGAACATATCCATCAGCATAGTTTTACCTCGACCTACTCTGCCGTGAAAATATAATCCAGGGATATTTTTTTTTACCTTTTCAGGCAAGTGCTGTTGGGCTAACAATTGTTCAGATAGCAGTATTAAGGCATCGACAGCATGAGTTTGAGCGGTATCAAAATCGAGCTGCTTGTTAGCAAGCAGCTCTTGGTAGGCATGTTTCATTAAATTTTTTATTGAGGTTATGAATTTAGTAACTAATTAGTTAAATGGCGAGCATTAAAGGTACGGCCTTTCATTTTACCTTTTGATATCTTTTTCAACGCTAAATTTAACGCTGCTTTAGTAACAGCAACATAGGCTTTGTTATCGAGAACAGAAATCTTGCCAACTTGTGAGCCTTGCACGCCATTATCGCCGGTAAGAGCGCCTAAAATGTCTCCCGCTCTAACTTTTTGCTTTTTACCGCCATCAATTTGAATGGTTGCCATTTTAGCTTGTGGACGTTCATAACCAAGTACAGCTAATGAAGGCAACGGCTCAGGCGTGATAACAGCTTCAAGGTAATCTTCAAGTAAACCAACTTTATAACTTTCTTTGTCACTAAATAGTGAATAAGCAATACCTGTGCTGCCTGCTCTACCTGTTCGACCAATTCTGTGCACGTGTACTTCACTATCCCGGGCAATATGATAGTTAATCACTAAATCTAAACTATCGATATCCAAGCCACGTGCAGCAACATCAGTAGCTACAAGAATTGAAGCACTTTTGTTGGCAAAGCGTAATAAGGTTTGATCTCTATCACGCTGCTCTAAATCGCCATGTAAAGCTAGCACGCTAAAGCCATCAAAATGCAAGCTGTCAGCAACTTGCTTGGTTTCTTTTTTGGTATTACAAAAAATAGCGGTCGATTCAACTTGGTTTTCTAGTAACAATAAACGTAACGCTTCTAAACGACTTTCATCATTACTTACTTTAAAGAACTTTTGACTGATAGTTGATTGGTCTTCACTCGAAGCGATTTTCACCATCACAGGATCTGTCATGATACTTTCGCTAATGGACTTGATTTGTTCTGGAAACGTTGCACTGAAAAGTAACGTTTGACGGTCAAGTGGTGTACGTCCAACAATATTATCAAGGGCTGCTTGAAAGCCCATTTCTAACATGCGGTCAGCTTCATCAAGCACTAATAAGTTTAAATCTTCTAATTGTAAGGTGCCTTTTATAACGTGTTCTTCAAGGCGACCTGGGGTACCAACAATAACATGTGCGCCATGCTCTAGTGAACCAATTTGTGGACCAAACGGTGTTCCGCCACAAAGCGTTAATATTTTAATATTATGAATACCCCGTGCTAGTTTTCTCAACTCTTTTGCAACTTGATCAGCCAGTTCACGCGTTGGACAAATCACCATAGATTGAATACGAAAACGTTTAACTTCAAGCTTGTTAAGTAATGCTAAACCAAAAGCAGCCGTTTTACCTGAGCCGGTTTTAGCTTCGCCAATAACATCTTTTCCCTTAAGTAATTCAGGTAAGGTTTTAGCTTGAATGGGTGTCATTTGCTCATAGCCAAGCGACGATAAGTTTTTAACTAAATCCTGTTTTAAGCTCAACGAAGTAAAAGCTAACGATGAAGTAGTTGTATTGGTACTCAAAATAAACGCCTCTGGATTAAAGCGGCTTAGTCAAGAACTAAGCCAAAAGATAAGAAAGCTATCAATACAAAGATAAGAAAACTTTCATGAGATAGATAATGCGCGCATAATAACAGTAATTTTTGTACAACCCCAGTATATTCAAACCTATGACGACAGATTCAAAATAGTTATGAGTAGAGCAATGGCTAACTTTACATAACAATCATGAAACTTACGAAAATTATGCCTTAATAATCAAGCTTGTTGCGACGACTATCACCTTGTTTGCTTTTACTTTTTCAGTAGCAACTTTTGTTACACTATTCATATTAGCAATACTCTGGTTACAAGAAGGTATATGGAAAACCTTTCAGCAGAGAACAGCAAATGCAATAATAGCGATAGAAGACAAATTAGACATTCATAATAATGAACAGACAAGCGAGTCAATTAAGCCTTATTTAGTATATAAGCAATGGCAAACTAATCGACCTGCTACAAAAGAACTCATTGCAGAGTATGTCAGTAATTCGTTGAAGACAACTGTGTTATACCCGTATTTCCCTTTGATGCTTGTGGTGCTTATTTTTTAATGACCAACAGCCAAGATAATTTTTAGTTTAGATATCGAGATAAGAACATGAACAGAAAAAAGAAAATGAACAACATTTTAAAAAAGAAAGTTAAAAAAGCTAACTCAAAGTTACATACTAGCAACAAGCCTAAATATGTATCGAAAGCAGAAAGAGCTAAACTTGCTGAAGAGGATAGCAGCCAAGAACAAGAACAAGAGTAGCGACTAAACGAGAGAGAGCCAATCACATCACTATTTAGCTATTAATAACTGTATGGGTAGTAGTCATTACTAATGGTAACGTATCATAATTATGTGTATATGTTATTAGACAACAAATAAAAAGGGCACATAATATGTGCCCTTTTTGTTGCGCTATCCTTCAGTGAAACCCTTAGGTCACATCTGATTCCCCTTTAATCTTTTCTCGCATACGTTGAATCAATAGGTAGAAGTAAGGCACAAGTAAAGTACCAAATAGTGTTGCTGCAATCATACCCGCCAGTACAGTGATACCTAAAGAAACACGACTTCCAGCCCCTGCACCCGTTGCAAAAACAAGTGGTAACACACCTAATATAAACGAGAATGCAGTCATCAATACCGCACGAAAACGCATTTTAGCCGCATTAAGTGCCGCATTCAGTATCGTTTCACCAGCAGCTCTTTGCTCCATGGCAAATTCAACAATCAAAATGGCGGTTTTAGTCGAAAGACCTATCAATAAGACCAAACCAACTTGTGCATAAATATTATTAGCCATGCCGACAGTGTACAGCGCCAACATAGCGCCAAACAAGGCTAAAGGTACTGCGGCAATAACTGAGAACGGAATAGTCCAGCTTTCATATTGTGCCACTAAGAATAGGTAAACAAAGATGATAGCTAAACCAAATAGTATTGGTGCTAAATTACCCGCTTCTAATTCTTGTTTCGACTGTCCTGACCACTCATAAATATACCCTTGAGGTAAAGTGCTCGCTAACTCCTCCATTACATCAATAGATTGTCCCGAAGAATAACCAGGAGAGGCATTACCTGTGATACTTGCACTTCGATACAAGTTAAAGTGACTAATCGTTGTTGGTCCTAAGATAGGTTTAACGCTTGCTAAGGTAGTTAACGGTACCATCTCGTCATCTTTGTTTCGGACGAAGTAATATCTAAGGTCTGAAGGTTCAGCTCTGTACTGACTTTCCGCTTGAATTGTCACTCGATAAGTACGACCAAACTGACTGAAGTCATTGATATATAAAGAGCCTAACTGTGCTTGCAAAGTAGCAAAAATATCAGACAACGCGACACCTTGTGCTTTGGCTTTATTACGGTCTACTTCTAAAAAGTACTGCGGCACATTTGCACGATAGGTACTAAACACACGGGATAATTCAGGTCGTTGATTAGCTTCATAAATAAGGCCATTCATTACTTGTGCTAATTCAGCAGGATCTCGCCCTTCGCTGTCTTGTAGTTTAAAGTCAAAACCTGAGCTATTGCCTAAACCAGGAATAGGTGGCGGATTAAACACCATAATCTGAGCATCTGGCATAGTCCACAACTGCCCCATTAAACGAGGAATTAACTGCTTTAACCCAAGTTCTGGCGTGGTACGTTCCTCCCAATCTTTAAGGAGAATAATGACAAGACCATTATTCGAACCAGCACCACCAAGTAATGAGAAGCCTGATACGGTAATAATGTCATCTACGGCAGCATCATTTAAAATAATTGGTGTTATTTTATCTAAAACTGCTTGAGTACGATTACTTGAAGCAGCATCAGGTAACTGAATATCAACAAAGAGATAACCTTGATCTTCCGCCGGTAAAAATGCCGTTGGAACAGCCGTAGTTAACCAACCTGCAGCAATAAAGATTAAACCAACAAAAAGTCCAACTCTGGTTAGTCGCTTAAGCATAAAGCCAACGGTATTAGTATAACCACCAGTCGCTTTAGTAATAAGGCGCTCAAATGGCAGTAACCAAGTAATTGGTTTCATTTTTTCTGCACTTAAAAGCACGGTACATAACGCAGGACTCAATGTTAAGGCATTTAATGATGAAATCAGTACAGCAAAAGAAATAGTGACTGAGAATTGTTTGTACAATTCACCCGTTATGCCCGGCATAAAAGCAACAGGGACAAATACCGCAAGTAATACCAAGGTGGTGGCAATGATAGGACCAGAAACTTGCTCCATTGCTTTGGTTACCGCTTCTTTAATGGGGAGTTGTTCTTCTTTTAATATGCGTTCAACATTTTCAATAACGATAATAGCGTCATCAACAACAATACCAATGGCGAGAACTAAACCAAATAAGGTAACAGTATTAATTGAATATCCCATCAAAATCATAAAAGCAAAGGTACCAATAAGTGATACTGGAATTGCTAAGGTTGGAATAATGGTCGCGCGCCAATTTTGTAGAAATAAGAAGACAACTAATATAACTAAGGCAATTGCTTGAAATAAAGTAACCACAACTTCTTCAATTGAGCGGTCGATAAATTTAGTCGTATCGTAAGGGATAACATATTCTAAACCGTCTGGGAAACGTTGAGAGAGTTTTACCATTTCAGCTTTTACTAAAGAAGCAACCTCAGTGGCATTAGCATCAGGTAATTGATAAATAACAAGGAAGGATGTTTCTTTACCATTTAATCTTGCTTGTGTTGAATAGTCTTCAGCGCCCAGTTCTAAACGAGCAATATCACTTAAACGAATAAAATTGCCATTACGCTGAGCTCGAATTATTGTTTGACCAAATTCTTCAGGTGTTTGCAAACGACCTTTTGCTTGAATAGAATACTCAAACTGCTGATTAGGTAATGTTGGGCTAGCACCTAATTTACCAGCAGCAACAATCATATTCTGCTCTTGTAATGCCTGTTGCACTTCAGTAACGGTAATACTAAGTGATGCCATGCGTTCTGGATTTAACCATGCGCGCATGCTATAGGTCATTTCACCCATCACTTCTGCTGAGGCAACCCCCTTGATCCGCCCTAGGGGCTCGATTAAGTAGTTAGTAGCATAGTTACTTAAGAAAAGCTGATTGATACTTTCCTGTTCAGAGAATAGGTTAATACCTAACAGCATAGCGCTCGATTTTTTCTTAACATCAACCCCTTGACGCGTTACTTCAGATGGTAATGAACTCGTTGCAAGTGCGACCCTATTTTGTACATTAACTTGAGCAATATCGCCATCGGTACCAACTTTAAAAAATACCGTGATAACAGCACTACCATTATTTGAAGCAGAAGATTCAATATACATCATATCTTCAACACCATTGATCTGTTCTTCAATGGGCCTAATAACTGACTCTTCTACAACTTGAGCACTTGCTCCTGGGTAGACGGCTGAGATTTGGACCTGAGGTGGCGTAATTTCAGGATACATATTTACGGGTAGTACGCTCATGGCAATTAAACCAGCAAGCGTAATAACGATAGATATTACAAACGCAAATTTAGGGCGATTGATAAAAGTTTTACTGATCATAAAATCGTCCTTGATTACTTACCAGTTGTAGCACTGGGGTTAATTGTTGGTTCATTCGCTTTTGAAGAATCCACTGATTTATCATCAAGATCAGATATTGTACCAACAAGTGGGTCAACATGCTTCTCAACGCCTCTGACTTCAACACCAGAACGAACTTTTTGTAATCCTTCAACAATCACTTTTTCACCAATAGCAACACCCTTTTCAGCAACCCACATGGCATTAATTCTTCGGCCTAGCACGACGTGACGTTGTTTCACTTTATTATTTTCGTCAACAATTAAAACAAACTTACCTTGTTGGCCTTCTTGCACTGCCGCTTGAGGAATTAATGCCATTTCTTCTTTACTCTGACTTTCCAGAATCAAGGTAACAAATAAGCCTGGTATAATAATATTATGAGGATTAGGAAAAACAGTTCTCAGCTCGACGGTGCCCATACCTTTAGAAATTTTAGTATCAGCAAAATCTAATTTCCCACTTTCTGGATATTCGGAATTGTTAGGTAAACGTAAAGAGATATCAAACTCCCCGCCCTCTTCAATATTCGATCCCTGATGCGCTTGTTGGTAAGAGACATAGGTGCTTTCTTCCACTTGGAAACTAACAAAGATAGGGTCACTAATGATAAGAGTTGCCAAAGCATTACTTGTAGGGCTAACGATATTTCCCACATTGAAATTTACTTTACCAATAAGGCCACTAAAGGGGGCTGTGATAGTGGTATAGCTTAAATCAAGTTCAGCTTTTTCAAGCGCAGCTTGCGCAGATTTAACCGCGGATTTAGCTTGTGACTCCTCAGTCGTCAATCGGTCGAAGTCTGATTGAGAAATGTAACCATCATTGATAAGTTCATTGGCTCGTTTTAAGTTACGCTTCGCGTTGTCTTCGCCGGACTCTTTCGAACTTAAGTCAGCTTTTGCTGCTGATAAAGCTGCTTCATAGGCCGCGGGGTCTATTCTTAATAATACTTGACCCTTTTCAACAAAACTCCCTTCACGAAAGTGGCGTTCAAGTAACTCTCCTTCAACACGAGCTCGTAAATCAGCTTCTTTAGATGCCTCGGTACGTGCGACAAATTCACGATATCCGCCAATAGATTGTGATTTAATTGAGTAGACAGAAACTGCCGGTGCTGGTGGTTTAACCTTAACTTCTTCCTTACTACAAGCCGTAAGTGTTAGAGATAAAAGTCCAAAAAATATAAACTTACTCGTTGTTAGGTTAGATCGGGTAGTGTTTTTTAAAAAGCGCTTGAGCATCAAATTATTCCTTTTAAGGTTAATGCTTTTATTATGAATTATGTTAATTATTACACAGGGTGGATTCAATACAGTAATTATTTGTACTAATTAAAGAATTGTATAAATTTTTAGCAAAAAAAAAGCTGCGAACAAGGTTCAACAGCTTTTTTATTATGGACAATTTTTAGCTTTAAGCTAAGTTCATTTCTTGAACTTTCTCATGAGCAATTTCAGGTGTAGTAGCATCTGGCTTTGTATGTAAATTAGCTTTTAGTTGACCCTTTCTATGCTTAAGCGCCGCATCTAATTTTTTTGCTGCACTAGCAATCGCAGGATACATGACTTCATTAGTCCCTGTGGCGGAAATACGGCCACCTTCATAAGTTGTGGTTAACTCAACTTGATGTTTATGGTGTTCTTTAGAGATAATTACATCTAAGGCAATTAGTGTTGGAAAATGGTTGGCTATTTTAGAGAATTTTTCTTCGATATGCTCTTTGATTGAATCATTAACTTCTACGTGATGACCAGAAAGATTTATTTTCATAGGTATTCCTTTTTTACTATTACTTAAAGACTAATTTACCTAAATGACATTTTATCTAAATAACAATGTGTCACTTAAGAATAGACCTGAGGGCAAGTTTTGCTAAAACAAGTCAGCGTGCTAAATATTTATAAAATACTAACAACAACCGATTAAGAAGCATCACAAATCACCTAGCACTAAAAGTAGCGCAAAAGAGGATGAAATACTATTGATCTAAAGTAAAGAAATGAAGAAAACTACAATGAATAATTTACTAGAGGTTTAGGATGTTTTTTAATTCTCAAATATAACATTTTAAATCAATGCAAAGAATGGCATTATTTAAAAGACAAATAACTCTAACACATTGGTTTTCATACAAAAACACAAAGTTCATTAGCGAACACTCAGCT
>MAAC01016548.1_pt1 | contig 11567 bp, 10 predicted proteins | sample 1115981 | NCBI WGS metagenome assembly MAAC01 (sample SAMN04961126, study PRJNA320927) | seawater metagenome | isolation source: sample BD02T64 sea water enriched with oil for 64 days | place: USA:Gulf of Mexico | collected 2013-07-27 | reverse complement strand
TAGCCAAACCAACACAAAAGTTATAATTAGGAATAGTGCTATTAAAAGTATTCCCTCTGCAAGAAATTCTTTATAGATATTTGTAACAACATTTTGTTTTAGATGTTCGTAAAATTTATAATCACCAACATTACCTGTTAAATAAACAGAAGAAAGTTGTAACAAAAATACCGCTGAAAAAATAACGGCAATTATCCATTTAAAGAAGTCGTTTTTAATCAAAGTCAAAATTGCCAAGCTTAAAAGAAATAAAGCTAGTAATTGTAAATATGCCATGAATAAATAATTGATTTTGGTAAATATATCAAATTGTAATTATTCTATTACTCATTATCACGGCTAATAATCTCTTCCAAAACCTCAGCAATTTTGCGGTCATTCGATAATCGTGGCAACTTATTCTGGCCTCCTAATTTTCCTATAGTTTTCATGTATTCTTTAAAACCATTTTCAGGAACTGATGTAATTTTTAATGGCTGTAGAATTTTACCAGTTATTAAATCATCATAATAAGAGTTTTGTTTTCTCATTTGAAGATCAAGTGAAGCTTCAAGTTTTTTTAAGTCGATATTAGTCTCACCAAATTCTACAAACCATTCATGATAAGGCAATGCTCCTTCTTGTGGACTCAATTGTGGCGCTACGGTAAATTCATTAATAACAATGCTTAATTCTCCAGAAGCGGTTTTCATAGCTTCTTCTACCTCTTTACCTATAACATGCTCTCCACTAGCGCTTATGTAATGTTTAATACGGCCAGTAACCACAACACGATAAGGTGCTGTACTTGTAAATGCAATAGTATCACCTATGTTGTATGCCCATAAACCAGCTGTGGTAGAAAGAATAAGTACATAATTGACACCTATTTCTACCTCGCCTATGGTTAATCTTGGTGGGTTTTTATCATAAAACTGATCTGCCGGAATAAACTCGTAAAAGATGCCGGCATCAAGAAGGAGTAACATTCCTTTCTCATTTTGTTTATCCTGATAGGCAAAAAAACCTTCACTAGCTGGAAAAAGCTCGATACTATCTACTTTACGTCCTATTAATTGGTCAAATTTTGCTCGATACGGTTCAAAATTCACACCGCCGTAAATGAAGAGGTTAAAGTCTGGAAATACATCGCCTACTTTTTTACCAGTACGTTGTACAATACGTTCAAAATACATTTGCACCCAACTAGGAATACCAGAAATCACGCTCATTTGCTCGGGAAGCGTTTCATCTATGACAGCTTCTACTTTAGTTTCCCAATCGTCTATACAATTAGTTTTCATAGAAGGCAGCCTATTCTTCTGAAGGTAATTAGGTACATAATGAGCCACGATACCACTCAAACGCCCTAACTGAATCCCATTTTTAGTCTCCATTTCTGGACTTCCCTGAAGGAAAATCATTTTTCCATCGACAAATTTTGAATTTCCCGTCTCATGGATATAACTTAATATAGCATTGCGGGCGGCTTTTACATGCTCTGGCATGGATTCCTTTGTGATAGGAATGTATTTTGCACCACTAGTTGTTCCAGATGTTTTAGCAAAGTAAAGCGGTTTTCCAGGCCATAAAATATCTTCTTCTCCTGCCACTACTCGATCTACAAAAGGTCGCAAATCCTCATAATCACGTACTGGAACTTGATCAATAAAGTCTTGATGGGTTTTAATGCTGGAAAATGAGTGCGCTTTCGCGAAAGCGGTATTACCAGCAGTCTTCAATAATTGTTTAAAAACTTTATCCTGTGAGCCTACTGGGTCAGATGCCCATTTTTTAGTTTTCTTATCAATAATGGCTGCAAAAATCTTTGCGGCAATCGATTTTAATGACATTTATTCAAAGTTGATAAAGTTAGTAGGGTCTAATGGATAGCCATCACTCCAAATTTCAAAATGCAAATGCGGTCCAGTGGTAAGTTCTCCTGTATTACCTACACTTGCAATTACCTCACCGGCAAGAACTTGATCGTTTTGTTCTTTATTGAGACTACCAGCATGCTTGTAAACCGTTATAAGGCCGTAAGCATGCTCAATTAAAATAGTATAACCAGTATCTGCACTCCAGCTGGCAAACACCACAGTACCATCTGCAGCGGCTTTTATAGGAGTTCCTGAAGCTGCGACCACGTCTACTGCATAATGTTTGAGTTCTGTATCATAATTACCAGAAATAGTTCCCTTTACTGGTGGGAAGAAAACAAAGTTGGTTTTTGCTTTTGCTCCGGCGATGACACTGTAACGATCTGCTTGGGCGACTTCTTCTCTTAAAAGACTATCTTCTTTAATAGGACTGAGGTCTTTCACCTCAACTGTTGTTTCTACTTTGGCGATGCTGTCTATTCTGGCATACTCTTCTGCAGTGATATCTCCATTGAGTAGCATTTTTACACGACCGTAAAACTCGTCATTTGTTGCCACGAGTTGCTTCAAAGAATCGGTTTCTTTAGAAAGTTCTAATGCTATTTTTTTAGTCGTCACGTCTGCATAACCTGGAATATATTCTCTAATAGGAGTAAATGCTATGAGAACTGTAGTAAGACCTATAAGAAGAACCGCACTTATAATGGTAACAATGAAAACGTTTAACCTGTTCAATTTGAGACTGAAGCGTTCTTCAAAAGTATCATCATTAAGCACTACCATGCGGTAATGGTGCGTCCATTTATTCTTTTGGATCTTTTTTTTCTTTTTTGCCATGTTTATCTAACGTGTAACAAATATAAATAGTTTTTAAGGGAATAAAGTATGTGGTATGTGGTATGTGGTATGTGGTATGTGGTATGTGGTATGTGGTATGTGGTATGTGGTATGTGGTATGTGGTATGTGGTATGTGGTAAAATAATTTTTTTGAGTTGGAAAGACAGCTCGTTTTTTAAATTTTCTTTTAAAAGTGGAATTTTTAAAGATTAACAGCCTTAATACTTCTTGTTCTATGGCTTATTGTATCTTTGTAAACTATTAAAATTGAAATCATGATAGCAAATTTCTTTTTGGCAATGCCAGGCTTATGGAGTATCATACTTATTGTAGTAGTGATTCTTCTCATTTTCGGAGGTAAGAAAATACCAGAATTGATGCGCGGCCTAGGTGGCGGAATCAAAGAATTTAAAGAGGCCTCAAAAGATGAAAACGATAAAAAAGAAGATACTAACAATATAGAAAGTTAGTTGTCAAATTAAAGTTTATAAAAAACGGCATCATTTTATCAATGATGCCGTTTTTTTATAAGGTTATTTTTGAAAGAAAATATTACTCCTTTTGCGGCTCTATAAACTTTAAACTTTTTAAGATCGCTTCTATTTCAAAAAGGTAATTGCGTTGTGCACTACTAGGTGCACTTACATAACCTTCTATGATCATCCAGTTGTCTTTTTCTTTATTGTAAATCGCATAATTGACAAATGGTCCAGCTGCAAACATATCTTTAATTTCCCAAGTTCCTTTAGTCTCAAAAGCAAACCTGCCATCTATTTGGCTTTCATTTAAGAAAGGAGAATAAGCTGGCTCGGTCTGGAATGGACCACCATCAGTAAGGATCTTTATGGCTCCTATAGAATCACGCACCTTAACGATGTCCAATACAGTACTGTCACTACGTTTAATGCGGTTGCGATCTACTTCATAAAACATCAAGTCCATTGTCCCTTCTTTGATAGGACGTCTCAACCAGAAGAAATTATTATCTATCTCTCCGTTATAAGTGGCATAACGGTAAGCGCGTGGAATTATGATATCAAAACCAAAACGCTCTTTGAGTCGGTCTGTATTTAACGCGACCTTGTCCATTAGGAATTGCTTGCGTTCTATCTCGCCCTTATTAAAAATGGAAACCATATCATCAGCATTTTCTGTAATGACATTGCTGATCTCTTTATTGTTTTTCCCACGAACGATAATTCCTATTTGTGGATTTGCAAACAGGTCTTTCTTGATGCGTACACCACTACTATCTGCTTTTTGAACAAATAAGTAATTACGCGACTTTCTCAACATACCTTTAAAAGCTGCAGGTTTTACATGATTAAGAGTAAACATAGGTTCTTCTCTCACGATGCCATCGAGAGGTCGTGCAAATTCTTTTCTTATGGTATCTCCTAAAGCGCCATTCCAGTCGTCATTTTCTATGATTACAAGAATATCGTTTAATTTACCTGCGCTATCTTGTACTACTACTGCCCTATCATCGCAGCTTATCAACACAAAACAAACGGCAAGGATTAAGTATATTTTATTCATTTTACTTTAGTTTTAAAGTTGTCCCAGCTTTTAAGTTTTGGGATTTAGAAGGATTTAATTTACGTATGCTTGCAATAGATATGCCATATTTATTGGCAATCTTCCACAAGCTGTCACCACTTTTCACTTTGTAAGTATTAGGTGTTTTAGTCGATTTTGAGCTGGAGTTCGTAATCGGATTTCTTGAATGAATATACAGCTTCTGACCGATGCTTAAATTATTACTTCTAAGACTGTTCCAGCGTTTGATTTGACTGACGCGCACACCATAACGATTTGCTATTTTACCTAAGTAATCGCCGCTTTTCACTCGATATACGATTCTGCTTTCTGCTTTGAGGAGCTCTGGAATTGGTTTTTCTTTCTTTTCAAATTCCGCTTTCGCGAAAGCGTAGACATCATCCTCATTACTCACAAATTTTGCAGCATCTCTTATGGGCAATCGCAAACTGTAGTTTCTGCCTTTTACCACTGGAATAATATCCAGTTTATACGACGGATTATGAAATTGCACGACCTCGAGATCTTGATCTGTAAATTGTGCTACATGCTCTAAAGAAATAGTTCTTTTTACCCTAATCGTATCTGTCGCAATACTTTTATAAACAGTTTGTTGCGGCTGGAAACCATGCTCTGGCGCATATTTAAATAAATACATCATCGCTTGAAAAGCTGGAACGTAACCAGCAGTTTCTCTAGGTAAATAAGGTCTTATGTTCCAATAGTTTTTATAGCCACCACTACGCCGTATCGCTTTATTTACATTTCCTGGACCAGAATTATAAGCCGCAAGAACCAGATCCCAATCTCCATAAATGTTGTACAAACTGCGCATAAATTTACAAGCTGCCTGTGTAGATTTTATAGGATCCATACGCTCATCTACATAAGAATTGACCTCAAGATTATAATTGCGACCTGTGGTAAACATAAATTGCCACAATCCTGTCGCTCCTACTCTACTCTTGATACGAGGATCGAGAGCACTTTCCACAACAGCTAGATATTTCATCTCTAGTGGGATATCATATTGATCTAGGTAAGGTTCAAACATGGGAAAATAATAATCGCTAAGCGTCATTAAACGTTCCATGTAAACACGTTGATAACTCAATTTCTTATTGATCAACTTTTCTAAAATAGGGTTATAATCAATCTGAAAAGGTGTGGTCTCATTGATAATAGCAAGTCTTGCCTTGAGCGTATCTGTAGGAAGCGTTTGATTTACAGTCTCACTATAATCCATTTGTACGATCTCATCGTACATATAATCATATAAATCGTTATTATACAACTCATTAAGCAACTTCTCATCAAAGTCATCTACCTCCGGATATATTTTTAAAGGTGTTCCTGAAACTGTAGTATCTACCGCTATTTCTTGCACAGGAATTTCTACAGAAAGGATGGTCTCTGTTTCTAAAGAATCTTTTTGAGCTTGCTGTCTTTTATACTCTTCATACGTGACTACTTTACCTTGCGTTTTTATAGAATCTTGCTCGACCACTTGTGCTGTAGTAGGCAGTGTGTAAATAGGAATAAGGAAAAATAGGAGGTATTTATACATAGTATATCTTACTAATTCATAGAGCCAGATGCACTAGATTTAAATATCCAGCTAGCATCTGATTCTAAAAAATTTAATTATAACAGGTATTTAAGTGTAATTTAAATGCTTATTTATTCATCGCAGCAATACCAGGAAGCGTTCTTCCTTCTAGCATCTCTAGCATTGCGCCGCCACCAGTAGAAACATAACTCACTTGATCTTCAAAACCAAATTGCTTTACCGCAGCCACGCTATCGCCGCCACCTACTAACGAGAACGCACCGTTTTTTGTTGCCATAGCAATAGAGTTTCCTAAGGCAATCGTTCCTTTAGAAAACGGCTCCATTTCAAAAACACCAGCTGGACCGTTCCATAAAATAGTTTTAGCATTTTGCAGCACCGCATGGAAATTTTCTCTAGATTTTTCACCTATGTCCAGTCCCATCCAGCCGTCTGGAATATCGTCAATGGCAGCCTCGTCTTTATTTGCTAATTCAGAAAAATCGCTTGCCGTTACTACATCCACTGGTAAATGAATAGTTGTTTTCGTCTCTTTTGCCTTTTCAAGGATTTCTAGAGCCAGTTTTTGTTTATCATCTTCAACCAGAGAATCTCCTATTTTACCACCTTGAGCTTTGATAAAAGTGTATGCCATCCCACCAGCAATGATCAAATCATCTACTTTGCTGAGAATATTTTCTATCACTGTAATTTTTGAAGAAACTTTTGCGCCTCCTAAAATTGCTACAAGAGGTCTTTCTGGAGTTTCCATCACTTTATCAAGACTTTCAATCTCTCTATTCATGAGCATTCCGAAGCATTTTTCTTCAAAATATTGAGCAATTACGGCAGTACTGGCGTGTTCTCTATGTGCAGTACCGAAGGCATCATTAATATATACGTCAGCTAGTTTTGATAACGCTTTCGCGAAAGCGGCATCTCCAGCAGTCTCCTCTTTATAATATCTTAAGTTCTCTAGTAATAAGACTTCACCGCTTTCTAGAGCTGCCGCAGCATTTTCAGCCATTGCTCCTATACAATCTTCTACAAATTTTACTTGAACACCTAGAATATCACTTGCTTTTGCACAAACATGCTTTAATGAAAATTCTTCTTCACTATTTTTAGGCCTGCCTAGGTGCGACATCAGTATTACAGAACCACCTTGTTCTAACACATGAATAATGGTGTCTTTGGCAGCTTGAATCCTGGTCGCATCAGTGACATTATAGTCATCGTCTAGCGGTACGTTAAAATCTACTCGTATTAAGGCTTTTTTGTTCTCAAAATTGATTTGCTCTATAGTCATTCTTTGAATTTCAAATGGTTTAAAAACAAATATAATGGATACGTTATGATATTGTGGTTAACGCGTTAGAAAACTAATTTTTATTCTAAATAGTGTCTACTATAGAAATTTCAAGAGCTTGATAGTTGCGCTTATATTTGCATTATGCAATATCAAGATGTTTTAGGATTAGATCACATTAAAAAGCACCTACAATCTACGGTAGAAAATAGTCGTATTGCTCATGCGCAATTGTTTGTAGGTCCTACGGGAAGTGGTGTTTTACCACTGGCTGTGGCTTATGCTAGAAATATTCTTTGTCGTGATAACTCTAGTAGTTGTCATGCACAATTAAACAACCTGGCGCATCCTGATTTACATTTCTCCTTTCCTATGCCTGCCAGTGTAGGAAGTAGCAGTAGTAAAGCGACATCTGATATTTTTCTAGCAGAGTGGCGCGAGTTTGTAAAGACGAATAGCTACGGTAGCTTGCCAGACTGGTATAAAGCCATCGATATCGAGAAAAAAAATGCTGAAATACGTGTTGCTGAGGCGCAGCTTATCATGAAAAAGCTAAGTCTCAAGTCTTATGAAGGTGGTTATAAAGTGCTCATCGTTTGGGGAGCAGATAAAATGAATACTGAAGCGGCTAATAAATTATTGAAGCTTATTGAAGAGCCACCAGCAAATACTATCATTTTATTAGTAGCAGAGTCTGATGATCGCATTATCAACACGATTAAATCCAGGTGCCAAATCATTAATGTACCTAAATTAAATGCCGCGGTCATCGCCCAGGGATTACAAAAACACCTACAATTAACTGAAAGTCAAAGCTCTATAATAGCTAGGCAAGCTGATGGAGATTACCGGAAAGCAGTTCAATTCTCTCAAAATAGTGCTGAAGATTTACAATTTGAAGAATGGTTTGTGCAATGGGTACGTACTGCTTTTGTTGCTAAAACTAAGATAACTGCCATAAGTGATTTAATGAATTGGGCAAATACTATTGCTGCAGTAAATAGAGAAACTCAAATTCGCTTTTTAAATTATTGCATAGAATTCTTTAGACAAGCAATGCTTAAAAACTACAAAGCAGAAAGCGCCGTTTATTTATCACCACAAAGTGGTTTTGATTTAAGCAAATTTGCCCCTTTTGTAGATGGTAACCGTATGCTTGAAGTACAAAAGCAGCTTCAGGATGCCATTTATCATATAGAACGTAATGCAAATGGTAAAATAGTTCTTACTGATTTGAGTATAGGGATGACTCGTATCTTACATTCTAAGTAAGATTTTTATTGAAAGCCCAGCGAGTCAAATAATGAATAAAACAATCACTTTGTCATTTTACTAAAGGGTAGAATTAATTCCATTCTTAAGGAAAATAGCCATTAGTAAAATTTAAATTTACAAAAATGCTCCTATCCCATTCTACCATAATACTGTTGTCAGCTTTTCTTTGTATAACTTATTTGTTTTCTGCGTTTGAAAAAATTAAGGACTGGAATGAAACGACTAAGTATTACAACAAAATGTTCAAAGGAAGGCTTTCTAGAAAATTAGTTCTTGTTTCTATTTATGTAATAATTGTTGTAGAACTATCTTCGATCCTACTATTTCTATACGGTAACTTTTCTCTTATCAACTCAGAGAGTAAAATAGTGTTACAATATGCATTTGTAACATCGGCAATTTTATTGCTTGTTCTTTTATGCGGTTTGCGAATTGCAAAAGATTATCAAGGAGCTGCACAAATAGGAATTTACTTTTTGATTAGCATTTTTGGACTTTATTTGATGGAATTATAAAAACTTATAGTTTCTAAAATTTCTATCATTTACATCTATTAAAAACGGATCAAAATAAAGCGATTTAAGCCGCTTTTATGTTTATCGCTACACACATTATAGTTTGAAATGAAACAGATGTACAAAACGTATTAAAAACGTTTTTTCAATACATAAGTGATGGAACTAGGTTCATTTGTGATGATAGCTTTCAAATTAGAAAACAAACCAATGAATATTCCAGAAAGAAATGGGAAAGTTGATTTTTTATATTTAGATGATAAAATGGAAACATATAAACTATCAAACCACATCGGTTGCATTTTTATAATATCAAATTCTTTATCAAAAATACTTTTTACGGCTTTTTTGTTGAAGTGAAATAAATGTCGCGGCACATCATAACCTGCCCAATAACTTCCGTAATATTTAGCATCAAAAGATTCGTAATTAGGTAAAGCAAGAATTAAAACACCATTTGGTTTTAACAATTGTAGAATCTTTTCCTTTTGTTTTTCAACATCTGGTACGTGTTCTAAAACATGATACATAGAAATAAGTTGAAAACTATTAGCATCTACGTCATCTAAGCTTGCGTATAAATCAACTCCTTTATTTTTAGCAACAGCTCTTGCTTTCTCGCTAGGTTCAAAACCAGTTACGTTTAATTGAGCTTCCTTTAGCGCCAGAACTAAATCTCCTACTCCAGCACCGATGTCTAAAACAGATCCTTTTTGAGCAAATTTCTTAATTAAGGAAGTTTTAGATTTGAGATTGAAGCCTTTTGCAAAATTATAGCAGCGAGCAAAAAAGGAGTCCTGACTATCATCATGAGATAAGTAATCTTCGCTCTCATAATAACGATCTAAATTTTCAGGTTGCGGAATAGTTTTTATTAACTCTGTTTCTGGATCTATATAAAGATCAAACTTTTCTTGCGTGAGAAAGTGATCTTTAAGTTCTAGAAAATGTTTAGGAAACTTCAAATTCATAAATTGTTTCACGTGAAACTATCGACCCATGTGAACTAACAAAACTGAAATATCACTAGGTGACACACCAGAAATACGACTTGCTTGAGAAACGGTTACCGGTTGTACTTTGGTAAGTTTCTCTCTTGCTTCATAAGAAAGTGACTTGATGCTTTTAAAATCATAGTTAGCTGGAATCTTAACATTCTCTAATCGGTGTAACTTATCGGCATTGTTTTTTTCCTTGTCGATATAACCAGCATATTTAACGTGTACTTCAACTTGTTCTAAAATGTCATCATTTAAATCATTCTCTTCTAAGTATTCTTTTACTTGAGAAATAGTTTTAATATCATCAAGAGTAATTTGAGGTCTTGAAAATACCTTAAATAACTTATCATTTTGAGTTACTTTTTTACTTCCTTTTGATTCCAAAAGCGGATTCATCTCATTAAAATCATAACTAGTGTCACGTAAAAACTGAACCATTTTTTCAGACTCATTTTGTTTACGCTCTACTCTTTTCAAAGCTTCATCAGTTACGATACCCAAATCAACAGCACGAGGCGTTAGACGCAAATCGGCATTATCTTGTCTTAATAAGGTTCTATATTCAGCCCTTGACGTGAACATTCTATAAGGTTCTTCTGTTCCTTTTGTAATCAAATCGTCCACAAGAACTCCTATGTAAGCTTCATCTCTTTTCAAGATAAAAGATTCTTCTTCTCTAATTTTCCTAACCGCATTAATACCAGCCATCATTCCTTGAGAGGCTGCTTCTTCATATCCTGTTGTACCATTAATTTGACCAGCAAAGTAAAGATTATCAACCAGCTTAGTTTCTAAAGTATGTTTTAACTGCGTAGGCGGGAAGTAATCGTACTCGATTGCATAACCAGGTCTGAAAAACTTTACGTTCTCAAATCCTGCAACCGATTTTAATGCTTTAAACTGAACATCTTCAGGAAGCGAAGTACTAAATCCATTTACATAGACCTCACAAGTTTGCCATCCTTCTGGTTCTACAAAAATTTGATGCCTGTCTTTATCTGCAAAACGGTCTATCTTATCTTCAATACTCGGACAATATCTTGGACCTATAGATTGAATTCTACCATTAAACATAGGAGAGCGATCAAATCCTTCACGAAGCAAATTATGTACTTCTGGACTTGTATAAGTCATGTGACAATCTCTCTGATTGGTCAAATTTGTAGTAAGGTTACTATAGCTAAATTTAGAAGTATTTACATCACCAGGTTGCGGAATCATCTTAGAATAATCTAATGATCTACCATCCACTCTTGGAGGAGTTCCTGTCTTCATTCTTCCTGACTCAAAACCTAAGTCCACCAATTGTCCAGTAATTCCAGTTGAAGCTCTTTCTCCAGCACGTCCACCACCAAAGTTTTTGTCACCGATATGAATCAAGCCATTTAAGAAGGTTCCATTAGTTAACACGACAGCTTTAGCACGTATTTCAATACCTAAAGATGACTTAACACCTACAACTTTTCCACCTTCTACAATTAAACCTACCACCATCTCTTGATAGAAATCTAATAAAGGAATAGCTTCTAACTGCATACGCCATTCTTCAGAAAAGCGCATGCGATCATTTTGGGTTCGTGGCGACCACATTGCAGGACCTTTGGAGAGATTCAACATTTTAAATTGAATAGCACTCTTATCAGAAACGATTCCACTAAGTCCACCTAAAGCATCAATCTCGC
>MAAC01012138.1_pt1 | contig 11568 bp, 12 predicted proteins | sample 1115981 | NCBI WGS metagenome assembly MAAC01 (sample SAMN04961126, study PRJNA320927) | seawater metagenome | isolation source: sample BD02T64 sea water enriched with oil for 64 days | place: USA:Gulf of Mexico | collected 2013-07-27 | reverse complement strand
CTTATTAGAGAATGCAGGAGCATATTCTCCTGAACGACCATTCTCTTCAATCAATGCCTTGCCTAAAAGCGTTTCTAATTCCAGCTGAATCATGCATCTTCAAGTGGAACGGGTATATAAGTTGGGTGTGATTAATTGTTACCGTCTTGATTACGCTGTTGAGCAAGTACTTGCAATTGTTTAGATTGCGCATGCAAGCTATTTCGAACCAGTATTTCTCGGTCATCTTCACGGATAAAGTGAAATATGACTTTATGTAAATAGGAATCTTCATCTTGCTGTATTTCAATAACTTCGCCGTAACAGTAAACCGCACAATTTTGATTGAGTAGAAAAATTTTCATTTCTAAAAATTGTGCTAGTTTAAATGCTTTATTTGCGGTAAATAATAAGCCCCCACCACCGAATTTAATACCTTGATATCTGTGCTCTTCGTCATCCTGTTGGCTTAAAATGTAACTGATAAGTAAGTCAATTTTTGCTGATTGGTGATTTAAAAATTCAACTAATTGACCTGCAACACCAGATAAAGCCTGTAGCGGACGTAGTGCTGTTTGGTCTATGCCTTTCATATCACTTGCCATTTTAAACGGTGTTGGCATATCCGCTAAAAACTGTTCAAAACTTGTCACTTTAGTTAACTCAATAGGCAAAATATTAATGCTAAAGTTATGTTCAATGGAAAAGAATTCGTGATATTTCTCTAGTTTTTGCTCGATTGTTTCGTTGTTCATTTTGGTCATGTTTGCTAATACTTAACTGGTTTAAAACTTTATACCAAGTGGGTTAATAAAATCTCATTGAATAACAACGTTATAGCAGAAATCACTATCTTTAAGTATCTTTTATTTATTTGCACAGAACAATAGCGTTAAATATTAAATGACTGTGTTATGCTAAACATCCTATATCAACACGAATTTTTTCGTCACTTTTAGTCATAATATTCAATGTTTCAACCTGTTAGTCTATTTATTGGTTTACGTTATAGTCGAAGTAAAAGCCGTGCAGGCTTTATCTCTTTTATTACTTTTTTCTCTACCGTTGGTATTTTACTTGGGGTAACGTCATTGATCACTGTTGTTTCTGTGATGAATGGCTTTGAAGGTGAACTTAAAAAAAGAATTTTAGGTATCGTACCTCATGTAATTGTTACTCCAGAGCATAATGTTAAAGCTAGTTCTTTTAAAGAATGGCCTGAACTTCGATCGCAACTACTGCAGCAAAAACATATACAACATGTAAGCCCTTTTTTAAGTAGCGAAGCGCTTATTCAATCATCAGTGAATCTGCAAGGCGTATTAATGCTGGGTATTATTCCTGAACTTGAAGAACATAATATTATTAACCGTCATATGATATCTGGCTCTCTATCAAGTTTGTCAGAGCAAACGTATAGCATTGTTATTGGCCGTTCCTTAGCCAATAAGTTAAAGGTGTCGATGCAAGATACTGTCCGCTTAGTACTGCCGAATAAAACTATTTTCACCCCTATGGGCAGAGTTCCTGTGCAACGTAACTTTATTATTAGCGGAATTTTTGATGTTGGTTCTCAAGCGGATGATGCAATGGTGTATGTGCACAGTAAATATGGAGCGAAATTATTACGCCGAAAAGGTGACGGTATAGATCAATTACGCCTTTACTTAGATGATGCTTTTAATGCTATGCAAGTAGTCGATTCGCTAACAACGACTATTCAACTGAATTCACCTATTAACCCGCTCGCTTTTACTACATGGAATGATAGCCATGGTGCGCTTTTTTCTGCTGTTAATATGGAGAAAAAAATGATGTGGTTAATGTTGAGTTTAATTGTTGCGGTTGCTGCTTTTAATATTGTCTCGGCACTTGTTATGGTGGTGGTAGAAAAGCAAGGAGAAATAGGTATTTTACAAACCTTAGGGCTATCCAGAATTGGTATTGTTAAAATATTTATTACCCAAGGTATGGTGAATGGATTGTGGGGCGTTACTCTGGGAAGTTTTTTTGGGGTACTAATCGCTTTAAATCTTAATGAAGTATTAGCAGCCTTAGGAGTTAATATTTTAGGTGCAGGTTACGCAGCACAATCGTTACCCGTGAAACTTGAAGTTAATAATGTTGTGGTAATTGTGTTGTCGGCATTGGCAATGAGTTTTGTTGCTACCTTATATCCTGCTTTTCAAGCATCAAAAACTCAACCAGCAGAGGTTCTTCGCAATGAGTAAGGCTTTACACTGTATTCAATTATCTAAGTCATATCAGCAAGGCGATATAGAAACGAAAGTATTAGATGGTTTAAATTTGACGGTTGAAAAGGGGGAGTTACTTGCTATTGTTGGTAGCTCAGGTTGTGGTAAAAGCACGTTTTTGCATCTAGCTGGCGCTTTAGATTTACCCTCCTCGGGTGAAGTGTTTATTAATGATGTTAATATTTTAACTTTATCAGATAAGCAAAGAGCTACGTTTCGCAATCAGCATATTGGCTTTATTTATCAATTTCATCATTTAATGATGGAATTTACTGCGCTTGAAAATGTCGCTATGCCTTTGCTTATTCGCGGTGATAAACCTAAACAAGCTATCGCTGTGGCAACGGAAGTACTGGCACAGGTTGGCTTAGCTCACCGTGGCCACCACAGACCAAGTGAATTGTCAGGGGGAGAGCGACAACGTACTGCGATTGCAAGAGCATTGGTGACTAAACCTTCACTAATTTTAGCAGATGAACCGACCGGTAATCTAGACAGTGATACCGCAGAACAAATTTATCAATTACTGCGTAGTTTAAATCAAAGTGTGCAAACAAGTTTTGTCATTGTTACTCATGATATTTCTTTAGCTAAGCGCATGGACAGACAGCTGAAATTAGATCATGGAAAGTTAATGCCCTTTGTTGAGAGTGACCAAGTTGCTTTTAATAAGTTGAAGTCTAACAAGTTAGAGCCAACAACAAATGTCTAATATGACTAGTTCCACAAATACACCCAATAAAGAAAATACTTCAGAGTCAATATTTACGCCATTAAGTGTTTTTTTAGCATTACGTTATGTTCGTAGCCGTCATGGGCAGGGTTTTTCTACTTTTATATCGGCCTCTTCAACTATCGGTATTGCATTAGGAACGATGATATTGATTGTGGTATTAAGTGCCATGAATGGTTTTGAAAAAGCATTAGCGAATAAGCTTTTGTCTATAGTACCTCATGCGGAATTAATATCAGTGAATACGCCCATCCCCAATTGGCCTGAAAGTATTAAGCAAATACAAAATAATCCTCAAGTTGTAGCAGCAGCGCCAGTGATAACGTTAACGGGCATGATGCAACATAAAACGCAGCTTAAAGCATTAGAAATAAGAGGCGTTGATGTACATTTAGAAACCTTAGTATCAGATATAGAGAGTTATATTGTTGAGGGTAGTTGGCAAGCGTTAAATAAAACAGATAATGATGAAAGTGAACGTAATGGGATTGTTATTGGCGCAGGAGTAGCCAAAAAACTATCAGTAAAACTTGGTGATAAAGTTCAAATTTTATTGCCTTCTAACAACGCGACAACGAACCAAAATGTATTCTCTGCACCGATAAACCGTTATGTAGAAATTGTCGGTATTTTTAAATTTGGTGGCGTGGTTGATGAAACACTCGCTTATGTTTCATTAATACAAGCGGCAGACATTAAAAACTATAAGTCAGGTGAAACGCAGGGTATTCGTTTGAAGTTTGATGATGTTTTTGCAGCGCCAAATATTATTTCAGATATAGCTTATAAGTTTGACCATTATGTTTATATTAAGGATTGGACTCGTACCCAAGGGCATTTGTTTAACGATATACAAATGGTTCGTATGATAATGTTTATTGTTTTAGTGTTGGTTATTGCGGTAGCAAGTTTTAATATAGTTTCTACGTTAATTATGGCCGTTAATAATAAGAAAGGTGATATAGCTATCCTTAAAACTATGGGTGCAAGTTCTAAATTAATAATGTTAACTTTTATTTATCAAGGTTTAGTAAATGGGTTGTTAGGTAGTGTTATTGGTGGCTTTCTTGGTGTGTTTCTGGCGTTGAATCTAGCTGATATTATTGTTTTCATGGAACATTTATTTTCTTTAACCTTGTTGTCGGCTGATGTGTACTTTATTGATCATATACCAAGTCATTTGCATATGCCTGATGTGTACATTACGGTAATAACCGCACTTATTATGTCATTGTTAGCTACTATTTATCCTGCTTGGCGGGCGACTAAGATAGAACCTGCACAAGTACTTGGGCAATTGTAGTTGTTAAATTTATAATTGATTCGTTGTTAAATTTTAGGCAAAAAAAAGCCCACAAAATATTGTGGGCCAACTTAAATATCAAGTTGATAGAAGGAAGTCTTTTTCAGAGAGAAAGCTTCAAGAAACATGTCAAAAGGAAAAGATAGTAAATTCATTCACACAAAGTGCATACTAAAAAGTATCTATTCAAAAATCACCTGGTTAATGATTTATCTAAAGGGAGAAAGATAAACATCACAGTAGCAAACTCAGCTAAACCAGAAAACAAGGGTAGTGTAGTTAAAGTTACAGTATTTGACAAACTAAAAAAAATACACTTAGGTATTAGAAAAACTAATGCCAGGTTTTTTGGTTAATTCTATCTGTTATATGGCTAAAACATAATAGATAAGGATATGTAAGTGGTTTTTTGTTTGTTTTAAATGATTAGTATTTACGATATATAAATAAATTTTAGATTAGTTATATTGTTTACTGTTAAAGTGAAGGCGTTTTTAGGTGTTTTATACAATTAACCTTTTACTATAAAAATGTAATTATTCATGAACTTCACCTTGTTTGTCTCCTAGGTTATCTATTATTATAGCTTCACCTAAGCCTATTACCCTCAAAAGCTGTTTTAAATGCCTAACGCACGCCAAAATTATTCTTTAAGAGTTTACTATGAAGATACTGATGCGGGTGGGATTGTTTATTATGCCAACTATTTGAAGTTTTTTGAACGCGCTCGTACTGAGTGGCTTAGAGAACTAGGTATAAATCAGACAAAATTTTTAGAACAAAAGATTGGTTTTGTGGTCAGAAGGGTTGAAATGGACAATCTTGCTTCGGCAAAGTTAGATGATTTACTTAATGTTAACTCTACTATTATTACGCTAAAACGTGCTAGTTTAGTTTTTCATCAACAAATAACCAACCAAACACAACAAGTTATATGTACTGCAACAGTTCGGGTTGCTTGTGTTAATTTTCAAAGTGCTAAGCCTATGGCTATTCCAAAATCTATATTAGGAGCGTTTAAACGTGTCTGCTGAATTTTCAATTTTTGAACTTGTATTAGAAGCGAGTTTACTTGTTAAGTTTGTTATGTTGGTGTTACTCGGTTTTTCAGTTGCTTGCTGGGCTATGATTTTTCAGCGTAGACAAGCATTAAATTTAGCTAAACAGCAATTGAAAGCATTTGAAGATAAGTTTTGGAGTGGTGCTGACTTAAGTAAGCTATACAATGAAATATCCGCAAAAAATGAAACACAAGGTATTGAAAGCTTATTTGTTGCAGGTTTTAAAGAGTTTGCTCGTTTACGTAAAAGCCATATAGATAACCCACAAGTTATTGTTGATGCAACACATAGAGCAATGCGAGTTGCGCTATCACGAGAAGTCGACAGTTTAGAAGTTCATTTACCTTTTATGGCTACCGTTGGTTCTATAAGTCCTTATATCGGCTTGTTTGGTACGGTTTGGGGAATTATGAATTCCTTTATTGGTTTAGGTTCAGTGCAACAAGCAACATTAGCAATGGTTGCTCCTGGTATTGCGGAGGCACTTATTGCTACCGCTATGGGGTTATTTGCCGCTATTCCTGCTGTTATGGCATTTAACCGCTTCAGTCATAAAGTTGAAAAGCTTGAAAATAGCTACGGTAACTTTATGGAAGAATTTGCGAGCATTTTGCAACGTCAAACCGCAATTGAACAACAAGATTAATTGAGGGAGTAACGAATGTATCAAAGAGTTAGGCGTCGCAAAGTAGCTGAAATTAACGTTGTCCCGTATATTGATGTTATGTTGGTGTTATTGATTATTTTTATGGTAACAGCACCCTTAATTACTCAAGGGGTAAAAGTTGATTTACCCCAAGCAGAAGCAGAGCCATTAGATAAAGATACTAAGCCACCACTTGTTGCCTCAGTTGATGCGCAAGGTCGTTATTACATAACATTAGGTTCTAACGATAAAGAACCATTATCCGCAGAAGAAGTAGCTATTTTAGTAAAAGCGCATTTAGCTGTGAACCCTGATACACCTGTTGTAGTTAATGGCGATGGCGCTGTTTCATATAATGCTGTTATTCAGTTAATGGTGCTATTACAAGATGTTGCAGGTGTACCTTCGGTAGGCTTGATGACAGACCCTGTGGAGAATTAAGGTGGACAAGAAGTTCCTTAATGCACTGGTTATCAGTGTTGTTTTGCATGTTGCGTTGGTTGCAGTGTTATTTGTTGGCGATTTTGCAACTGAAGTAAAACCGAAAAAAAATACGGCTATGGCTCAAGAAGTAAAGCCTATCCAGGCCACCGTAATTGATTCAGCTAAATTGCAAGAAGCGATTAATAAAATTAAAAAACAAAAAGCTGATGACAAAGCAGCAGAAAGAAAACGTATTCAAGATATTGAAAAACGTGTGAAGGATGCAAAAAAACGTCGCACTAAAGAAGAAGCACGTATTAAAAAATTAGAAAAACAACGTAAGAAAAAAGAACAAGAGAAAAAACGTTCTGATAAAGCAGCAAAAGAGTCTGCGGAAAAAGCGGCAAAAGCTGACAAAATAAGAAAGCAAAAAGAACAAGAAAAGCAAAAAGCTGAAGACGCGGCAGCACAAGCTCGTACTAAACGACTTAGAGCAGAAGCTGCAGCCAAAAAAGCAGACGATTTACGTAAAAAGCAAATTGCTGAACGTAAACGTCAAGAAAAAGCAGCAGCAGACCAAGCGGTACGTGAGCAACAACTAGCAGACCAAATGGCAGCAGAAATGGCCACGCGGAATAAAGCACGTAAGCAACAAATGATGTCAGAAATCCAACGTTATGCAGCATTGATTACTAGTGTTATAGACCAAAATATGATTAATGACCGCAGTACTATGGAAGGAAAGTCTTGTAAATTATTGATAAGTCTTGCACCATCAGGCTTTGTAACTCAAGCAAGAGTTGTTAGTGGCGATGCCGTGGTGTGTGAAGCGGCGAAAAGAGCTGTTTATAAAGCGGGAACATTACCTGTATCGAAAGATCCAGAAGTGTTCAACGAAATGCGCAACATTGATGTTATCGTAGTACCTGAGTTTTAAATGGATAAACTTAATAACCCTTAATAATTAACTATTATACCCGCTCCACTTGAAGATGCTCGTTTCAGAAAGTCTGAGCGGTTATAAACTGATTTAGAAGTGAACAATGAAAATTAAATTACTCCTTGGACTTTTCATCTCCCTACTTTCCACCTCAGCGATGGCAACACTTGAAATAGTGATAACGGGTGGCATAGATAGTGCGCGCCCTATTGCTGTAGTTCCTTTTCAATGGCAGGGGAACGGCCAGTTACCTGAGCAGATTTCTAAAGTTATTAGTGACGATTTATTAAGAAGTGGCAAGTTTAGTCCTATTAATAAAGACAAATTTCCACAAGTACCTACGTCAGCGATAAACATTGATTATAGTGCATGGGCTAGTATTGGCGTAGAAGCTATTCTTATTGGCACTATTCAAGAAAAAACGTTGGGGCAGTATCAAGTTAGTTATCAATTAGTTGATGTTATTCGTGGTCAAATAACCGGTGGGCAAGCATCCATGCTCAGTAATGGTGAATTGATTAGGACAGAAGATCATATTCTTAGCCAAAGTAGTGCTCAAATTAACAGTGAACAGTTTCGTCGTTATGCTCACACCATAAGTAATGCTGTTTACGAATCATTAACGGGCAGTAAAGGTGCTTTTTTAACTCAGATTGCTTATGTTATTGTGCGTGATCAAGGGAAGTATCCGTATCAACTAGCGTTTGCTGATTATGATGGTTTCAATGAACAAGTATTATTAAGCTCTAATGAACCATTAATGTCACCGACATGGCATCCTGACGGTGAACAATTAGCTTACGTTTCTTTTGAAAATCGCCAAGCACAAATTCATACCATGAATATATATACTGGTCAGCGTCAATTAATCAGTTCATTTAATGGTATAAACAGTGCACCTCGCTTTTCACCAGACGGCAAAAAAATAGTGATGGTTTTATCTAAAGATGGTAATCCTGATCTTTATGTTATGACCTTAGCAAACAAGAAATTACGTCGAGTAACACGTAATCGAGCTATCGACACTGAGCCAAGTTGGTTACCGGATGGAAATTCTTTAGTATTTAGTTCAGAACGGGGTGGTAAACCGCAGCTTTATCGCGTAAGTTTAGTCGACGGTAAAGTAAGACGATTAACATTTAATGGTGAAGTGAACCTTGGTGGCTCAGTTACCCCTGATGGTAAACAATTAATCATGGTTAATAGAACACGTGGTCAATATCGTTTAGCTAAGCAGGAATTAGACTCTGGTTTGTTTCAGGTATTAACTAAAACTCGCTTAGATGAATCACCGAGTGTTTCACCTAATGGCGGTATGATCATATATAGTACTTTGCACAATAACAGGCAGGTATTAGGTTTAGTTTCGGTGGATGGTCGGTTTAAGGCTCGTTTACCGGCACTGGATGGACAAGTGAAGTCTCCTGCTTGGTCACCATTTTTGTAAGTTATACCCAAACGACCTTGAAAGGTAATATTACATCTTGAGGTGGTTTCGGTATATATAATAACAACTGAAAATAACTTTAAAATTATAATTTTGTAAAAATAAGGAAAATAACATGCGCTTAAATAAAACAATTAAGAATGTCGTAATCGCTTTACCTCTTTTAGCTTTAGCAGCTTGTAGCTCTAATGATAGCAGTGATGAACTAAGTAATACTGATACCAATGCTAACACTGAAGTAACACAACAAGTTACCGAAGATAGCGTACAAGTAACGGCTGCAAAACGTGCTGCTGCAATTGAAGAACAAAAACGTCAAGAATTAGCTCAATTACGTTCGGAACATATTATTTATTTTGATTTCGATGTTTCAAATGTTAGTGAGCAATTTGCTCGTGTTTTAGATGCACATGCGAAATTTTTAAATGCTAATACAGATGTTAAAGTATTAGTTGAAGGTCATGCTGATGAACGTGGTACGCCAGAGTACAATATCGCATTAGGCGAACGTCGTGCTAAAGCAGTCGTTACTTATTTAGAGAACATGGGTGTAATGTCAGGTCAATTATCTGTAGTAAGCTACGGTGAAGAAAAGCCAATGGTTAAAGATCGCTCTGAAAACGCTTTCTCTAAAAACCGTCGTGCGGTACTTGTTTACTAAAAATCATTTATTACAAATGCATTTATTAACGTCGGAAAAATAAATGAAACAAACCTTTTTAAAGCAAACAGCTTTATTTAGCTTGATGCTAACTGCTAGTACTTCGATTGTACTAGCAGCACAAGCACCAGTAATTGATATCAACTCAACAGCGAATGTTGGACAAGGAACAAGTTCTACGTCACTTACTGAGCAACTAGCCAATGTTGAACGTAAGTTAGACTCTCGTAATCGTTCACAGGTTAATATTCAGCGACAACTTGATGACTTACAGACGCAAGTTAACGACCTTCGTGGCGTTACAGAGCTCCATACTCATCAGTTATCTCAAGTACTAGAACGTCAGCGGGAATTGTATCAAGAGCTTGATAGGCGTGTTAGTGAGGCATTGAAGCCAACAGTGAAAGCACCTAGCGCTATTGCTATTGACTCTACAACTGTACCGAAAACTTACAGTGATAATTTAACTGAAAATGAAGCTTATGATAAAGCACTTAACTTAGTTCTTAAAGATAAGCGCTATGAACAAGCTATTCCTGAATTTCGTCACTTTAATAAAACTTACCCACAATCAACCTATGCACCTAATGCTCATTACTGGTTAGGACAGTTGTTATTTAATAAAGGTAATTTGAGTGAAGCTGGGCAAGAGTTTACGATTGTTGTTGACCAATTTAAAGACTCTACTAAAAGGCCTGATGCGTTGTTAAAGCTAGCAATGGTAGCGCAGCAACAAGGAAATGCAGTTAAAGCAGTAAAATTGTACCGTCAATTATTGAGTGAATATCCAAATTCAACTTCTGCACAATTGGCTAAACCGCGTTTAGAAAGTTTAAATAAATAAAAACGAAATTATACTGCTGACAAAAGTAGCGCTTTGCTGAGTTTTTAGGCATATAGAAAAATAATAGTTAAAAAGTGAAATTTGTTGTTGCACTAAATTTTATTATGAGTATTATATGCGGCGCGTTGAGGCACCAACCTTAACGCAATGTCGGCCGTTAGCTCAGTTGGTAGAGCAGTTGGCTTTTAACCAATTTGTCGAAGGTTCAAATCCTTCACGGCCGACCACTTTAAAGTTTCAAAATTCGAGTGACGAGTTTTAAAATGGATTAACTCTGCTAGAGAGTATAAATACATAGGTTGGGATTTATTCCAATAAAACAATATGTCGGCCGTTAGCTCAGTTGGTAGAGCAGTTGGCTTTTAACCAATTTGTCGAAGGTTCAAATCCTTCACGGCCGACCACTTTAAAGTTTTAAAATTCGAGTGACGAGTTTTAAAATGGATTAACTCTACTAGAGAGTATAAATACCTAGGTTGGAATTTATTCCACTAAACAATATGTCGGCCGTTAGCTCAGTTGGTAGAGCAGTTGGCTTTTAACCAATTTGTCGAAGGTTCAAATCCTTCACGGCCGACCACTTCCTAGTTTTACACTAAACATTAACACTCAAGCTTAGTTTATCTTGAAGTTCAAATCTGCATGGTTAGCCATTGTTACGATGTTGGAATTTTAATAACGAGTGTCTAGATGGAAAACTCTACTAGAGAGTATAAATACTTAGGTTGGAGTTTAATCCAATAAAACATTATGTCGGCCGTTAGCTCAGTTGGTAGAGCAGTTGGCTTTTAACCAATTTGTCGAAGGTTCAAATCCTTCACGGCCGACCACTTTCTAGATACCCTTCACGGCCGACCACTTTCTAGATACACAATAATCTGTAATACTCCAAGCCAAGGCTTTTAACCATTTAGCCAAAGTTATCTCGACGGTTCAAATCCTTCACGGCCGACCACTTTCTCTATTTTCAATATCCAACAATACTCCAAGCCAAGGCTTTTAACCATTAAGCCAAAGTTATCACGAAGGTTCAAATCCTTCACGGCCGACCACTTTCTAGATACACAATAATCTGTAATATTCCAAGCCAAGGCTTTTAACCATTAAGCCAAAATTATCTAGACGGTTCAAATCCTTCACGGCCGACCACTTTCTAAATACACAATAATCTGTAATATTCCAAGCCAAGGCTTTTAACCATTGAACCAAAGTTATCTCGACGGTTCAAATCCTTCACGGCCGACCACTTTCTAGATACACAATAATCTGTAATATT
>MAAC01011600.1_pt1 | contig 11572 bp, 11 predicted proteins | sample 1115981 | NCBI WGS metagenome assembly MAAC01 (sample SAMN04961126, study PRJNA320927) | seawater metagenome | isolation source: sample BD02T64 sea water enriched with oil for 64 days | place: USA:Gulf of Mexico | collected 2013-07-27 | reverse complement strand
TTAATTTACCAATGAAGCTTAGACCACTATCATCATCTCCCCATCTTTTGCGTTGCTCCTCACTGAATGGGTTAAAATCCCAAGGTACATAAATCTGAGTTTTATTCCCAGGACCAGCAAGCGGTAATTCAATATTATTTTTAGCGGTAACACCAACGACACGGTAGCTATTACCACCAAAAGATATCTTCTCATCAAGAATGTCTTTTTTGCCGTCAAATTCGGTTTGCCATGTTTCATAACTTAAAATGGCAACCGGATGATAAGTATCGAGTGTTTCAGAGCTCGAAAAGGCCCGCCCTTTCTCCAATTTTGTCGCAAATATTTCAAACCACTGTGGGGTCACATATGAAATCGTCACCATTGGCTCATTAGTATTAGATGTTAAAACGTCAGCATCAAAATAAGACAAAGCAGTTTGAGAAAATAATGTTTGCTGTTGGTATAAGTGCATTAAATTAGGATATGTAAAGGCTCGACCGTCGACTAGCCCCCCATTACTTATTAACTGATGTTCAACACGATACAGTCTTTCTTGATCAGGGTAGGGCAATGGCTTTATTAACATCACGTAAGCGAGCGTTAATACACATAGCAATGCGCCCAAAGTGATGCCCATGGTCGAAACCACACTAAATACAAAGCCGGGTTTTTGTTTCAAACTCAAATAGGCTTGTTTGAGTTGATAAAGAAAGAGCTTCATTTTACTAACCTACCATCTTTGCTAGCGGGGCTTTTAAAATGGTGCCGTCGAGTAATTGAATTTTTGTCTTAGCCATATCCGCATAACGAGGATCATGGGTCACCATGCAAATGGTGGTACCGCTGTTATTTAGTGATTCCAATAAATCCATCACTTGATCGCCAGCTTTAGAGTCTAAATTGCCGGTAGGTTCATCAACTAATAAAACTGCAGGTTGTGCAACTAGGGCTCTAGCTATAGCAACACGCTGCTGTTGACCACCAGATAGTTGATTTGGTTTATGGCTGATACGGTGTGATAAGCCTACTTGTTCTAAGCAAAGAGTGACTCGCTCTTTGAGTGCATCATTTGATAATTTATCGGTATGATAGCGTAATGGTAAGGCGACATTGTCAAATACTGATAATTCATCTATTAAGTTAAATGATTGAAATATGAAGCCTATTTTTGCATTCCTTACTTCAGCAGCTTGATCTAGTGATAGCTCCGTAACATTGACTCCTTCGATGAAATACTCGCCGGTAGTTGCTACATCAAGCAAGCCCATAATAGAAAGTAGTGTTGATTTACCACAACCCGAAGGTCCTGAAATGGAGACATAATCCCCTTTGTTTATCGTTAGGCTAATTGCTTTTAGCGCATGTGTTTCTAATTCTTCGGTTTCAAATACTTTTGATACATTGTTCATTGATAATATTGCGTTCATAACCTGTCCTTTAATCAGTGTTATTTATATTTATGTAGATAATCTGTTAATTTATTGCTATTTCATCGGCTTGGTAATTGGAGAGGTCTGAGATAATAAAGCGATCTCCAATGTTTACCTCTGATAATATTTCTATATATCGGCCAGTTTTTTCACCAAATTTAACGGATTTTATCGCTGCGAGATCTTGTGCTTGATTTAATTGATATAAAGAAAGAATTGATTGTGCTTTAAGATTAGCGGGTCTCTCAATATACTTGATATTATTCAGAGTCTTAGAGATTATTTCGGCATCAATGTTTTGTTGAGGTTTAGCACTATCAGGTAAGTTCTTAGGCAATTTCACATCGATGCGAACGGTATTATCTTCAACGACAGGGTCAATACGAGCAACAATGCCAGTAACGGTTGCTTGTCTGGTATCGATCATTACTTTTTGACCTAATTTAACCAAATACGATTGATTTTGTGGCACTTTAATCTCTGCAATTAAATCTTTGATGCTACCTATTAGGGCTACTTCTTGGCCTGGGGCTAAACTTTGACCTAAGTTAACCGATAGCCTTTGCAATACACCGTCGAATCCAGCTTTAACTTGTAATTTCTCTAGTCTGCTTTTGGCAATTGATAAACGACCAAATCGTTGTTTTATACGCTCTTTTTGGATGTTAATTGCCTCGCTATGAACCAAATAGAGCTGTTGTAATTTCTCAGATAAAATAGACACTCTTTCACTTAATTGATTTTCATTTAACTGGCTCTGTTTAAAAGTTAAGTCTGACACTATGCCATCAGCAATTAAACTTTGCTCGGCAACCCTTTTCAGTTTAGCTGCCTCATAACGAGACTTTATCTCAGCGATGGTTGCCTGCTCGGTAAGTAACTCCCGCGTTTGATTAACGCTTAGTTGTCGTAAATTTGCTTTATATTGTGCAAGTTCTTGTTGGGCATTCTCGACATTTAGCTGTAATTCGGGATTAGCAAGTCTAACAATCACGCTATCTTTGCTAACAATAGCACCGGGTTTCAATAATATTTCTTCAACAGTCGCTTGTGTTAATGCAGTGATCAGTTGTAATTTTTCAGAGACTAGTTTGCCATAACCATCAACTGTTATGGCTAAATCACCTTGTTGTACCTGACTGATCAATAAATCTTTTTTGGTTAAAGTTACCTGATTTAAAGATAGATTTATTAAACTGAATATAATAAGCAATGTAGCGAGTAGTCCTATCGCTATTTTCGTTTTCATATTCAATATTGTTTGCTTTTTTTCTTTAATAATATCCATTGTCTGCTCATTTGACCTTTAATACTTTAACTCAAAATTATTATTGCGATATTCATGCCATAAAATAAGCGATGTAAAATCAATGATTTAATTGTTTTGGTGACGAGTGTAACTATTATCTAGTCCGGAACTGAACTTGGGAGTACGTTTTTGAGTTGACTAGCTTTTGATTTCTAAAAATAGGTGAATAAATCTAGAAAAGCGATTTATAATGGGTGAGTCGAATAGTATTTCAGGAAAAATTATGGTTAAACAACAGCTAGTATGGGACTTACCTATCAGAATTTTCCATTGGAGCTTCGTCGCAATTCTCATTTCGCTTTGGTATACCTCTGATCAAGACCGCGGTTTGATAGAAATTCATATGAAACTTGGTTACGTCGCTTTAAGTCTTGTCATTTTCAGAGTGTTGTGGGGTTTTTTTGGTACTAAACATGCCCAATTTAAAAATTTCATACCAAGCTTTTACCAAATAAAGATTTATATACAATCGTCGCGCTTAGCAAAAGTTAAAAGCTATGTGGGTCACAATCCTATTGGCAGCTTGATGGTGATTTTTATTTTATTCATGGTCTTGCTACAAGCGATTAGTGGCTTATTTATTGATGACGATGTTTTTTCGGCAGGACCCTATAACGGGGTATTAAGTAGTGAGTTTGAAAAGTTATTCAATACAATACATCATAATGGTTTTGACGTTATCCTTGCCTTAGGAGCGATGCATATTGCTGCAGTATTTTATTATTTGATCATTAAGAAACAAAATTTAATAAAACCCATGTTTAGTGGCAAGAAAGCAGCAGAAAACATTAAAAGTGAAGATGTTATCCAACACTCGAAACTTCTAAGAGCGGTTGTGATTGCTTGTATTGTTGCAGCTTTTGTTTATTGGTTGGTGGTAATAAACGCACCAGTTATCGAAGAATATTACTATTAGAAGTGTCAGTTGTTTATAATCATATTGTTATTCCAAATGAAATAATGATTAATTCATTATTTCATTATTTCATTTGTTATTAGGATTTCAAGTTTAGTCTTTTTTGAAGTCATCGTGACAACCGCCACAAGTTTTACCTACGCCACCAATGGCTTTTTTCATTGCACCTTCATCTCCAGTCGCTGCTGCAGCCATCAAATTTGACGATGAGTTATTAAGTGCCTTTATCTTTTCAGCAAATTCTGTAGGTTGCTGCCAAATTTTATCTAATGCTTCAGTTTCAACTGAAAATTTTGATGTATCAGTACGTGAATAGTCTGCAATCATCATAGAAAGTTGGTTAATTCTTAACGCGTGTTTTGCTACCGCTTTTCCATCAAAAGCAATTTTACCTTTTGCCATACCACCTAAAGGACCCATATTACTGCCTAATAATGAAAATACAGATTGGCGTAAATCGGTGGCCTTTTTTGCATGTTTTTCTGATTTTGCTTGCCCAGCATTTACTGCAGAAATAGATAAAATCAATGCACAACTAACAGCTGCTTTTGTTATTACTTTCATTTTTAGTTCCTTTATTTTTATAAAATATTGACGGTGACTTTTTATGTTTATAAATTAATTTTTTGATAAATTTACTTTAACCTATTTCCCGTTTTTTTATAGGTAATTTTTTTTAGTTTGTGATTTACCAAGAATAAATGGTTAAAATACCATCAAATCATGATTTCTTGTTTTGCTTGTTTTTCCCAATAAATACAATGTGATGCCGTCTATTCATGTTTATGATTCCGATAGTGAACCAAATATTCCCATTTTCGGACCAATATTGTATTGTTATTTGTCACTAACCTTTATGGGTAAAATAATCATAATGGTGACGCCTTTTTCTTCGTTATTGTGAAGTTCAATAACACCCTGATGTTGCTCAATAACATTTCTACAAAAGCTTAAACCAATCCCTTGTCCATCAGACTTGGTTGAGTACAATGGCACAAATAAATTCTCTAAATTGGCAAATCCATGTCCGTCATCAACAACTTCAATAATGAAATGTTGCTGATGCTCAGAGAAATTAATCTGTAGACTTGACGCATCCGCTTCAATAGCATTCTTGATTAAATTAATAAGCACTTGTTCAAAAAATGTCACATCAGCCCATATATGTTTGATGGCATAATCGAAGCTGATGGGGAAATTATTGAATAGTTTACTCAGCGATTGACACAGATCATCAATCGAAATCTTGTGTCTGCTAAGTTCTATTTGTTGGGAAAGTGTAGAATATCGGTCAACGAAGCTCTGTAGATGTAAACAACGCTCAGTGATAACTTCGAGTATTTTTTTATCTCGCTCAATGACACATTTGTCGGCTAAGGTTTCCGCCATTGATGAAACAGGGGTGAGCGAGTTTCGAATTTCATGACTGAGTACACGAATAATTTGTTGCCAAGCTTGTAATTGGTTTTCACGTAATGCCGATTCTATGTCAATAAAAACCAATAATTGATGGGTTTCTCCGTTATCAATAAATTGACTGTGTTTAACTTGCCATTTATTGCTTTCAGTTTGGTAATGCCAAGATTGACCGTCGAATTTCAGGCCAAGATGTTCGGGTGATGATTGACGGTAAACTTGCCAAGGACGGTTATATACCTGGGAAAAAGCATCGTTGGCAAAGCTAAGTAATTGTTTTTGATTAAAAACCATCACAGGAGATTCCAACTGACCAATCAATTGATATACCAGGAAGATATGTTGATCGTAACTCGACTTTTGATTTTGTAAGTGATCACTGAGTTGATTAAGTTGTTGGTGAAACTCTTTGACTTTGCCTTGTGCAAAAGTCGACTTTGCAAACTGATTATAATCCTCTTGTTTTATCGCATCTAGATGCAGTCCTGCACGAATATAAGAACGCATCACCTGATATTTTATGACAGCAATATACCAAAGAATAAAAATAAACAGGGCAAAAGACGATACTATAATCCACTGCCAATGCAGACCAGCTTGCCATTCAAATAAAATAAGAAATACCAAACTAGGAATAGCAAAGAAAAAGAGTTTAATTGAGAGAAATTTCTCTAACGAATTAATTTTAAACAAGTTCATATTTTTCAATTCTTCGGTACATAGATGACTTGGTTAAACCAAGTAACTTCGCTGCTTTTGGGATATTGTTATCTGCTTGTAACAAAGCCTTTTTTATTAAACTGATCTCAGCATCACGTAAGGTCATTAAAGGTAATTCAATTTTTGGACTATTACTAATCAATCTTAGATCTTCAACATCAATAAGTTGATGAGTGTTGAGCAGGACCGAGCGTTCAATTAAGTGGCTGAGTTCTCGAATATTCCCTGGCCAATGATAGTCAACTAAAGCTTGTTGGGCCCCTTGAGTCAATTCACAATAATCACGTTGATACTTCTTACTGAACTTGGCAATAAAAAACTGAGTTAATGGGATGATATCTTGTGTTCGTTCACGTAATGGCGGCAATCTCATTTCTATGGTATTTAAACGATAATAGAGATCTTCGCGAAATAAATCGTCAGCAATTAATGAGTCAAAATTAGCATTTGTTGCACTAATAATTCGACAGCTGCTTATTTGCGTTTTACTTGAACCCACAGGTTCAAATTCACCGTTTTCAAGTATTCGTAACATTTTTGCTTGTTGCGTTAAGGGAATATTTGCAATTTCATCTAAAAACAGTGTGCCATTATCAGCTAACGTAAAGCGGCCAATACGGTTAGATTTAGCATCAGTAAACGCCCCCTTAACATGTCCAAACATTTCGCTTTCAAAGAGACTTTCAGTTATAGCCCCCATATTGACAGATACTAAAGGGTGATCTGCTTTTGTCGATTTTTGATGAATAAAGTTGGCGAGTTCACTTTTACCTGTACCGTTATCTCCGGTCAGTAAAACATTAGCATCAGTTGCTGCAATCGTTTTTATATTATCCAATAATTGCAACATACAAGCGGAACGCCACTGATAATGTTCTTTATTAACTGGATCGAGCTGCTGCTTATATTTAGCATTTTCTAGTTGTAAGGAATTTAACGATAATTGTTGTTGAACAATATGCAGTAATTGTTTGTTCTTCCAGGGCTTTTCTATAAAGTCCTTGGCGCCTAGCTTCATCGCTTGAATGACTAACTCGACATTGCTCCATGCAGTCATAGCAATAACAGGAACTAAAACATTAGAGCTTTTAAGCCAACTAAGAAAGTTAATACCTTCTTCACCGGATGTTGTCGCCAAACTGTAATTCATATCAAGTAAAATAAGCGATATTGATGATTTTTTGAGTTTGATTTGAGCTACTTGAGGGGAATCTGCTTCAATCACTTGATAGCCGTTATCTTCAAGTAATACTACTAAGCTCATGCGAATGTCTGCACGATCATCAATTACCAGAATGTGAGTCATAAAATGTAATTTGCCTTCATCGGATTGTTGATATTTTATTAGCAAAATATGGGCCGACTAATACCAAACCGACAAAATGATATTAAATCAGAAAATTATTTTGCTTGGATTAACATGTTTCTTCCCGAATCTTTAGCTTGGTAAAGTGCTTTGTCAGCGATTGACAGCATGGCGTTCAGATTAAGATCACTCGTTAGGTTTACTACTAAACCAATACTAATGGTACATGATACCTTTTTACCTTCAATTATGTGCTCTATATTTTCAACCTTTTCAAGAATTCTGTTTGCAGTCTTTAGAGTGGTTTTTTCATTGGTTGGAGACAGAGAAACAACAAACTCTTCACCACCCCAACGAGCGATAAGGTCTTCCTCTCGTAAACATGAATATATTGTCGAGCTAATGTTTTTAAGCACCATATCACCAGCTAAGTGTCCGTATAGGTCATTTACTTCTTTAAAGTGATCTATGTCAATCATCATCAAGCTTTGAGCTAATTTATGCTTTTTGGAAAATGAGTGAAGGTGATTAAAAGAACGGGTAAATTGGCGACGATTATATAAACCAGTGAGGTCATCAATTGAGCTAAGTTGGAGAATCTTTCGTTGGTATTTTTTTGTTAAAATACCAACAATGAAAATGATAAAGGTAGTAATTAATATGCCCGTGATGATATTGGTCCATAAAGCATTTTCAATAGAACCTAAAGCACTATTCTCATCTTCTTCAACAATAAGAAACCAATCTAAATTAGCAAAATAGTGCACTGACATCATCGTGGTATTCTTGCCATTTTGATAAATATAGCTTTGTGTATGTTCTTTTTTATTTAAAACCTCCTCAGCGATTGTCGATAAGCCTTCAAGGTTTTTAATATTTAATTGCTTAATAAAACTGTCATCGGGATGTACTTGTATTAAACCAGAAGAGTCAACCATGTAAATTAGGCGGTTAAATTTATCTTGGTATTGATGGAATTCACTATTAAGGTCTTTGAGTAATAAGCCGGCACCCACTGCACCTAACAATTCACCAGATTTATTTTCTAAGCGATGATTGATAAACAGAGTGATGGCCCCGTTAGAATCCTCATCGGTATCAACCTGTAGAGCATATGACCGATTGAGGTTTATAAAGTTATAATACCAATTATCATAGTGATCGTCGTTGCTAATTTTTTTTAAAATACCATCATGACGATAATAGTTTAGTGTCGAACGTGAAACGAAGAAGGTACTGGAATAACTATATTTATCTTTAATACGAGTCAAATAGTTTTGCATTTCAGCACTATTTAGTTCACCTTCTTCAACCCAACTAATAACAAAGTCATCTTGTGCCATCAATGATGTTGTATGGATGGGGATCATTATTTTATTTTGGATTTCGGCATAAATCGAATCATTAATTAAAGGTAATACTTCATTAATGGTTTTATCGGTTAAAGTTCTCTTCGCAAAGTAATAGCTGAGAGAGCTGGAAATTAAAAAGCCAGAGAGCAATATAAAAGCAATGTAGAAAATAAACTTATTGTTAATAGACAAAATTTATCCTAATTAAGTTTCGATTGTTCTAGCTAAGGTTGCATTTCTTTTTGCACCCAATTTGAGAATACTTTAATTCTAGCGTTTTTTGCCGAATTTGCTTGATAGACTATAAACCTTTGCCACTTAACGGGATGCTGAATATCAAAAGGCACTATCAGTTGTTTTGTATGGATATAAGGCATGAACATTGCCCTTGCAGCTAAAGTTACACCGTGGCCACTTAAGACGGCACTAAGCGCCATGTCACTTGAGGTTACTTCAGTTTTATTAACATATTGGTCAAACCCTTGTACACCAGCATGATCAAACCAGGATTTCCAAGTGACAATACTATCGTGTGCTAGGCTGACTAAGCTACATTTGAGTAAGTCAGCTGGTGTATTTAAGTCAACATGGTTCAATAATTCAGGTGAGCATACTGGATAAACAGAGTCTTCCCCGAACCATTCAGTAATCATATTATCGTGGTCAAATTTATTAGATGTAGTACTGAACCTGATGGCTAAATCAATATGTTTTTTTTGTAAATCTTCTATCTGATTCGAACCGAGAATTTTAACGTTGATTTCAGGATGTAATTGAGAAAATTTATATAATCGAGGCATTAGCCACAATGAACAAAAAGCGTGGGTGGAAGTAATAGTCAATTCTCCCGCGACCCCCTCACATTGAATACTGTTTAACCCTTTGATGATTTCAGCAAAACCTAATTGGCAAGCTTGGAACAGCTTTTCACCACTTTGTGTGAGCAACATGCTTCGGCCGCTACGTATAAATAACTTCTCCTGTAAATTATTTTCAAGATGACGCATCTGTTGGCTGATTGCTGCTTGAGAAACAAATAATTCTTGGGCAGCTTTACTATAACTTTGATTACGCGCAGCGCTTTCAAAGCTATGCAGCGCATTAAGATGTTTTAAACGTTTATCCATAAGTTATACCTGAAAAAATATTTTAAACTATATATAAGTTTTACTTATGTTAGATGTTAATTCTTATCGTTGGTTAAGTAAATGAGATTTGCGCAAAATATCACCATCGTCAACCAGAGGAGATTATTACGATGAGCATAAATGTTACAATAGACTTAATAAATGAAAGAGCTATAGCACAGTGCAGTCAAGAAAAAACAAACACTAGTCAGCAGGAAAAAGTAAAAAAAGGGCTGGTGGAAAGATATTTTGATTTGATTTCAAATAAGCCTGAGTTATGCCAGTTGGTAAATGTTAAATGAAGGAGTACCGCGTGCTTATGCCTGTGATGCTAAGCATAAGCACTTTGAATTTGTACAATTAATCAACTAATATTTAGAGATAGACAGGCAGTAATACCAAAAGGTTAACGTTGAATATAATGATTTTACTTGGTCGTGAAACTAAAGTGGCGAAGATAAGGTCTATATAGTTGCGACAGTGAATATATTGAGTTGAATATGAGCATTCAACGATCGAGAACTATTAACAAAGGAAAATTAAAAGCAGGAAGCGGAAGTATTTTGGCTAATATTGATGCCAAAACAAGGAAGTCTTTTGCTCAACACGCCAATACTGCGATAGAGAACAAAGTTGAGCATGCCAAGGAAGTGGCTCAAGAAAAAGAAAAACTTCACAAAGTCGAATTAAAAAATAAGGCTACTAAAACTAAACGCCGCCAGCATTCTTTGCTTTATTGGTTACTCAAAGCGAGTTATCGTGAAATTTGGCAACATTTTTTTCAAACGAAAAGATAAAGATTAACCTTCCTAACAATTGCTTTATGCAAAGCAAATCATTGCAATATCTGAATTACAGGGTTCACAATTATTTTGTGGGTTATGGAAGTTTATAACTCAAAAGGAATTTTTAAAATCATGTGATATTTTTTTAACCCTATTTAATCACTGAAACACCAGGCACTTCTAATACTGTTTTGGCGTCTGCTCGCTCGATAACCTTTAGTAAAGTTGTTTGAATAGTTTCATCTTTTCTAACATCGTCTTTGCTGGAGAATTTTTGTTCTTGAGACTCAGCACCTTCTTCAGCGATGTAACCTACGACAACTTCAGTTGCACAGCTTTTAGATACACCAAAATATGCCAATGAAATTTGCGGGTAGCCTTGAAAGCCCTTTTTAACTCTTTTTGCGATACGCTTTGTTGATTTATCTAGATTCATAACAAATATCCAGCAGAAATATAATACTGCTCATTTTAATTGATTATTAACTATAAAGTTAATGCGACTATTTTTTATTTTTTGATGCTGACGCAGCGATAAATATAATTATAAATACCACGACCACACCACCGATTGCTGCCCAAGTCATGTTCACTCCTTTTACAAAACGTATGAATACTCAATGTATCAGCAGATATAAAAACATTCACTTATTATTTAATGTCATTTCATGCGTAAACAAGAGTTTAGTAATATTTGCTAAAATATTAAGAAGAACCATTAGTAATCTCTTGAGACATATTAGAATTGAGAGAAGCTAATCAAGGGGTACTAATTCGAAATCAACAAAGTCATCCCACTTTTTAAACCACTCATAAAACAGCTCAATGTTATTTGATTCCATGAGTTGATAACAGATATTGAGCTCTTTATTCACCCAAGAATTTAAATAATGAAGTCCATTTGGGAACATACGGCCTTGTGTATTATATCTTTGATAATTTGCTTCGATACAACCGGGTTTGAACTTCTCTATAACCATATACTTTTTCAAACTTTTGCTTCCTTTGTTGCACTGAACATTAAGGCATAATTACTTATGGTTTTTACTTAATTAAATAAGCTTATTAACCAATCAAAGGTCAAAACTGTGGTGAATATTTTTAACCCGACTAAAGCGATAAACAATACTATTAAAGCAACTTTAGCCTTGCCACTTTGAATGTTATTCCACTTTAATAACTTAGCTTTGAATTCACTTTTAACTTCTTTAATTGCTTCTTTCATAGAG
>MAAC01009891.1_pt1 | contig 11592 bp, 7 predicted proteins | sample 1115981 | NCBI WGS metagenome assembly MAAC01 (sample SAMN04961126, study PRJNA320927) | seawater metagenome | isolation source: sample BD02T64 sea water enriched with oil for 64 days | place: USA:Gulf of Mexico | collected 2013-07-27 | reverse complement strand
CAGCGCATGCTCGAAACCCCAGTGCCCGAATCTGTAATGGCACAGGCGGCCCGGGTGGGGCGGCCTGTGGGGCCTCTGGCTTTTTGCATGGATAAGCTCCTTGAGCGTGCCCTGGTGGCGGACCACCCGATGTGTGTCGATCATTTCACCGGTCTGGCCAAGTGGCTGCTGTATCTTCGCTCCCATTACCTGCGCATGCCTTTTCACCTGTTGCTTCCACACCTGCTTCACAAAGCCTTTATATCGCCGATCAAGGCGCGAAGAATGGAAAAGAAAGTTGAAAACAGGCCGACAATTGAAGGCCTAATCGCTGAAAATAAGGCAAAGTAGTGCTAGGGTCGCACCTTGTTACTGCCTCTCATAAAGACCTCGGGTAGAACAATTATTATGACTGTTATGATCTGTTTTAGGGATGAAACAATATAATGTACGAACATTTTTACCACCTTAAGGCCGAGCCCTTTCGCTTAAGTCCCGATCATCGCTTTTGCTTTAATCATCAAAGCTATGCCAAGGCGAAGGCTTATATGCAGTACGCCTTTGAGCGCGCGGAGGGCTTCGTGATGGTCACCGGCAGGCCGGGTACCGGCAAGTCGACCCTGGTCAATGACCTGGTGGATACCCTTTCGTCCTCTGGTGCCAAAGTGGCGAAACTGGTCAGTACCCAGCTCGAGGCTGCCGATTTATTGCGTATGGTGGCCCATTCTTTTGGGCTGCAGACCGAAAGTTTAGATAAAGCCACCATCTTGCAGCGTTTGGATAAGCTCTTGATGGCGCATCATAACGATGGTCGCCGCGCCCTGTTAATTATTGACGAGGCCCAGGATTTATCGAACTCGGCACTGGAAGAGTTGCGTTTGCTGACCAATTTACAATTAAATAATCAGCCCTTATTGCAAATCTTTTTACTCGGTCAGGAGGAGTTGCGCGCCCTGGTACAGGGGCCAGGTATGGAGCAGGTTCACCAGCGCCTAGTGGCGGCCTGTCACCTGGAGCAACTTAAGGAAGATGAAACCAAGGCCTATATTATTCATCGCCTTGAGCAGGTGGGCTGGCAGGGTGACCCGGCCATCAGCAATGCTATTTACCCCGTTATTTACCGCTTTAGCGCGGGCATTCCCCGCAGAGTCAATCAAGTGTGCAGTCGGCTTTTCCTACACGGCGGGGTTGAGGGCAGCCATAAGCTGGGTGTGGAAGATATAAAAGTGGTTATTGCTGAGCTGCAGCAAGAGCAGCTGGCCTTCTCGGATACGGTGAGCGATATTAACTTCGACGTGGTTGATGACTACGATGAATTTATTTTAAAAACAGCGCCATCGGTGTCACCCGTCGAAGCGCTAAGTTCAAGGCCTGCCCCTGGTGAGGAGTCGTCTGGATCTGAGGTGACGGATGAGCAAGCGCTAGCCGTCGATAGTGGCAAGGCAGATGATGCTGGCGAAGCGGCAACGCAGGTCCAAGCTGATGCACCCGTACAGAAATCGCTAAAGAAAGAGGTACCCAATAATACTCTCGATGCGGTGAATCGCTTTGCACCGGCGGCCGATACCGATCGCAGCATTCGCGATCAGGTTATTTTGCCATCGAGTAGCGGGCATCAGGCCATTCGTAATGAGAGGGTGGCTCTGCAGTCGGTGGACGCACCGAAAGAGCAGAAAAGTGAACAGGCTCTTCGTGCGGTAAAAGAGGAAGAACGGGAGCCCAGTGTAGAGAAAGCCCCCGAGCCAGAAGAGCGTAGCAGCTTCCAGCCGATTGCCGGCAATGACCTGGGTGATGCCCTGATAAACTCGCCGACCAGGAAGGTCGTCAGACCTGCCACTAACTGGCTAGCCATCGTGGCTATTGTACTGGTGCTGGTTATTGGCCTATCTATCGCCGCTATATTTGTACTGCGGCCGAAGGCTTTGGAGCCGCAAATCGATAGAATTCAGAGCTGGCTGGAAGGGGGCGCAGAATCTGCGCGGGCTATTGACTCTCGTGGGCAATAAGGCCGCCGATATCAAAACTTTCCACTTTGCTCGCCCCCCTCGCTAGCCATTTGTTGGCGAGTGCAGACTCGTCTATTTCGTAGACCACAAGCTCGAAATCCAGCTTGTTGAGATCGGCTTTCGTCGGTATTTTTTGATAATTGATAAAGACGGTCTCGGGTTTAATCGCCTCTAATTTTTCCGACTTCAGATCCTTCCAACGTTTAATAACCACTCCGCAGCGCTCCCATCCCTTTGCGCGCACAAAGACCATAAAGTCGTGATCGAAGCTAATAATAAAGCATTGACTGGCAACGGGTGCCAGGCATCCACTGATGCTGGCATAGGTTTCACCGGCCCCAGCAAATTTGATGGCCTCGCCTTTGACTTCAATATAAGCGGTGACCTGGGGGTGTGCTTGCAGGAGTTCGACGAGTTCGCTTAAGGGGGTGATGCATTGCGAACTGTAAGTCTGACCCAGCCGCCGAGGTTCGAAGGCGGGGGTGTGAGTTAATTCTGCGAGTGTTAATGCATCGACTCGGCCCTTGCAGGCGCTCACCCGTTTGAGTGTCGGGTCGTGATACAGCACAGCTTGTTTGTCAGCACTCAATAAAATGTCGGTTTCTATCGAAAACACGCCCGCTTCGATGGCTTTTTCATAGGCGAGGAGGGTGTTTTCGGGGTATTTTTTTTGGTAGCCGCGATGGGCAACAAGCCGCTGTCGATAGTCGCTGTATAAGCTGCCAGCCGGCTCGGCTTTATCGCTCATGGCTCAGCCTTTTACATTTCGTCGGGTAAGACATGGCCCTTTTTCCGCTTGGAGCGAAGGTAGCGCACATTGTGTTCACAAATACCGGAAACCAGGGGCACGGCCTCGGAGATGACTTGTCCGCCCTGTTCCAGGTGGGCCCGTTTGTGAGGGTTGTTCGACAGCAGGCGAATAGCGCGTTGCGACAACAGATAACGCAGTACCACGGCGGCATCGGTAAAGTCGCGGGAGTCTTCCGGCAGGCCCAGGCTTACATTAGCCTCGAAGGTATCCTGTCCGTCGTCCTGCAGCAGATAGGTGATGGCTTTCGCCCACAGGCCGATACCTCGACCCTCGTGCCCCGACATATACACCACCGCGCCGTTGCCTTCCTCCAGCATTTGCTCAAAGGCAGCTGTTAACTGCGGGCCGCAATCACAGCGTTGAGAGCCAAAAATATCACCGGTCAAACAGCAGGAATGGACGCGCACGAGGGGCTTGCCTTCATCGCGAAAGCCGGGCAGGGCGAAAACGGAGTTGACCGACATATTGGTTTGTAGCAGTTCTCGCAGGGCTTCATCGCCGCCGCCTTTGACATCGTTGGCAGAGGCCTGAACATGGGCCAGCTCAACGCGGCGCACAAAGGGATACCACTCCAGGGGGACTTCCTCGCCGGCAATGATGCGGGGGATGGTGACGGGCCCGAGGATGGAAATATAGGGCTGCCCTTCGCCTTCCGTTATTTCGACCCCATTGCGGTCGAGGTCGACCAACTGGTGTTTGTCGAGTAGTTGCTGGCGAATTTTAGAATCAACATAGCTGAACAAGGCTTGAACTCCATGACTGCATTAGAAGAGCGGTTAGCTTATATCGTAGTTTTTTTTTCGTGATGCTTGCAAACGGCTAGCGGAACATCGGTTTTATTGCGCCTCGGCGGCTTCCAGGGTTTGTAAAATCAGCGTGTTAATGGTCATCGGGCCAACGCCACCGGGTACCGGCGTATAGGCACTGCTGCGCTCATCGAGGCCGCTGAGGTCAATGTCGCCGAGTCCGCCGGGGTGAAAGCCGGCGTCAATCACGACCGCGCCATCTTTAATCCACTCACTTTTAATGAATTCGGGCTTGCCGACGGCACCGACGATAATATCGGCTCGGCCAACAATATCCGCCAGGTTTTGGGTTCGGGAGTGGCAAATCGTTACCGTGGCATGCTGGTTCAATAACATTAGCGCCATCGGTTTTCCGAGAATGGGGCTGCGGCCGACCACGACGGCATCTTTGCCTGACAGTGGAATGTCGTAGGCGGCTAGCAGCCGCATAATGCCCTGGGGCGTGGCGGAACCGAAGGCGGGTTCTGACATCGCCATGCGCCCGAAACCCTGACAGGTCACACCATCGACATCTTTGCTCAGGGCGATGTGATCGAAGCACAGGCGCTCATCAATTTGTGGCGGCACCGGGTGCTGAAGCAGAATTCCGTGGCAGTTGGGGTTGTCATTGAGTTCGGTGATTTGTGTCAGCAGTTCTTCGGTGGTGGTGGCTTCGCCCAGCTCGATGGCCATCGACTCCATGCCGACACGCTTGCAGGCATTTTGCTTCATGCGCACATAGGTGGCAGACGCGGGATCACCACCGACCAGTATGGTGGCCAAAATTGGTGCCTGCCCATTGTTGCGGGCTTTCAGGGCGTCGACACGTTGGCTAATTTCCGCCTCGCTTTGCTGAGCGAGTGATTTACCGTCGAGAAGGGTGCTAGACATGGGGCTCCGGTATGGCTGTGAAGGCGACTTAAAACTACAGGGCTAGATTAATAGGGCTATTTTGTCATGCCCAGCGGGGAATGAGAAGAATAGAGGGGGCTGCACAAGCAGTTTTTATACGCCCTTGTGACGATAAAGTGTGTCGATGGATTGACCGAATGGAGGTTGGCGGGTATTATGCGCGCCTTCTGAGGAAGCCAGTCAATCGGGGAATAGCGCAGTCTGGTAGCGCGCCTGCTTTGGGAGCAGGATGTCGGGGGTTCGAATCCCTCTTCCCCGACCAACTTTTACTGGTCGTTAGCTATTTATCCAGTGCCTGGCGGTAATTTTGCCATGTTATGGTGGTGTTATGCGCCCGTAGCTCAGCTGGATAGAGCAACGGCCTTCTAAGCCGTGGGTCGCAGGTTCGAATCCTGCCGGGCGCACCAATTAAGAGGTGTGGATTTCGGTAGTAAAGAGCCATTAGAAAAGAGTTATTAGAAAGAAGAGTGCCCTTTTTAAAGTAGGGCAAACAGAAGTACCCCGCCCGGGCTTAACAACCTATATCCCGGCGCATCAGTTTAATGGTGGCTGTAGCTCAGTTGGTAGAGCCCAGGATTGTGATTCCTGTGGTCGCGGGTTCAATCCCCGTCAGCCACCCCATTTCCCCCCTTATCTAATCTCTAAGCCCTAAAGCCTAGCTGGTGGTTTTCCCAACCTGTTTTTGTGCCTGTATTTCCTGCTCTTATGTTTTTTTCAGGTGGGACTTCCTGGCGTAATACTTTCTCTATTTCCTCCCCAAAGCCCCGTGAAATTGTACCGATTGATGGTAGACTAGGCGCCGTTTTTACTAGGATCCAACGAAGAGGAATGACATGAAAACAATGAAGGCCGTTGTGGCTCACGAACTCAACAAATACGCTGTTGAAGAAGTAACGATCGATGCCCCCAAAGCGGGCGAAGTGCTGGTTAAAATCAAGGCGACGGGGATTTGCCACTCTGACCTGTCAGTGATTAACGGCACCATCCCCGTGCCTTTCCCCATGGTACTGGGTCACGAAGGTGCTGGTATTGTTGAAGCGCTGGGCGAAGGCGTTACCAATGTTGAAGTTGGCGATCACGTGACACTGTCTTTCGTGCCCAACTGTGGCGAGTGCTACCACTGCCTGCGCAGCGAGCCCTACCTGTGCATGAAGAGCACCCCCGATGGCAAAATGATGGACGGCACGGCGCGCGTTAAGCTCGACGGCAAAGATATCAATGTTATGCAGTTCCTCGGCAACATGGCCGAGTACTCGGTTGTACCTTCAATGTGTCTGGTTAAAATTGACAAAGACATCGACCTGAAAGCTGCTGCCCTGGTTGGCTGTGGTGTGACCACAGGTGTTGGTGCGGCTCTAAAAACCGCCGAAGTGAAGCCCGGTAGTACCGTTGCTGTCTTCGGTGCAGGCGGTGTTGGCTTGTCCATTATTCAGGGCGCCCGCATTGCCGGTGCGGTTAAAATTATTGCCGTTGATTTGTCAGACGATAAGCTGGCTACCGCCAAAACACTCGGTGCTACTGATACAGTCAATGCCAGCGGTGAGGTGATGAAAGAAATCATGGCCATGACCGGCGGTATCGGTGTCGACTATGGCTTTGAAGCCATTGGTATTCCCGCCGTTGTCGACCAGGCGCAGAAGGTCACTCGTCGCGGTGGCACCATGACTGTTGTCGGTGTGGGTAAACTCAGCCAGAAGCTGGAACTCAATGCCTTGATGTTCCCCATGACGGCGAAGACCATTAAGGGCTCTATGTACGGCAGTGCCGAGTTCAAGGTCGACTTTCCCAAGTATCTCGACCTGTACAAGCAGGGCAAGCTCGATCTCGATAGCATGATTACGCAGACTTACTCTATCGATGACGTGGCTCAGGCCTTTGCCGATATGGAAGCCGGTAAAAATGCACGTGGCGTCATCGTTTACGATTAATTCTTACCTCGGCACTGGCTTTTAACGTGGTGTCTGAAAAAGCGGCATTGCCTCAGGGGGCAGGTTCACGGTTAATGACCGAGGCCTGCCCCCTTTGTTTTTCGGTGCAAAGTACTTTATTTCATCGCGACCCCCAGCGTGATTTTTACCGCTGTGCACAGTGTGCACTGGTCTTCGTTCCCACTGCCCATCATCTGGGTGAGGATGGTGAAAAAGGCTATTACGACCTGCATCAAAACTCTCCCCTCGATGCCGGCTACCGCACTTTTTTAGAGCGGCTCGCCAAACCACTACTTCAGCAACTTAAAGCGGCCAGCCAGGGCCTGGACTTTGGCAGCGGCCCCGGACCAACCCTGTCGTTAATGCTCGAAGAAGCGGGGCATAGGGTTGATCTGTACGACCCTTTTTACGCGCCCCTTGAAACCGTCTTTACCCGCCAATATGACTTTATTTGCAGCAGCGAAGTGGTCGAGCATCTTAAGGCGCCGGGTTTTGAGTTAAAGCGTTTGTGGTCCCTCCTCAGGCCGAGTGGTGTGCTGGCCATTATGACCAAGCGGGTGATTGATCAAAGCGCCTTTGCCCGTTGGCACTATAAAAATGATCCCACACATATTGTCTTTTTTAGTGAGCAAACATTGCATTGGCTGGGTAGGCAATGGCACGTTGAGCCGGTGTTTTATGGTGCCGACGTAGTATTTTTTAAGAAAAATAATTAGCGGTCCAACAAGGCTTCAGCTTCTGAATGTATCGAAAAGTGTGAATATTTTCACAGTTCTCAGTCTTGTTCGGCTATGATCAGCGGCAGGTTATTAATAACAATTAAACATAACAAGGAAGCAATGCATGCCTCGCAGTACTGTATGTAATCGTCGTCGTTGCCAAAAAATACTCAGCCCCGGTAGTTTCTCCCCCTTATTTTTAAGTGTTTTAGTGGCGACACTCTTGCTGTCCGCTTGTGAAAAAGCGGCTGGGCCAGCACCCGTTAGAGGGCCGGCCGAGGTCGCCGTGGTGGAAATAAAAACGGCTGACGTTCCCTTAAGTACTGAACTACCCGGGCGTACATCTGCCTATCGCATCGCCGAGGTGCGCCCGCAGGTGGGCGGTATTATTACCAAGCGCCTGTTTGTTGAAGGTAGCGAAGTTAAAGCGGGTGATCCCCTTTACCAAATAGCGTCCGAGCTATTTGTGGCGGAGCTTAATCGAGCGGCGGCAGCGGTACTGCGTGCCGAAGCGACGCTGTCGGCAGCGGTATTAAAAACCGATCGCTACGAAGATTTAATCGGTAAAAAAACCATTAGTCAGGAAAATTACGACGATGCCCAGGCCGCACTGCGCGAGGCAAAGGCGAGCGTCGCCGTGGCCAAAGCGGAGCAGGAAATTGCCGCTATCAACCTGCAATACTCCTTGATTAAGGCACCTATTTCCGGCCGCATTGGTAGCTCCTTCGTCACCGATGGCGCACTGGTTGAGGCCGAGCAGGAAGAAGTGCTGGCGGTGATTCGCCAGCTTGACCCACTGTATGTCGACATTACTCAGACCAGTCGCGAGCTCTTAAGCATGAAGCGTCAGCTGGCAGCGGGGCAATTGGAACAGGCGGAGATGGCGGGTACGGCGGTTCATTTGATACTGGAGGACGGCAGTGAATATGCTCGTCCGGGTCGTTTGCAGTTTGCCGAAATGAGTGTCGATCAAAGCACCGGTGCCGTTACTCTGCGAGCCACCGTACCGAATCCGGATAGCATTCTATTACCGGGCATGTTTGTCCGTGCTCGCCTCGAGCTCGGCCTGCAGAAGTCTGCCGTGTTGGCCCCCCAACAAGCCATTACCTTTGAATATTCCGGCCGAGCAGTGGCGATGGTAGTGGGTGAGGATAATAAAGTTGAGCGTCGTTTAATAAAAACAGCTCAGGTGGTTGGCGATCAATGGCTGATACTCGAGGGCCTGGAAGCGGGGGAGAAAATTATTATCGGCGGCCTGCAAAAGATACGCCCCGGGGCTTCGGTGACCACGGTCGCCTACACAGCGCCCACTGAGAAGGGCGCACACTAAATGCCTAATTTCTTTATTGACCGGCCTATTTTTGCCTGGGTGCTTGCCATTATCGTGATGTTGGCGGGTGTTTTATCGATCACACAGCTACCCATTGAACAGTATCCCGAAGTGGCGCCACCGGCCGTATCTATTAAAGCCACAAATCCGGGCGCTTCCGCAGAAACCGTACAGAACACCGTGGTACAGATCATCGAGCAGAATATGGTCGGTATCGACAACATACTTTATATGTCGTCGAAGAGTGATTCCGCCGGTGTTGGTGAAATCAAGCTGACCTTTCTACCGGGCACCGATCCCGATATTGCCCAGGTGCAGGTGCAGAATAAGCTTCAGGTGGCCTTGCCGCAGTTGCCCCAATCGGTGATTGAGCAGGGTGTGAAAGTGACGAAGTCGGCGACCGGGGTGATGATGGTAATTGCCTTTTATTCCCCCGATGGCCGCTATGACCGCTATGACATCGCCGATTATGTCGCCGCGAATATTCTTGAGCCCATCGGCCGTATTAACGGTGTCGGCGAGGCGACGCTCTTTGGCTCGCAATACGCCATGCGCATCTGGCCCGATGCCGACAAGCTCAACAGCTTTAAGCTGACCACACAGGATCTAGTCGAGGCGATTCGCGCCGAGAATGTGCAGGTGCGTGCCGGTGAGTTTGGTGCTGGCCCGGCTTTACCGGGGCAACAATTAAACGCCACGATTATTGCTCAAACACTGCTCAAGAATGCCGACGAGTTTGGCGATATTTTGCTGCGGGTTAATCGTGATGGCTCGAGTATTTATTTGCGCGATGTGGCGCATATTGAGCTGGGCGGCGAAAACTATCAGTTCCTCAATCATTTTAAAGGCGTGCCCGCTAGCGGTATTGTGGTGCGTCAGGCCTCCGGTGCCAACGCCCTGGAAACGGCCCGCAATGTAAAAGCGAAATTGGAAGAGCTCTCCGCATTTATGCCCGAAGGTATGGAGCTTGACCTTGGCTACGACACCACGCCCTTTGTCGAAGTGTCGATCATGGAGGTGGTGAAAACACTGTTTGAGGCCATCATTCTGGTGTTTTTTGTGATGTATCTGTTTTTGCAGAATTTTCGCGCCACCTTAATTCCGACCATTGCCGTGCCCGTTGTACTGTTGGGCACCTTCGGTATTTTGCAGGCCTTCGGCTTTTCCATTAATACGCTCACCATGTTTGGCATGGTGCTGGCCATTGGCCTGCTGGTTGATGATGCCATTGTGGTGGTCGAAAACGTCGAGCGTTTGATGGTTGAGGAAAACCTCTCGCCAAGGGATGCCACGCGTAAATCGATGTCACAAATTACCGGTGCGCTGGTGGGTATTGGTTTGGTCTTGTCGGCGGTATTTGTGCCGATGGCCTTTTTCCCCGGCACCAGTGGGGCCATCTACCGGCAATTTTCCATCACCATTGCCTCGGCGATGGTGCTCTCTGTCTTGGTTGCCTTAATCCTCACCCCGGCCCTCTGTGCGACCTTGCTCAAGCCTGCAGTGGAAGGGCACCACATGAGTAAGAGTGGCTTCTTTGGCTGGTTTAATCGGGGTTTTGATCGGCTGTCCCGCTGGTATCAAAATGTGGTCGCCGGCATTATCCGCAAAACAATACGTTATTTTTTGATTTACGGCGTCATTGTCTTTGCCGTGGGTTTTCTTTTTGCCCGCATGCCGACTTCCTTTTTACCCTCGGACGATCCCGGTCTGATGTTTACCCTGGTGCAGTTACCGGTGGGCGCAACGATGGAGCGCACGCGGGGAGTGATGGAGCAAATAGAGCAATACTATGCCGAGGAAGAGGCCGACACTATCTCCACGGTTTACTGTGTGGTGGGCTTTAACTTCAGTGGCCGTGGACAGAATAATGGTCAGTGCTATATCAAGATGCACGACTGGTCGGAGCGGCGTTTAGACTCGCAAAGTGTGCAGGCGGTGTCTCGCCGAGCGATGGGGGGCCTGGCACAGATTAAAGATGCTCGGGCCTTTGCTTTTTACCCGCCGCCAATACGGGCACTGGGTAACACCGCAGGTTTCGATTTTCAGCTCAAAGATATCGCCGGTAATGGTCACGATGCCCTAATGGCAGCGCGCAACCAAATTCTGGGTGGTGCCGCACAAGATCCACGTTTGACCAAAGTCCGGCCCAATGGCCAGAATGACAGCCCGCAGTTCAAGCTCAGTATCGACCGACAAAAAGCGCGGGCACTGGGTATTTCGATGACGGATATTAACAACACCCTGTCGACCGCCTGGGCCTCCACTTACGTCAATGACTTTATTGATAAGGGGCGGGTGAAAAAGGTTTATGTACAGGGTGAAGCCCACTATCGCATGACGCCCGAGCACTTAAAGGATTGGTATGTGCGCAATGCTGAGGGCGAGATGGTGTCTTTTGCCGCGTTCTCCTCGGGCCAGTGGACCCAGGGTTCGCCCCGTCTGGAGCGCTACAATGGCGTGGCCTCAATGGAAATTGTTGGGGAGGCGGCTCAAGGCTATAGCTCTGGTGACGCCATCGTAGCGATGGAAGAGCTGGCCGCTCAGTTGCCACCGGGTTTTGGCTTTGAGTGGACGGGAGGGTCGCTGCAGGAGACCCAGTCCGGTGCTCAAGCCCCACTCTTATATGCCTTGTCACTGGCGGTGGTCTTCCTTTGTCTGGCCGCCTTGTACGAGAGCTGGGCCATCCCCTTTGCAGTGATGCTGGTGGTGCCACTCGGTGTCATCGGTGCCTTGCTGGCGAGTTATGCGCGCGGCTTGCCGAACGACATTTTCTTTCAGGTGGGCGTGTTAACGACCATTGGTCTGTCCGCTAAAAACGCCATTTTGATTGTTGAGTTTGCCCTCGATTTACAGTCCCAGGGCTGGCACTTACGGGAGGCAATACTGGAGGCGGTGCGCCTGCGTCTGCGACCTATTTTGATGACTTCCTTCGCCTTTATGCTTGGCGTGATGCCATTGGCGGCGAGTACCGGGGCCGGTTCGGTGGGTCAAAATGCCATCGGCACCGGGGTGCTGGGCGGCATGTTCACCGCCACCGTACTGGCGGTGTTTTTTGTACCGCTGTTCTTTATGGTGGTACGCAGGGCCTTTAGTGGCGACGGTGATGCCAAGCCTGAGAATTC
>MAAC01019462.1_pt1 | contig 11595 bp, 5 predicted proteins | sample 1115981 | NCBI WGS metagenome assembly MAAC01 (sample SAMN04961126, study PRJNA320927) | seawater metagenome | isolation source: sample BD02T64 sea water enriched with oil for 64 days | place: USA:Gulf of Mexico | collected 2013-07-27 | reverse complement strand
CGAGCGTCGGCGCGGTTTGCGTTCGGGCTTTGGCTCGGTGACACGATCGGTTTCGGGCTTGGTGTCTTCTTTGGTTTCTGCCTGACCCGATGATTCACCACTAGATTCTTCGGCTGCTGCCTCACCACGCGCTGGTCGGCGCCGTGGGCGTCGGCGAGGACGCGGCGAGGAGTCTGAGCGATCATCGGATTGGTCTTCGCGAGCTTCTGCTGGCGAAGAATCCGTATCGGTGTTCGATTCTTGTTCTGATTCTTGATTGGAATCTCGGTTTGAATCACGATTTGAATCTTGGTTTGAATCTTGGTTGTTGTCGGATTCGCCTGAACGACCGCGCCCGCCGCGACGACGGCGACGACGCTTCTTCTTGATCGGCTCGCCGTTCTCATCGAGTTCGACAGGACGATCTTCTGATTGTTCTTTCGAATCTCTCGATTCGGTCGATTCGGTCGTGTCGTTTGAATCTTCTGAATCGGTTGATTCGCCAGACCGTCCGCGTCCACGCCCGCCACGGCGGCGGCGGCGTTTTTTCTTGAATGGTTCGCCGTCGTCATCTAGATCACCTTCGACGGGGAGTTGCACATGTTCAGCTTCTTCGGCTTTTCGTGCGATTTCCTCGGCGAGTTTGTGGACTGTGGTTTCGTCGACTTCGTCGAGCGGGTCCATCGCCCATGAGCCGTCGGCGGAGCTTTCGTCACGCCAGATGACCACGCTTGGTTCGGCGCGTTTAGCGGGTTTGAGTTTGTCGATGGCCAGATCGGCGCCTGATGCGTCGTAGGCGTAGAACGAGACGCGGTCGATCGGGAGCGATTCGGACACGCGGACATCGAGCATTTTGCCCGAGAGAAGTTCGATGCGTGTGAGGCTTTGGCGTTTGGTCGAGAGCAATGAACTCGCGACACGCGGGTTCACGACAAGTTCGGCGCGGTGGACTTTATCGTAATCGAGCAGGGCTGCCAGATCGCGCAGTGCGCTCGCAGCGACCGAATCTGGACGTTTGACCAAACCTCGTCCGTGGCACATCGGGCAGTCGGCGAAGTGCTGGGACTCCATCGATCCACGCATGCGTTGGCGGGTCATTTCGAGGAGCCCGAACATTGAGATCGGCGCGGTGCTCGACTTGGCGCGATCGCGTTTGAGGCGTTCGTGGAATCGTTCTTCGACCTGCTTGCGGTGGGAATGGAAACGCATGTCGATCATGTCGTTGACGACCAATCCGCCTAGGTCGCGCAGACGCAACTGGCGACAGATCGCATCGACCGCTTCCATGTTGGTCCTGAATGCGTTGGTCTCGGCATCGCGCGCTGAGCGAGACTTGCCCGAGTTGACATCGATGGCGACGAGTGCTTCGGTCTGGTCGATGACGAGTCGCCCGCCCGATGGGAGCACAACTTCGCGGGCGTGGATTTCGTTGATTTGGGTTTCGATACCAAAGGCATGGAAGATTGGCTTGGTGCCTGTGTAGTGCGAGAGCTTTGCGCCCGAGCGCGGTGCAGCGATTTTGATGAACCGCGCGACGCGTTTGAGTGCGGGCTCGGAGTCGATCACGACGCGCGAGACTTCGCTGGTGAGCAAGTCGCGGATCGAGCGGACGAGCAGATCGGACTCGGTATAAAGCAGTCGTGGCTTTGAGCCGCCCTTGCGCCGAGATTCCATGTCTTTCCAGAGCCGACCAAGGTAAGAGAGGTCGCGTTTGAGCTCGGCCTTGTTGCGATCGAAACCGGCGGTGCGGAGGATAAATCCGAATCCTTCGGGGAGATCGAGTTGGGAGAGCACTTGCTTGGCGGCTTTGCGTTTGTCCTCGTCTTCTTCCTTGCGCGAGACGCCGACCTTGTCCATGCCGGGCATCATGACGAGGAAGCGACCAGGGATCGAAAGGTAGCTTGTGAGCGTTGGACCTTTGGTACCCACGCCCTCTTTGAGGACCTGGACGATGATCTCTTGGCCGCGCTTGAGGCAGTCTTGGACTGGTGGTCGGCTCTTGCGTGGGGTTTTTTTGCCGACGCGTTCGGTTTTCTCTTCGCCTTTGGCGAAGTACTCTGGATGCAGGTCAGAGATATGGAGGAACCCGTTCTCTTCGGTACCAAAGTCAACGAATACCGCCTGGATCGAGGGCTCGATGTTGGTGACTCGACCGACATAGATGTTGCCTACGCGTGAGACGCGATCGGTCGGTTCGACCATGAGCTCTTCGAGCTTGCCGTCTTCGAGCATCGCGATTCGGCACTCTTCGCCGGGCACATAGTTGATGATCATCTCGGCCTGGGGCAATGGCTTGTCGGCTTTGACCCTTGATGAAGTTGTCTTCTTGGTGGTCTTCTTTACTGTTTTCTTTGTTGTTTTCTTGGAAACCGCTTTTTTGCTCGTGCGTGAACGGCGCCGGGATGGTTTTTCTTCTGAATCGGATTCCGAATCAGAATCAGATTCGATTTCAGGCTCAAACTCATCTTGCGCTTCTGGTTCAGGAGCGGATTCTTCTTGAATCTCTGGAGCCGATTCAACCACTTCCTCAATCGGCTCGACCGCTGGAGCGTCTTGCTCTTGGTTTTCTGTCTCGGCGACCTTCGTGCGTGAGGTCTTCTTGGCGGTCTTCTTGGCAGCACGCTTCGAAGCCTTCTTTTTGGTGGTCTTCTTGGCGACGGGCTTCTTGGTTGTTTTTTTCGTGGTCTTCTTCTTGGTGGTTTTCTTTGTAGTCTTGGGAGTTGTTTCTGGCTCGGTGTTGTTGTCTGGTGTGTTTTCTGGTGTGTCTGTCATAGGTAGTGCTGACCTTGTTGGTCAGTGAGCGGTTGATGCGCACAGACAAAGCTTTGCCAACGCGGAGGTGCGTCGATGCAAGTTCTCTTGGGTCTGTAGATGTGCGCGGTGCATGGGCACTCGATACTCACTGAAGTGTGGCAGCGGCCGACTTCGTATCTTCGGTGCGCGATTGCTCCACAAAATGGAACAAACGCTATGCGCTCGGTGCGGGGTTGATCGTGTCAAGATCAATCGCATCGCGAGCAAACCGGAAATACTCGGCGGCCTGTCGATGAGACTCTTGGTGAGTTTCAATCGACGGCTGCGTCGTTGTTTTTGGCCGAGGATCAATCTCCGGGCTCCGCCTGATTTACCCAAACGGGCAAACACTGTGCGGGGGGCCACGAGAAAATGAGTTAGCCGACGGGACGCCCGTCGAACACCTCGGGGACAAGTTTTCTGAGCCTTGACTGGACATAACTGCCAGCCTCGGCTTCGGAATCGAAACTGATTGCCTTTTTAGCAATCCGTTCGCAACGGGACACGGTCAGGCCTCGGATGGTCTTTTTGAGCATCGGAAGCGATGAACTGGTCGCAGAGATAGTACGCACCCCAAGGCCGAGCAGCAACGCTGCAAATGCTGGATCTGCAGCCGATTGCCCGCAACACGACACCGGGATGTCGTTTCGACGCCCGGCACGGGCGACATCGCGGATAAGTTTGAGCACCGCAGGGTGGATCGGGGTATATAACGACGCGACCCGCTCATTGGTTCGGTCAACCGCGAGGGTGTACTGCACAAGATCATTGGTTCCGATGGAAAAAAAGTCGACTTCTCGGGCAAATGACCCTGCCATCAGGGCGGCAGCGGGGACTTCGACCATCATCCCGATCTCGATGTCTTTATCGTATGCAACCCCTTGCTCATCAAGCTCTTCCATCTCTTCTCGGATGAAATATTTGCCGGTGCGGAACTCGGCGATATTGGTGATGAGCGGGAACATGACCTTGATTGGGCCATGGGCACTGGCGCGGAGAATTGCGCGGAGCTGGGTACGAAAAATATCTTGATGGGCCAAGCAATACCGGATGGATCGCAAGCCAAGATACGGATTTCGCTCGGGGTTCTCTTCTTGTTCTTGGGTATATTTGTCGGCCCCGAGATCAATTGTGCGGATGGTCAAAGGCTTGCCTTTGAGCTGTTTCACACACTCGGAATACGCCTGATAGTGGTCTTCTTCGGTGGGTTCGGTTTTCCGGGTGAGGAAAAGGAACTCGGTTCGGTAGAGCCCGATACCGGTGCCGCCGTCGTTGATGACTTGGTCGATTTCTTGGGCAAACTCGATATTGCCTAGGAGCGTGATGTGCACGCCATCAGCGGTGATCGCGGGGAGCTCGGCGTATTCATGGAGCGAGAGGGATACCTGGCGGGCGCGGAGCTGGGCCTGGTGGTATTGATCGATCGTTTCCTCGTCTGGATCGAGGATGATGCGTCCTTTTTCGCCATCAACGATGATCCGTTGCCCGTCGCTGGCCTGTGATAAGAGGTTGCGCACCCCGACCACTGCTGGCAGGTTGAGTGCGCCTGCGACGATCGCGGTATGGCTTGTTGGGCCGCCAAGTGCGGTGACGAAGGCGGCGACCTTGGTGCGATCGAACCCGGCGGTCTGCGATGGGGTGAGATCGCGGGCAACGATGACCGTGCCTTCATCGAGGTTGGCGATCGAGATTTTTTGGTTGGTTTCGAGGTTTCGGAGCTGTCGCGACGCGAGGTCGCGCAGGTCGTCGACCTTGGACTGGAAGGTGGAGTCTGGGTGATTGGCGAATTTTTTGGAGATGGTGTCGAAGGTGGAGGAGATCGCGTATTCGGCGTTGACCATCTCGTCTTCGATCATTTTTTTGATCGGGGTGAGAATGGAAGGATCGTTGAGAACGCCTATATGGAAGAGGAAGATTTTGGCTGCTTCCTTGCCCATTTCGTCGGCTGCGGTTTGGTGGAGATCGTTGAGCTCTGAGATCGAAGCCATCCGAGCAAAGTCATAACGTTCGAGCTCGGCGGGGACATTGGCGGGGTCAATATCGCGTTTTTTGACGCGTAATCGCGCTTCGTCTTCGATGACGAACACTTTGCCGATGACAAAGCCGGCGGATACTGGGATGCCTCGCAGGGTCTGCATGGGGGTTCCACAGGGTGAACTGACGGTCCATTTCAAATAAAGACGACGCCCTATCTTAGCAAGTAAGCCAGACAAGACGTGGAATTGATGTTCTGTACGATGACAGGGGAATTAAGTAGGATTCTGCGGACAGATGGTGTACAATGCATCCATACGCGTCGACGGCTTGACTCGAAAAAGATTCGAGATGCCCCGCTGAGTCATCAACTGGATTGCCAGTTGGGCAATCAGACCGAGATGCACAAAACGAAACTTCAGATTTGAATGTGTGTTATGCATGCGGTCTGTTGTTGAGCAAGAAAACACATGTCTACAACCACGCTGACCGGCATTTTGGAATGGCCAAAGCGTTCTGAGGGTCGTATCCGACAGATGTCTGATACCACATCAAAGACGCTTCAAGCTCCCGACGACCCGTTTGTCCCCGTTCATTTCGGAGAGGAGCTGCCATTGCGCGATGGGCTTCATGTCGAGGTGGAGGTTGTCGAAAAAAAGCCTCGCCGACGACGCCGAGGTCGAGGACCATCTGGACCACGCCAGCCAAGACCTGTGGTTGAACGATTCATCGAGATCGAGGGGATGTCCCCTGAGGACTTCGCGAGCCGAAAGCAGTTCGCTGATCTCACAAGCATCGACCCGGCGCCTCGGCTCACGCTTGAGTACCCTGGGTGCCCACCGGTCTGTCGATTGATTGATCTGTTCTGCCCGATCGGGCGTGGACAGCGCGGGCTGATTGTCTCGCCGCCCAAGGCGGGCAAGACGACGCTGCTCAAGGACATCACCACCGCCGTGCTGCTGAATCATCCTGATGTGCATGTGATGGCGCTGCTGATTGACGAGCGACCCGAAGAAGTGACAGATTTCTTGCGGACTTTTCATGGGAATGCAGCCCAGCGTGATGGGGATGAGGCGTGGGACAAGCCTTGGGATCGGGACCAGATCGAGCTGTTCGCATCGAGCAATGACCATGATGTGGCGCGCCATGTCGAGGTTTCGGTCAATACCATCGACCGCGCCAAGCAGATGGTCGAAGCGGGCAAGCATGTGTTTATTGTGCTCGATTCGCTGACCCGTCTGGGACGCGCATTCAACCGATCCAACAAGCACGCCAACTCTGGGCGGACCTTGTCGGGCGGGATTGATTCCAAGGCTCTTGAGGTGCCCAAGCAGATCTTTGGAGCTGCCCGCAATACCGAAGAGGGTGGCTCGCTGACGATCATCGCGACTTGCCTGGTCGATACCGGGTCGCAGGGCGATCAGGTGATCTTCGAAGAGTTCAAGGGCACGGGCAACATGGAGCTGATCCTCGATCGCAAGATCGCTGAGAAACGCCTGTTCCCCGCGATCAACCTCGCTGCCAGTGGCACGCGTAAGGAAGATCTGTTGATCGAAGATAAACCTTTGCAGACGATCACGGCGTTGCGTCGTCGGATGCTCAATATGCCGCCGCCGGTGCAGGTAGAGCAGCTTTTGGCTGCACTGTCCCGCTTTGAGACCAATGAAGAGCTGGTTGGTTCGTAAGCTTATTCGACGAAGGATCGCATCGCAATTATGCGTGATCTCTATAAATCTGCTTGCAGGATTTTGGCATTTCGGATAAGGTGCAATTCCGAAACATCCGCGTTTGATGGCTATCAACCGGCTGATGGGAGGGCATTCGCCCAATAAAAACCCATAACCAGCACCAATAACGGATTAGATTGTCTTTTATTGGGTTGTAGAATCTTCGTATGTGTGTATACTGATAGAGGAAACCGATCTGTTCCTAAACCACGCAAGGACCTATACATGACTCACCGCTTCCCACTGGCTATCGCTCACTCTGGCGTAGTGGCGCTCTTGATCGCCGGATCAATCATCGGATTTGCGAGCAGTAGCTCTGCGGTCGCTGGTGATGATCCCGAAGGCGGACTTTTTGGTCTTTGGGAGCCTTTTGCACCGTCAGAGAATCCGAATATTGAAGAGCGGCGGGTGCTGGGCAAAATCTTATTCTGGGACGAACAGCTCTCGAGCGACAACACCATCTCGTGTGGCACATGTCACATCACAGAATCTGATGGTGTTGACCCGCGTATTGGTGTAAACCCATCCTTCGATGGAATCTTTGCGACCCCCGACGATGTAATGGGATCTCCGGGCTTGATCTTGACAGACTCGAATGGCGAGTATTTACGTTCGGATTTGTATGATCTGGAGCCTCAGGTCACCGGGCGACGCTCGATGAGCAACTTTATCTCAATGTACGCTGGGAACTTGTTCTGGGATGGGCGGGCTGAGGGGAGCTATATTGATCCGCTCACCGGCGAAACATTGTCTTTAGCGAGCGCGGGGCTCGAAGTTCAATCACTTATGCCAATACTCAATGATGTGGAAATGTCTCATCTGGGTCGCAACTGGGCGGATGTAACCGCAAAGCTTGAAACCGTCAAGCCGTTGGCGCTCGCATCGGATATCCCTCAAGATATGCTTGATGCGATTGCTGCAAACGATTCCTACCCAGCGCTTTTCGAGCAAGCCTTCGGAGATCCGGAAGTAACGCCGGCGCGCATCGGGTATGCGATTGCGAACTACGAACGAACATTAGTCCCCAACCAAACACCTTGGGATGTTTGGGTTGGTGGTGATTCTAATGGCATGAGTGAAAAACAGCTCGCTGGCTGGGAGCGCTATCGCAGCTCGACATGCAATGACTGTCATGTCGCCCCGTTGTTTACAACCATGGCGTTTGCGGTCGATGGTGTGCGTCCGGTTGAAGAAGATCGTGGTCGGCAGATCGTCACCGGGGTGGGCTTTGAGCGGGGCGCATTCCGGATGAGTTCGCTGCGGAATATGGGTAATCGTGACCGTTTCATGCACACCGGCGGGCTCGAATCCCTCGATGATGTTTTCGATTTCTATGGGCATCGCAACGGGCAGATGCCTTCCCCTGAGAACTTAGATTTCAGATTGTTCTTCCCGATTTTGTTCTCTGCTGAGGACGAAGAGATCGTCAAACACTTCCTCAACACCGGGCTGACAGATCCCCGGCTCGCGGCACAGACCTTCCCGTTTGATCGCCCGACGCTTCAGAGCGAGTTGATTGACAATCCGTTGGTGATTGATACGGGTTCAATGGGCAGCGGCGGGTTCGTGCCCAAGATGATCGCGGTGACGCCTCCCAATATCGGGAACACCGAGTTCAAGATCGGGCTCGACTTCGCACTTGGTGGCGCACAAGCATGGGTCGCGATTTCGAGCAGCCCACCAGTTAGCGGTGTGGTTGCCCAGGACGAACTCGTCGGGCCGATTGATCTCAACGGCATGGGCAATGGCGATGGGTTCGGGACGATGTTCTATCCGCTCGATGATCCGGCGATGGATGGGCAGACTTTCTATATGCAGTGGGTTGTTGCTGATCCGGGTGCTGTGGGCGGGTTTGCGTTGTCCGATGTCGCCGAGGTTGTGCCGTTCTGTTCGATGATCGCGTCGTGTGCAATACCATGCCCGGCCGATCTGAACAACGATGGTGAGCTCGACTTCTTCGATGTCTCGGCATTCCTCGCGGCGTATTCTGCGAACGATCCGAGCGCCGATTTCAATGGCGATGGCAACTTCAACTTCTTCGATGTCGCAGCATTCTTGAACGCCTTCGGTGCGGGTTGCCCATAAACCTGATCGAGCGAAAGATGAAAAGAACAGACTTTGCCCGATAATATCCGGGCATTCTTGCTCAAGGCATGATCGAATCCCCCGGTACTTGGGGGATTTTTCTTCGTATTTGAGCATCTTGTGGTACACTCGTATCCAGCATCGGGACGGTGTTTGTATCTTGGTGTGAAACAGGAGGAGAAATCGATGTTCCAACTTAAACTCCGCGCAGCTGCGGGCGCGGCTTTGCTTTTGTCAGCTGCGTGGTCTTCGCCGATATTGGCTGATGAAGTATCTGTTCAGAATGACTCGCTCGTCGACGGCGGCACCGTCGCGATCTGCCCGTGCTTTGCTGCGGGCGAAGAAGCGGCCGTTTGGCTGACGAGCCCGTGTGATGGCAACATTGTCGCGATCCAAATCTTCTGGCGGTCATTGAGCGGTGCGAGCGCTCAATCATTGCAAGACGAGATTATTGTGTATGAAGCGGGCAACTTCCCAAACCCCGGTGCGGTGAAGGATTCGTTCAGCGGGCCGGTGCTGACCGACGGCGGGCTCAACGAATATCGCTATAAAGATGAGAACCAGACTATCCCGATCTCGATCCCGGTCACGGCTGGCGAAGAGTTTGTAGTCTCGCTCAAGTTCTTGACATCCAACCATACTGATCCAACATTGCCTTCGATCGTGTCGGATTCTGGATGCCAAGGCGGCAAAAACACGGTCAAGGTCAACGGCTCGACATGGACCAACTCCTGTGCGCTCGGCGTATCAGGCGACTGGGTGATCCGTGCGGTGATCGATTGTGACAACGCCAATGCGCTCGGCGCTGTGTGCTTGCCCGATGGGTCGTGCATGGAGGGATTGACCGAAGAAGACGCGATCGCATTGGACGGCGTGTGGAACGGGCCGGGCTCGGCGTGTGTTGATGTCGTTTGCTTCGGCGCGTGTTTTATCCCGGCAACCGAGCAGTGCGTGCAGTTTGATCTGGCGACTTGCGATCTTGTTGGTGGCACATGGTTTGGGCCGGGCTCTGCTGATTGTGCGTCGATCTGTATCGCCGATTTTACTGGCGACGGGAACCTGGACTTCTTCGATGTCTCGGCGTTCTTGGGGGCGTTCAATGCGATGAACCCGAGTGCCGATTTACAAGCCGACGGGGTGTTTAACTTCTTTGATATTTCGGTCTTCTTGCAGGCATACGCGGCAGGATGTCCGTAATTGAATCGCTAAAGGGCTTTGTTTGGGTGAATTGTGATGCCGATATCAGGCTTGCGGGCAACCCGGACTGGAATTGAGACGAATAATATATCACGGGCATTCGCCCATTGAACCGGCGTTTTTCGACCAGACAGCTTTTGTCAACATGAAACCAACAAGTGACCAATATGGTGGCGTTGCCGAGGTGGGCGACCCATCAACAACGGATCAGGAGAGAAGAATATGAATCGTGTACTTTGTGCGTGCCTTTTGGCCGCGACCGGAACAGCTGCCAGTGCTCAGCTTACAACCCAACAAGTCGTCAACGGCATCGACCGCCCAGTATTCATCACCAACGCAGGTGATGGCTCAGGACGATTGTTTGTACTCGAACAAGAAGGCGCTATCCGCATCATCGATGCGGCCGGCAACCTTCTTCCAACGAAGTTCATGGATATCGATGGCACCGTCGTCGGCGGTGACAGCGGCGGCAACGAACAAGGGCTCCTCGGGCTTGCGTTCCATCCTGACTACGCAACCGACGGCGCTTCTGGCGAAGGCAAGTTCTATGTGAACTACACCGGCTCCGGGGGCGACACACGCATCGCAGAGTACCAGGTCTCTGCTGGCAATCCAAACATCGCTGACCCGGGCACCGCTCGGATCATTATGTTCTATGATCAGCCATTCTCAAACCACAACGGGGGCTGGATCGACTTCGGCCCTGATGGCTACCTCTACATCTCCGCGGGCGATGGCGGCTCGGGCGGCGACCCAGGCAACCGCGCGAGTCGACTCAACCAGATGCTCGGCAAGATTCACCGTATCGATATCGATGGCGGCGACGACTTCCCGGCAGATCCAAACCAGAACTATGAGATCCCCGCAGACAACCCATTCGTGGGTACCGCTGGCGCAATCGAATCAATCTGGCACTACGGCCTGCGCAACGCATGGCGCACAAGCTTCGACCGCGATACCGGCGATATGTGGATCGCTGATGTCGGGCAGAGCGCTTGGGAAGAAATCAACCACAACATCGGCAACACCGGTGGTGTGAACTACGGCTGGCGCTGTCGCGAAGGGCTCGTTGGGTTCTCATCATGCAGCGCAACGGGCTGGACCGATCCTCAGCATGTCTACAACCACTCGGGGGGCAACTGTTCGGTCACCGGTGGATACGTCTATCGCGGGTGTGAACTCGGTGAAGAATACCAAGGACTCTACTTCTTTGGTGATTACTGTGGCGGATCCGTCTGGACACTTGATGCGTCCAACGGCTACGCTCGCAACACCGAGTTCAACTTCGGATTCGGGCTCGCATCCTTCGGCGAAGGCGAAGACGGCGAACTCTACACCTCAGATGTATTCTCTGGTCAAGTGTTCAAAATCATCAACATCAACCCAACCGACGACAACGACAACGGCATCCCCGACGCATGTGAAAACCCATGCCCGGCAGACCTTGATGGAAACGGCGAGCTCAACTTCTTTGATATCTCCGCGTTCCTCGCAGCGTTCTCTTCGAATGACCCGATTGCGGATTTTACTGGCGACGGAAACTTTAACTTCTTTGATGTTTCCGCCTTCCTCGCTGCTTACAGCGCTGGATGTCCATAACTGATTCGCACTGACGAACTTTTTCTGGGTTCGATCAATACCTTGGTCGAACCCGATTTTGCATCTCCCGCACGGGCTTTATACATTTCGTTTCTCTTGGAGGGGAAAATATGAATACGCATTCACATGCTTTGACATGGGCTGGTGTCCTTTGTATGACATCGACACTGACCATCGGCACCCCGATTGATCTCGTGGTTGACCCGGCACAGTCATCGCTCGACCTGTCGATCACGGTTGA
>MAAC01018064.1_pt1 | contig 11598 bp, 10 predicted proteins | sample 1115981 | NCBI WGS metagenome assembly MAAC01 (sample SAMN04961126, study PRJNA320927) | seawater metagenome | isolation source: sample BD02T64 sea water enriched with oil for 64 days | place: USA:Gulf of Mexico | collected 2013-07-27 | reverse complement strand
TCGGTCTCAATCGTATCTTGCACGAGTTTAAGTGTTTCCAGATCCTGTTTAAGGCTTTCCCGCATTGTCTCACTGCAGACTTCCGCTGTGGTTCCAGCGGCTGCCATATCTTCAGCCTGTTGTTTGAGCATTTCACAAGCATCTTCGGTCCGACTGATCGTTCGCTCAGCGGCTTCATCCAAAACCAGGACTGTTTCGCGCAAGGTTTTACTAATGGTATCCGCCATAACTTCACTACGGACACCAGAGCTTTCAAGTGCGGTTACCTGCTCCTTTACAGCTTCGCGAGCGACATCAAGACTGCTATGAATGGAAGTGTGCACATCTTCAAGAGAGCTTTGCTGTGCAACCAGGGTTTCTTGAATTTGTTCTGTTTGAGAGGAGGCACGAATAGCTGCCCCCGTCAGTTGCTTGGTTTGTTCTTTGAATGCATTGATCAATCCACTCAAGCGTCGTTCGACATCGCTTGAAGCACTGCTCAAACTCTCGGCCTGTTCTTGCAACTGCCGAGTGATATCTTTTACACGCGTATTCTCTTCATCATCAGGATAGGTCAGACGCTCCATTTTAGAGAGCAACTGCCGAGTTTGGCTGGAGAGTGCCGCACCGCGTACAATAAAAAGAAGTATCGTCCAGACCAGACATAACGGCAAGACGACACCAGCGATGATCTGCCCCTGTTCCTGAGGCAACATGCTTTCAATTACATCCAAGCCGACCTGATTTTTGAGATAGGTATAACTAACCCACAGCCAACTTGCCGTGGCGATAGCCCCCAACAACGCAGAAACTCTAGTGATCCAGGTATGACCTGACATCCCTCACTCCCTGATTTTAACCGCGATCTATTATCGCCTGACAGGGATGATAAGGCAGGATCTCTCTATAGTCCAAGAAAGACCAACAAGATCAGCACCATCAATGAAAATTTATACCGTTCTTAAAGCTTAAGCGTTTAATAATCCAATGATTTCGCGCGCGGCTTCAGGGATATTACTCCCAGGACCATATATAGCGGATACACCTGCTTTTATAAGCGCGTCATAATCTTGTGATGGTATAACCCCTCCACAAATGACAAGAATATCATCCGCTTTTTCTCGCTTAAGTTCCGCGATTAATTGAGGGATAAGCGTTTTGTGGCCCGCCGCTTGCGTTGAAACACCGATGATGTGAACATCATTTTCAATCGCCTGCTGCCCAGCTTCTTCCGGTGTCTGGAATAAAGGTCCGACATCAACATCAAAACCAATGTCGGCAAACGCCGTTGCGATTACTTTGGCCCCACGATCATGACCGTCCTGCCCTAATTTCACCACAAGCATTCTCGGGCGACGTCCCTCTTGCTCAGCAAAAGCCTCTACCTCACCTTGAATCTGAGCAAAGTTTTCATCACCTTCATAAGCTGAACCATACACGCCAGAAATACTCCTGCTCACAGCACGATGCCGACCATAGACTTTCTCCAGAGCATCTGACACTTCACCAACAGATGCCCGAAGCCGCGTTGCCTTTACAGCAAGATCCAATAGATTTCCTGACCCATCCTCTGCTGCGGCGGTCAAGTCAGCCAATGCTTGCTCACAGGCATCATTATCACGTGTGCGGCGGATCGATTCCAGCCGTTCCACCTGCTTTTCCCGTACAGCAGTATTATCGATATCGAGAATCTCAATTTCATCTTCTTTTTCAAGGCGATATTTGTTCACGCCGACAACGGTTTCTTCACAGCGGTCAACACGAGCCTGTTTGCGTGCAGCAGATTCTTCAATCCGAAGCTTGGGCATACCAGACTCAACGGCCTTGGTCATACCACCCATTTCCTCAACCTCATCGATAATCTTCCGCGCTTCTTCAATCAAGCTGGCCGTTAGGCTTTCGACATAGTAACTCCCCGCCAGAGGGTCGACCACTTTGGTAATACCGGTTTCTTCTTGCAAGATCAGCTGAGTATTACGTGCAATCCTTGCTGAAAAATCGGTAGGCAAAGCAACCGCTTCATCCAGAGCATTGGTGTGAAGCGACTGTGTCCCCCCCATAGCCGCGGCCATGGCTTCAACAGTTGTCCGAATAACATTGTTGTAGGGATCTTGCTCTGTCAAAGACACACCGGATGTTTGGCAGTGCGTCCGCAACATCAAAGATTTGGTGTCTTTAGGATCGAACATATCTTTCATGTAATGCGACCAGAGGAAACGTGCGGCCCGGAGCTTTGAGGCTTCCATGAAGAAATTCATGCCAATGGCAAAAAAGAAACTCAACCGTGGTGCAAAGGCGTCGACATCCAGACCTTTGGCAATCGCAGTTCGTACATACTCCAGACCATCCGCAATCGTAAAGGCGAGCTCCTGCACACAAGTCGATCCCGCTTCTTGCATGTGATAACCGGAAATAGAGATCGAATTAAAGCGTGGCATGTTTTTCGCCGTATAAGCGATGATATCAGACACAATCCGCATAGAAGGCGCTGGCGGGAAAATATATGTATTACGAACCATGAATTCTTTGAGAACATCATTTTGAATGGTTCCCGATAACTTTTCAGCACTGACACCTTGTTCTTCCGCGGCAACAATATAACCGGCGAGAACAGGTAAGACAGCACCGTTCATGGTCATGGAGACAGACATTTCATCCAGCGGGATACCATCAAAGAGGATCTTCATGTCTTCCACTGAATCGATGGCAACACCAGCTTTGCCCACATCACCGACAACACGGGGATGATCGGAATCGTATCCACGGTGCGTCGCAAGATCGAAAGCTACCGACAGGCCTTTTTGCCCTGCAGCAAGATTACGTCGGTAGAACGCATTGGATTCTTCTGCCGTCGAAAATCCCGCATATTGGCGCACAGTCCAGGGACGTGCCGCATACATAGATCCACGGGGTCCGCGCAGGAAGGGAGCAAAGCCCGGAAGGGTTCCAACCGTATCTAGGTCTTCCAGGTCTTTTTCTGTATAAATCGGCTTAACTATAATGCCTTCAGGGGTTTCCCAGTTAAGACTTTCGCTCGATTTACCGCGAAGCTCTTTCTCAACAAGACCTTCCCAGTCAGAGATATTTTTTTTGGGGAAATCAGACATCTGTGGCCCTCCTTGCTTTAGGGATCAAGCCCTAGCATATTTTTATATTTTGTTGCCGTACACGATGGATACCCACCCATACAGATCAATTATTGCAGCGCAATATAAACAGGTTTTTGATACCGAGTCCATGGTCACGCCCAAGCGTTACCACCAAAACCGAAAGCGCATTAATGCAGAAGGATATTTTTTACGACGGAATCAGCTCATCAACACGTTATAGTCATCAATAGATGTATCGGAAAAGGAACTGAACATTGATGCCTGATAGCGAGAAATCCTCCAATAGCCAAAGGGCCAGAGAAAAAGTGCTCGAGCGTCGTCGCTTTATGATGATGATAGGCGTATTACCTGCTGCAGGATTTATCTCTGTTGCAACCAAAAAGGCCTGGGCGCTCAGCAATCAGGTCGAGATAACGACAAAAGGCCAATATCGTTATATATCCGCCAACGGAATACCGAACCACAGTACGGGTCACTTTCCCAACAGAGGGAACCCCAACAGCATACAATCTCAAGAATACCGTTTTAGGGTTCCGCTCGATCCGCGAATTAGATCCAATCCACAAGCCGTTAATTTTGGTAGCTTTGGCGTTGCTGTAAACGGGGTTCCTTTCGATTCGACTGCGAACGAATTTTGGCAGAGGGATCGAAATTCCGGCTGGCGGTACGAGGCTATGTCAGGGAAAATCAACCTTGGGCTCGATAAAAATAACGCCCACGTCCAACCTAATGGGGCCTATCACTATCACGGGCTTCCGACAGGGCTAATCACGAAGTGGTCAGACAAGCAGCACTCTCCTATCATCGGTTATGCCGCAGATGGCTTTCCAATTTATATGCTCTATGGCCTTAAAAGCCCGGAAAACCTGGACGGACCAATAGAGGCTTTAGCCTCAAGCTATCGGCTAAGACAAGGTTCACGTAGAGGAAATGGCCCAGGTGGACAATACGATGGCACCTTTGTTCAGGATTACGAGTACGTTGCAGGATCTGGCGATCTGGACGACTGCAACGGCAGGCAATGCGTTACCCCGGAATACCCGGAAGGTACTTACGCATACTTCCTGACCAGCGACTACCCTTTGATCCCTCGCCACTTTCGTGGGCAACCAGACGCAAGCTTTCAAAAACGTAGAGGTGGACCAGGCGGCCATGGAAGTGGGCGGCCGAGACCAGGCCCCGGTGGACGTCCGCCAAAACCCGGATTTAAATTATAGAAGCCGTTCTGTTACCACTTGAAAATCGGCATGGCTGCGACTGGATACTGACCATAGCGCTTACAAAGTCCAACCAACTTGATCATGTCTGCGGGGGCATTCAAACCGTGTAAATCATCAGAATGAATACCACCAGCGATAAAGAGACCATGAATACCCGCAGCATTCGCGCCAGCAATATCAGTCCTCAGGGAGTCTCCAACAGCAAGTACCCGCGATCCGTCTTCGATCCCCACCAGCTGCATACATTCCTGATATATATCCTGATAAGGTTTTCCATGGTATTGAACCACCCCGCCCAAATCTTCGTAATAGTGAGCGACAGCACCAGCACAGAGTTCTCGTTTGCCCCCCCTGATCACTTCCAAATCGGGGTTGGCACACACCATTGGCAGTTTTTTCTCTAACGCTGGCTTCAAGACAGAATCATATCGCTCCACAGAATCTTGTGGATCCCAGATTCCTGTCAGGAGAATAAAATCCGCATCCCCTACCTGTTCAACAAAATTGAAGTCCAGGCCCTCTTTCATACCCAGATCTCGGGAAGGACCGATCAGATAGGCGTTTTGACCAAGCTGCTGATAAAAAGGTAATTTACGCTCTTTTAAGTTACGCCATGTTACTTCCCCGGAAGAGAGAACCGCATCAGCAAGATCGCGGGCGATACCAAGTTCTTCATTCCGGGCGGCTACGGAATCAGCGCGGCGAGGTGCGTTTGAAAGAATAACAATTCGTTTTCCTGCCGCACGCAAATTCTTAAGAGCGGTAACCGCCTCAGGGAAAGCTTCTAACCCGTCATGCATAACGCCCCACAGGTCGATGACAAAACCGTCATAGTCATCGATAATCTCTGAAACACCCGACAACAATGGAATGGTGTTCGGTACAGGCGCAGACATGAAAAACTCCCTAGTATGATTTTCTGTCATGTCTTGTGCCATAAGCGCACCAGCTTGCAAAGCTCTGCAGGCAACCAATCACACCTATCTAAAACAAATATCTCTCAGCAAATCCAAGGTAAATTCGGGAAGAGCCTCAAAGGCTATGGTTTAGCAGGTCTTGGTTCGCCAAAGAGGTAGCCCTGACCATAGGCAACGTCTTGATCCAGAACCTGAACCAAGGCCTCTTCAGTTTCAATCTTTTCGATAACCAACTCGATAGGTAGGCCACGGATTTGCTCCAGTAGGCGTTGCGTTTCGCCTTGATCTTGAGAAAAGAGCCACCCCTCAAGCTTAAGAAATCTCACGCGCCCCGAAGACAAAGCTTTCAGATCCATATCCAGTGTCGTCATCCGGTCCAGCGACAAGCGACATCCCAGTCCCATCAAACGTTCAAGACTTAATAATTCACTGGCTTTTAAGTCGAGGAACTCTTTCTGGCCAACTTCAATAATCAGATGTGGGGCCAGTTCAATGTTGCCTCTGATAAACTCGACAAAATCATCAAAAAAATCCTGATCTTTCAAGGTGTGAGATGACAGGTTTACGAAAAAGGATATATCTTCTGCCGTGCGTAGTATTTTACGAATAATCTGAATACACCGAAACAACAGCATATTATCGATTGCCGTAATCAACCCCGCGCGTGTAGCAATGGCAACGTACTGTCCCGGCTCGATCACTTGCCCGGTGGACGTTCTCAAGCGCGAAAAGCATTCATAAAATTTTCGTCTGCGTTGAGGAAGTGTGACTACCGGCTGTAGAAACATATCAATCCGGTCATCCCTTAGAGATTGCCTGACGATTGAAAGAACTTCCGTTTCACCCAGATCGCTTAGTACAGATACTTGTTGAGGATGCTCAGCGGCGCTGCCTCTTCTCTTGCGGGAGGTCTCATTTCTAAAGTCATCCAGAAAATCGCTTTTCTTGGGTTTTTCTGCTTGAGGTGCTGCTTCTTTTTTTTGATTTTCCTGTTGAATAACGGTGGCTTCATCATCGAAGAGCCCAAGAAAAGGGTCTGTTAACCGAGGCATCAATGCTTTTAAAAGGTTCACCTCCGAGAGGGCATCATTGATGATGTTCTGTTCATCGCTGAGTTTACTCGACTTACCCGCAGCTTCAAAAGCTTCGGAAATGCCCTTAATCTCACGCCGGGTCCAGGATATCCGGTCCCGTAACACCGTCTGATTGTGATGTAAGGTTTCTATCTTGGCTCGACGCGTAATAATCTCATGCAGGACCGCTCCCGCCAAAAAAATCCACAAACCAAGCAACATTGCCCCACCAGTTTGAAGGTCAGGAATATAGCTCGGCCCAACCAACACAGCCAACAGCGCAAGGCTACAATATATCGTAATAAAGAACAGATGCTGGAGTAGCGGCATATTTTTTGTTTTCACTCAGCTGAAGTATTTGGAATAATCAATGACACAAGCATCTTGAGAGACCATTAACAAAAATCTCATTCGGTGCAAAATAATACTCGATTCCTCAAATTATATAGAACACTTAACCTGACATGACCTTGACAATTTTTCATAATCCACGCTGTAGCAAATCTCGTCAAACCCTTCAGATCCTTGAAAATCGCGGCCTGAAGCCGACAATAATCGAATATTTAAAGGCTCCTCTGTCTGAAGGTGAATTGGTTGATATTCTAAACAAACTCAACCTAAAACCCAGAGAATTACTGCGTAAGGGCGAAAAGGCTTATAAAGAACTCGGGCTTTCAAACCCAGATCTGGACGACAAACAGCTCATTACCGCTATGATCGAGAACCCTGTTTTGATTGAACGTCCCATTGTTTTATCCCCAAAAGGTGCAAGAATAGGCCGTCCGCCAGAATCCATTGTGGAAATTCTTTGATATCCTCACAAGTGACCGATTGCTCAATCAGGGCCTGCCATACCCATTGAGATTAACGGTGATCTGCGCCGATTGCTTCTGACACAGAGTTATAGCCATCCTGTTTTAGGAAGCAGGACAGGTCCTCTAATATTTGCGTGACCAGAGGAGGCCCATAATAAACCAGTGCCGAATATAGCTGTATGAGCGAGGCTCCAGCTTTTATCTTTTTGTAGGCTTGCTCTCCGCTGGATATCCCGCCAACACCAATCAAGGGAATTTTCCCTTCTGTTAACCGGTACATGTCAAACAGTACTTTGGTCGAAGTCTCAAATAGAGGAGCACCACTTAATCCCCCCCCTTCAGAGCGGTGAACACTGCGAAGGTGACTTGGACGCTCAATCGTCGTGTTGGTAATTGTCAAACCATCCAGAGACAGCTCCAGAGCCACTGCCGCAATATCCTCTTTATCTTGCTCTGTAATATCCGGAGCGATCTTCAAAACCAGAGGAGGAGCTTTTTCGCCCATCTCTTCACGAAGAGTTAGCTGCACTCCTTTGATTAGAACTTCCAGTTCTTTCCTGTCCTGCAGCGCACGTAAGCCAGGTGTATTGGGCGAAGAAACGTTGATCACCATATAATCAGCATAACGACAGAGCTGCTTTGCGCCCTGTTTATAATCATCAAGAGCAACGGCGGTGTCTTTGTTCTTCCCCAGGTTCACCCCCAACACTCCGTTGAGGCGATCTCTTCTTGTATCAGCAAGATTTTTAGCCGCAGACTCCATACCCTCATTATTGAAGCCCATGCGATTAATAACCGCCTTATCTTCTGTAAGTCGAAAAATTCGGGGTTTTGGATTACCGGGTTGCGCCAGCGGTGTTATGGACCCGACCTCTGTAAACCCAAATCCCAGGGCAAGCATCGGCCGGACAACTTCTGCATTTTTATCAAAACCAGCGGCAAGGCCGAGAGGGTTTGAAAACTCACGCCCCCAAAAGCTTGTTTTGAGAACCGGATCATCAATCTGTTTTTGCGAGGGGGCCAGCCCTTTCTTCAGACACCATAAAGTAAAGGTGTGAGCCTTTTCAGCGTCAAGCAGCCGGATCATCGGGCCGACAATTTGAAAACTATTCACAGGTATCTCCAGCAATAAAACATTCCGACAATCATTAAAGGGGGAATTAACACACACCTACCCTGAGGACCAGTTATATAGAAGGCCTTGAGCGTTCGGACTCCAATTAACCCCTTAACGATCAATCACTTAATTCAGGCAACCACTCAGGAAAGTTATGAGCTCCATTTTTTTGTAACAAAAGCGCGGCCGTTCTTGTGATTGAAGAGATTGGTAGCGGTCCATACAAATGGGGAAACAGCTGGCCACCACGAGACAGCTCCCAAACCAGTTCGCTCCCTAAAAGCGAAGTATCCACCTCCAGTAACGTTAAATTATCTTGCCCTGCTCTATGTTTTACCACGGAGCCATGGACCTGCTCTCTTGATGAAAAGTGTATGAACCCATCAACCCGATCCTGTGAAGACCCTTCATAACGACCTGTTTTCAAAGCTTTAGTAAACTCTTCTTTCTTGCAAACGTGATATATAAATGGCTCACTCACGAATAAATTCTCCTTTTCATGCAAATTGCATTGCAAATTGCAATTATTTTCCGTCAAACTTGTTGCAATTTGCAACAGTTCGATACCTTAAATTGCAAAGTATTTGTGGCTTTTTCTAGTTAAACCCACAGAATACATCATGATTTAGCAATCTGAGGTCGCGATTCAAAATAGAAACACTACCGTAAACACTCGACACCCGCAAAAACCCTCAGTTTTTCACGCTTACCGCGTTTTTCATCGTTTTTAAGAAAAAATGTTTCTGAATTTTTCTCTTTTTACTTCAATTAGTTAATCTCAATTCAACAATAAAAAAAACTCTCCTCCTTAAAATTGGCACGCTGCCTGCATTACCTCTCAATAGGAAGTCTAATTGCGAGCTAGATTTCCTAATATAACAGGAGAAACCCATGACGAACCAAAACATGACAGCGAGCACCATCGGTAGCAGGGCATTGGCAACTGCCCTAGACGCCGTATCAGCCATGGGTCAAACGGGTCACACAATGATCCCGGAATCTCCGAATACTGCGATCTTCAACGTAGGATCGCAACAAAATGACTTAGGCGAAGACAAAATTCGGCAAATCTTCGTAACCATGATTGAAGCAGAACAGTAACCCCCTCACGCTTTCAATCATCTAAGTCAATACGGACTATCTCAAGCCTGTGTGAGATAGCCTAAATGGCGGGAAGCTTGCTTCCCGCCATTTTTTTATTTCCAATACCAAACTTTCAAACATCTACCTCATGACATCCCGCCGAATGTATTTGTTCGAGTTACATCTCCAAAACAGATTTACCAAAAATCACGGTCAAATGATTTCTTTCGAGGAAACTTCACGCCACTCGCCCGGCAGTAGATCACCAAGCTCTAGCTTCCCAATCGATTCTCTAACCAGTCTGAGCGTCGGAAATCCAACCGCTGCGGTCATCCGCCGAACCTGCCTGTTCTTACCCTCCGTAAGCGTCATTCTAAGCCAGGCTGTCGGTATATTCTTTCTCTCCCGTATCGGAGGGTCTCTGGGAGGCAGTACAGGACCAGAGCTCAAGAGCTCAACTTCGCAAGATTTTGTGTGATAGCCCTTGATTGTCACCCCTGCGCGCAATCTTACAAGAGCTTGCTCATCAGGTATTCTTTCCACCTGAACGAGATAACATCGACTGTGCCCATTCCGGGGATGAATAAGCCTGTCAATAAAAGGACCATCATTACTCAAAAGCAGCAAGCCTTCACTATCTTGATCAAGACGACCTGCAGCATAAACTCCTTTGGGCATATCAATTTCAGCCAAAGTTCTTTGTCCCGCGTCTCCGGTAAACTGACTTAGCACACCGAAAGGCTTATAAAGTGCAACATATTTCAATTCAGAGGGGGGAGTGAATTTCTTCTTAGATTGAATTTTAGCGGCGCGCTTATCCTGATACCCGTAAGCTTGACCTCTTGGGGTTTCTCGGTTTGAGGCCTCTCGCTTTAGAGGACGTTTTTTTCTCGAAATGTCTTTGCTCATAGTTAGTTAATACTACAAGGCAAATTCATCGTCACGTTGGCAATCCTTTTATTTAAATGAAGTTTCCACCAGAGAGCGAGCATTTCATAAGTTTTTAAGTTTATGGTCCTATTATCATAAAAAATAAGGTATAATTACCAATGAGTACAGGTGTCACGTATCATAATTACAACCTATGGGTGACTGTACAATGCTTAAACACTCTGACGTATGGCGGGCCATTGATAGTCTGGCCGCGCGAAATTCGCTTTCCCCCTCAGGATTGGCTCGGAAATCCGGGTTGGATCCGACCACGTTCAATAAAAGCAAAAGAACGACTCAACAGAACAAACAACGTTGGCCAAGCACAGAATCCATTGCAAAAATACTATTTGCAACCAACTCGACCCTTGCTGAATTTGTAGAACTCATTGGCGGGGAAAGCGCTGGATTGTTAGCCCAGAGAATTCCTGTGCTCGACCTTTCCCAGGCAGCCTCCAACGAACATTTTGACCATAACGGGCACCCTCGGGGAAATGCTTGGGATGAAACTTTGTTTGCTCACATAGACGACCCTGCAGCTTATGGTCTGGAAGTTACAGGCAGCCTGTACGAACCCATCTACAGCGATGGAGACATCCTGCTTATTTCACCTGCCGCAGACCTGAGAAGAGGAGACAGAGTAGCCCTTATGACACTGGATCATCAAATCTTGATCAAAGAACTCGTCAGGAGCAGCCCATTAAAAGCAGAATTTAAAGGCTTAACTTCAGCCCAGGAAGATAGCGTATTAATGACTCAAGATGTCGTCTGGATTGCGCGAATTCTCTGGGCAAGTCAATAATTCTCTGTCGCAATCATAGGTTTAATTTTGATGATAATGACCACCTAAGGGTTTGTTCTTTAATATTTTTACCTTTCATAAAGGCTTTTTCGTCATAGTAAGTTCATATGTGATGGAAGAACAGATCACGTTATAAACATTTATGAACGAATAATGAGAGCGTGAAAATATGGCCAAGCTGGATATGGATGGTCCACTTAAGTTGGAAGAGAAGGTTATTCTCAAAGAGATTATCCAACCATTGCCCGGTTCATTTGCGCTTGGACACCTTGGAGCAGACCGAAGCTTTGAAGTGCTCTATGTTGATTACGCAGAAACCACCGTACAAGAAGCCCTTCTTCAATGCATTAAAAAACGCACAGGACAAGGCGGCTTCATGGATAAGATAAAAGGCAAAAACCAGATCAATGCCTTTAAGTACAGCTTTGCAAATTCAGTCGAAGCCTGTTACCAAAAAACGTGCAAAAATTTTCATGACTTTGGCGGGCTCAAAGCATTAAACAACAAGCAGCACCCACATCCACCTAAAAAATCTGACTGGGCTTGCAGGCG
>MAAC01008499.1_pt1 | contig 11601 bp, 9 predicted proteins | sample 1115981 | NCBI WGS metagenome assembly MAAC01 (sample SAMN04961126, study PRJNA320927) | seawater metagenome | isolation source: sample BD02T64 sea water enriched with oil for 64 days | place: USA:Gulf of Mexico | collected 2013-07-27 | reverse complement strand
TATGAGTTGGCGACAGAATTACTGGAGGCGGCAGTTAAAAAAATGCCTGATTTCGGAACTTTGCGCTATCATCTTGGTATGTCCTATAAGGCCGAGAACGATAAGAAAAATGCTATTGAGGAACTGACGAAGGCAGTGGAACTCTCCAAATCCAGGCCGTTTCCAGAAGCAGATGAAGCAATGAAAGCTCTTAATCTACTTAAATCCTCATAATTTGGCAGCGATCAGTCGTTATTTGTTAAGGGATCGGCTATATAGTTTTTCTAGCGGTGTTCTTTAGCAAGTAACGGTTTGGCATATGGTTTATTCGAATGTATGAAGAATTTTATGGGCTTGATGACAAGCCTTTTTCAATCCAGCCAGATCCCGAGTTTATATATTGGGGCCGGACGCATTCGTTCGCTTATGCCATGCTCGAATACGGTGTTATGAACCACGCGGGGTTTACCGTTATTACTGGTGAAATCGGATGCGGCAAAACTACATTAATTCGCCATCTGTTGGACCGTTTAGAGGATGAATACACTGTTGGTCTAGTCTCCAATATTCAAGGGGGAAATCTGCTTGAATGGGTAATGTCGGCATTTGATCAACCTTATGAGAACAAATCAGCCGTTGCCTTGCATGATCAATTGCAAGCATTTTTAATTGAGCAATACAGCAATGGTAGGCGAACCATTCTAATTGTTGATGAAGCGCAAAATTTGGGCCCAATATTGCTTGAGCAGCTTCGGTTATTATCCAATATCAATTCTGATAATGATCAGCTGCTGCAACTAATTCTTGTGGGGCAACCACAATTGAAGACGTTGCTTCAATCACCCGAACTTGTACAATTTGCCCAACGAGTAGCCTCAGACTTCCACTTGATAGCTCTGCCCCTTGATGATGTGAGGGAATATATTAGCCATCGCTTGGAAGTCGCTGGACGGCAGGAACCTCTATTTACCGACCTCGCATGTGAGAGAATTTTTGAGGCCAGTCGGGGCATTCCCCGTATTATCAACATCCTTTGTGATACATGCCTTGTCTACGGGTTCGCCCAAATGGCGGAGCAAATAGACAGCGAAGTGATCGATGAAGTTATTCAGGATAAACGTGAGCATGGTGTTTTCCGCTTAGGCGAAGAAGAAGCCCCTACGCCACTACCTGCTTCAAATCCAGTGTCTCCAGTAGAAGCTAGTCAAAGTGATGATGAACCTGCGTTAATTATTCGAGATAAAGATCTTGCAAGGCTACTGTTATCGAAATTGCAAAGCTAGTTTGAAATTGATGGGGGCTCTTATAGCTCCAGAACCAGATAATCCATACGCGGTATTTCTCTAACCGGACAAACTTGATTTCCTTTCTAAAAAAGAAAGCAAGGTCATTGGTGCTGAAATGGATGGGCCCGGAACTGTTAATGAGTTCTTTTGTAACGCAAAGCACTAACAGTGCTCGCAACTATGCGGTCGCAACAGAATTTCAGAACTAGAGATTTTGTTCTTAGAAGCTTTTCCGGATTGATATTGTCAGCGAGTTTTCCGTGACATCACCGCTGGTGTCATTTTGGCGTTCAAGGAAATTGTATGCAGCCGTTCCCGTTAAGCCGTTCCCAAACTCATAGTTATAACTTGATCCAAAATTATAAACGGTATCTTGATCACCTGCAGTTTGCCCGTCCATGGTTTTATTGTAGCCGGCGTTCAAAGAAATATCTGCACGCGGCGTAATCTGGCGTCCAAAGTTTCCCCTCATTGAAACAACACGATCACTACTCTCCGTGCTCAGAACTTCACGTTCAATGAAGCTGCTGCTCAGACCGTAATCATTTCGCCCGCGAGATCCACTCCACGCCAAATTTAGTGTTTTGGTTTTCGTGACATCATCTACATATGTCGTTGTGGAGAATTCTGGTTGTATTAAATCACCCTGTGCATCGAGGATATCTGTATCTGCGAGGCTTTCAGATGCAGATTGGATATTAACGATATAACTTCCTGTTACTGTATCCTGACTAGTCGGTGCGTAGGAGAGATCTACGTCATAGACTACATCCCCAAAGCGATAGCCTATTTGAGCACTGACATCTGTGCGTGAACTTGGGTGAAAACGGATGCCGGCACCGCCAAATAACCCACTTATTTCAGAATTATCCACGTCATCTGCGTCAAAATCGTCATAACCCAAGGTTCCGATAAGTGAGAACATTCGGTTTAAGGGGAGTTCCCCTGTTCCTACGCTTGCGAAATGCTGAAAACTTTCATCTTCACTGGATTCCGAGACAAGTAAACTGTTGTCCCAAGCCCACTTGTAATCACTGAATCGTATGCCGCTTGCAAAATTAAGTTGAAACTCGTTAGTTCGTTGATCCGCTGGCGGTGCGCCCGCATCTCCCACATTAGCTTCCAGAAAACGTGTTTCTGAATATCCATAACGCGCGATGCCTGTCCCCCAACCACCGAAATTTTGTATGTAATAAGGACTGATATTGCCGTTAAAGACTTGGGTTCGCCCGCCCGATTGCGTTCTATCGCCGGCAGAAGTATCTCCGGTGCTTCCCAACGTTTCTTCGGTAAAGGTAATACGGCCATCCACGAAGAAACGGTCGTCTACTATTTCAATATTTCCATTGCCGATAAGATTTTGCCGATATCCATTCAGTTCCGAATGATGCAGATAATAGTCTTGCGACAAATCATATGAAATATCTAGTTCTGTGCGTTTTGTCTCACCTACAAGGGAAAAACCCAGATCCAGACTAGTAACAAAATCACTTTCTGCGCCAGATGCCGTGCTGTTGACATTGTCGGTGTATTGTTCACTAGAGCCAATGAAAGGCTCAAAGGTCCAGTCCGCCGCCGATGCACCTGTTGAGCCCAAACAGACGTATGCCATCGCTGTTGTCCCAATTTTCAAAAGGGACCACTTCCTTTGGTTCTGCAGGATGTGTGGTATGATTGACGTCAATGCGCTGGATTCCACAAATAGGCTTGCTAAGGGGTGAAAGGATATTTCTTAGAACCAGCTTTCTGGAATGATAATAATATCACCTGGTAACAGTGGAACGTTGGCGGAAACGTCACCATCAAGCAGTAAATCATCTAGCCGCACCCGATAAGATTTTTTCTCACCATTTTCGGTGCGTACAATAATTGTTCGGTTACCGGCTGCAAATTCTGTTATGCCGCCAACTGCAATCATTGCGTCCAAAATAGTCATTTTGTCGTTATAGGAAATTGCCATTGGCTCAACGGCTTGACCAACAATTCGAACCTGTTGGCTGTAAGGGCCAGCAAAGCGCGTAACGGTTACTGTCACTACCGGATCTACAATGTAATCGGTGAGTTTTTTCGCGATTTCCTCAGAGAGAACTTCAGGTGTTCTTTCTGCTGCCTGTATATCGCCAATAAGAGGGGATGAAACTTTCCCATCTGGACGGACTGGTGCTGTCACGGACAGATCAGGGTTTTTCCAAACAAATATCTGCAGCTCGTCATGGGGGCCAATAATATATTCGGGCGCTTGGGTCAGTTTATCTGGTGCTGAACCCGCCAATTCTGGAGGTGTCGCGCAGGCTGATATTAATAGAGCAACGCCGAGCGCAAATGCGCGTGCCACCCACGTTATTGTTGAACGACTTCTATTCACGGACGCCTCCTGCAGGCAAAAAGCTGAAAATTTTCAACTATCTTAAAGCAAAATTCACTAAAGCAGGAATATAACCGTTTATTGAGTAACTGTAAAAGTGAAGATGGGCATAAATTCGGGTTTATTTCGTATCGTTGTTATTGAGCAACGTTTTGAAATCTAAAGCGGATGTCAGATTTGATTTACAGGATTGAAGGCACAGTGTTTGTCCGGGCCACATCGTCGGACGGGTTAGACAGTCGGGTAACGTAGTGAAACAAAAAGGTAATACACTCCTTCAGGAGACCCTCAGTAAGGCAAAAAGAGTATTTGTTGTGATTGCCCTTTTTGGTCTATGCATCAATTTGCTGATGCTGACGGCCCCGCTCTATATGATGCAGGTTTTCGATCGGGTAATCACCAGCCGCAATACCGATACACTCATCATGTTGATGATCATTGCGGGCATCGCACTTCTAACGATGTCAGTTCTAGAGGCTGTCAGGACGTATGTGCTGGTTCGTTTGAGTGGATGGCTTGATAGAAAACTCGGTGGGAGTGCTCTCACCTCCAGTATATTTGCGACGCTGCACCGCGGTGAAGATGCGAATGTGCAAGGCTTGCGTGATCTTGGAACCTTTAGATCTTTCCTGACCGGCGCGGGTATTTTCCCCATATTGGATGCCCCTTTTGCTCCTATTTTTCTGGGCATTATGTTCATGCTTCACCCGCTACTGGGCGGTATGGCATTGGGCGGAGCCGGTATTCTATTTTCGCTGGCTCTGGTAAATGAAATAGCGACGAGAAAGCCGTTGGCTAAGTCAAGTCAACATTCGATTGTAGCCATAAGTCAAGCAGAAGCCGCTGCCCGAAATGCAGATGTTGTTGAAGCTATGGGGATGTTGCCCAACCTCATCGCGAGGTGGGATAAAGCCAATTCGGAAGCGCTGGAACTTCAAGCGCAGGCCAGTGATCGAGGCGGCCTTATCACATCTCTTTCCAAGTTTTTCCGCATGGCATTACAAATTGGCGTCTCCAGCGCGGGTGCATGGCTCGTCATTCAGGGGGATATGAGCCCTGGCTCAATGATCGCGGGATCCATTATCATGGGCCGCGCATTGTCACCGGTAGAGCAGGCCATCGGAACGTGGAAAGGGTTATTGCTTCAACTGAATTTGACGCTCAAACCATGCCACTTCCGCGTCCAAACGGGGCAATTGACGTCGAGAATGTAAGTTATGTTCATCCCGGAAGTGCAGCTCCTGTACTTCGCAGTGTCAGTTTTGCAATTAAACCCGGCGAGATAGTGGGCCTGATTGGTCCTACCGCTGCCGGAAAGTCCACGTTAGCCAGAATTTTGGTTGGAAATTTGTATCCACGCAGCGGCCACGCGCGGCTTGACAATATGGATGTATCGGAGTGGCCAGCGGCTGATCGCGGACAATATGTGGGATATCTTCCACAGGATGTCGAACTCTTTTCAGGTACAGTTCGTGAGAATATTGCAAGAATGGGGGAAGGGGATCCAGACATAGTCATTGCTGCGGCTCAAAAAGCAGGCGTGCATGAGATGATTTTGCGCATGGAAAAAGGTTACGAGACAGAGATCGGGGATGCGGGAGCCGCGCTTTCGGGCGGCCAGCGCCAAAGAATAGCTCTAGCTCGAGCAATTTACGGTAGCCCCTGTCTTCTGGTGCTGGATGAGCCAAACGCAAATTTGGATAGCGATGGTGAAAGTGCCTTGATGCAGGCAATGGATACGTTAGCCGGTGAAGGGATGACTATTATAGTGGTTGCCCACCGTCCAAATATTTTGCGCTACGCCGACAAGATTGTTGTCTTGCGGAACGGCATGGTCGACGATTTTGGATATCGTGATGAAATTCTTGAAAAACTTCAAGGCCCACAGAAAATGGCGTTGGGTGGACCGAAACCTTTCAAACAGGAAATCGAAGAGCCGACGCTTGAATTAACCAAAAGGGAAAATACCGGTAGCACTTCTCCACCGGATAGGCTTTCAAGTGAACGGCAGGAAAATCCTCGGCAACTTGATAAAGCGCAAGCGGCGCGTATGTCCCGCTTGCAATCCATAAAGAGAAAGGCAGAGGGGCGGGAAAAATCTTCGATTGGGCGGAGCGCGGCCTCGACAAATAGAAGGCCAAAACCCGAACGAACCAGCATTAATCATAACCGACCACTTACGCCAGAGGTCAAAAGCGAGATTCTTTCATTGGCTGGTCGAACTCTCAGCGAAGACGAAGTTTCTGAAATTTACCAGCTATATGCTGCGGGTGATAAAGAAAACATGCTGAAAAAACTCAAAGGTGTTGGACCGCAAAATGGTGCTTAGTGAAAAAATAGGTGACGTAACGTGACACAACAACTCGGAAGTAAGGCAAGTCAGGAAAAAATGGGCGTTTCTAAACCAGTTTTTGTTGGGCTTTTTGTGATTGCTTTGTTCTTTGGTGGCCTGGGAGGCTGGGCCGCATTGGCTCCGCTTGGCAGCGCAGCTATAGCAAGCGGGGTTGTGAGTGTTGAAGGTAGTAAAAAAACTGTACAGCATTTCGAAGGTGGTATTATTGCTGATATTTTAGTGAAAGATGGGGATGTTGTTGAGGCCGGACAAACTTTGATACGGCTTCAACGGACGCAAGCTGAAGCATCACTTCAACTTGTTTACGGCCGTAAAATGGTTGCCCTAGCTGAAAAGGCACGGCTTGTCGCGGAGCAACAAAATTCAGATCATATTGTTTTCGCAGATTGGTTAATGTCAAAGAAAAGTGATCCTAATGTGGCAAGGGCTATGCAAGGACAGCTTAATATTTATGAAGCTCGCAAGCTGGCCCGTAAAGGACAGATAACCATTCTTGAGCAAAAAATCGCTCAATTGAGAGAAGAAATCAAGGGATTGGACGGACAAGTTGACTCCTCAAATAGACAGATAAAATTGATTTCATTGGAACTCAAAGACATTGAACAACTGGTTCGAAAAAAACTTGCTAAACGATCAAGACTGCGGGCACTACAAAGAAATGCAGCAGAGCTTGACGGGACTCGCAGCCAAAATGTTGCCCGCATAGCACAGTCAAAACAGGCGATCGGTGAAATTCGGCTGCAAATATCCGAGATCCAAAATGCCGTGTTGAATGAGGCGGTAACGGAACTTCGAAATGTACAAGCTCAATTGTTTGATCTGGAAGAGCAGGAACGATCTTCACGTGACATCCTCAACAGAACAGCAATTGTAGCACCAAATGGCGGTATTATTGTCAATATGAAAGTCCATACAACTGGGGGCGTTATTGGCAGCGGTGAGCCTCTGCTGGACATTGTTCCAACGGATCAAAAACTCATCATCCAAGCAGAGGTCAATCCAACAGATATTGATGTCGTAAATATTGGTGCAATCGCACGTATCAGTTTCCCGGCGTTTAGCCAGCGCACGGTATCACCCGCAGAAGGGACGGTTATCAGTATCTCTGCTGACAGCCTTATGAACGAGCGTACAGGTGTTTCATATTATCAAGCGCTGGTTCAAATCGACGATTTAGAAAGTTCTAACCTTACCGTTGATCAACTACGTCCAGGTATGCAAGCGGATGTGATGATATCAACAGGTGAGAGAACCGCCCTCGATTATTTCCTGACGCCAATAATGGCGAGTTTCGACAGGGCAATGACCGAGCAGTAATTAGATGTAAAGGCTCGCAGATTGCACATGCGAGCCTTCAGCCTATTATTCATCCGGCACATATTTAGGCAGCACTTTAAACAGACTTGTCGCAAACTCGCTTAATCGCTTGTCAGCAACTACTTCTGACATAGTTGAAGATATGGGCATTGTCAGACGGATAAGAGCACCATCTGTTCTGTTGGAGGCAAGGCCGCCCCATAATAAGTTAAATTTTGCCATATACTCGTTTGCAATATATTTGCCGCGTTGCTGGAACCAGTAATATACCAACAATTTTTGTTCGCCTTTGCCAATCATTACCCGATTGACCGGAACAGGTGTTCCTGCATTAGAAAGCTCAATTGTATCCAGTTCGTTTATATTCCAACCGCCTGACGGGATACAAACCCTTGGAGAGTGGGGGGTGCGGCCAGCTGATTGTTGATCATAATAACCAATAAATAAGGAGATATTGGGCAAGCCTTCTTCCCGGTAATGGCCGAGAAAATAATCGGTCATCTGCAAGATGTCTTGTTCAATACCCGGAAGTTGGTCTTCTTCGGCAATCATACCGTTTATTTTAAGAGGAAAGCTTGCAAAAGGAGCGCGATCTGGAATGTTGGGTTCAATGCTTCTTAATACAAATGCCAAGGGTCCCAACAAAACACAGAGGGCAACAACGGCATAGATTGGTGCCATAGAACCTTTTTCCTCAGGTTGTGCCGCTAATGGGCCGATGGTCAGAACGCCATTGCCAACGGAGGCTTTTTCTTTTTTGGTCAATGTAAGCCAGCATATGAACAGGGTGAGTACAAACGAAATCAGGAAGAAAACCCAGCCTTCAAACAGGTGAAAAAATCCTTCAGAGACACCCATATCGGTAAATTCAACAAACGCTCCGGTGAGAAAAATTCGTACACTATTCATAATTATGGAAACTGCGGCTGCAAGTACTAGAAAAAGACCCCGTTTCCAAAGGTGAATATCAAATAGCATGCCCGACAGCGCCCCCAGACCAACCATAGGGTATAGGTAGCGCAGTCCGCTGCATGCCTCAGCGACTTCAAGTTTCATTTTCCCAAGATCAATAATGTTACCATCTTGAAAGACGGTGACGCCGATGGCGCGTAGCCACATAACACTGACGTCCGAGGAGAAGAGTTGCAGTCCGTAGGATAGGTTTGAGTTCAGGAAGTTAGGCGGAGGGACAACAAATGGTAATAGTATCAGTGCCGGAAAAACGTATCTTGCATATGTGAAACCCCCAAAGGTGAGGAAAAGTCCAAAAATTAATCCCATAATACTCAGATGGCGTGCGTTTTGAATGCCAGCCTTAATGGCAAGCGAATACACTAAAATCGACAAGATAGTGACTGCAATTCCCAAGATTCGCCCGCGATGGGTCGGGGTCTCAAGCAACTCACGTCGTCGCCAAAGAAGATAAAAAGAGACACCCAGCATAAGCGGCCCGTGGCTAAATTCTTCCTGGTCCATCCACGCTGTCCAAAGCAAGTTAGCGTCAGGGGCATAAAAAGCCAAAGCAAGAACCAAACTCACTGGAAGCAGGAATTTTGACCAATCAAGGTGCGGGTTTATTGTGCCAACCATTTTTGTCACTGACCTATTCCTTATGCAATCTATTCAATATGCAGATACTACACTAATTAATGGTATACTTGAACTACACAAAAAGGTGTGCGTTCGTGATCGCTAATAATAATGTTTGTGCTTTTCAGATGATTTGTTCAAAACAACACCTAGAATATTACTTGATTGCAACATGTGACGAGACTCTTTTATTTCAATCGGTTTTGTCTTCCCGCTGGCGACAATTAACAAAACGCAATCAACTTGTGGAAGAAACGCCATTGTATCGTCACCAGCCATTAATGGGGGCAGATCAAAGATAATAATCCTGCTCTCATAACGATCTCGCAAATCTTTTACTAACGACTTAATACGTCTTGATGTGAGTGTTTCTGCAGAGTTTTTAATTGGTGTTTGGTTGGGGAGTACGACAAGCCGAGGTATTCCAGGGTTTACCAGAATATCTTTTATTTCAACATTACCTTCTAAATAGTCAAAAAGGCTGAATTTGCCTTGCAACCCTAGATATTGGGCTACTCGTGGTTTTCTAAGGTCAAAATCCACGACCAATGTCGTTTTGTCAGTTTGTTTGGCGATGCTTAGTGCGAGGTTCAATGTGACAACTGTTTTGCCGCATTCTGGCGAAGGGCTGGTGATGCCTAATGTGCGCCAGTTGTTTTCCTGCATTTTTTTTAATATTTGCGTGCGTAATACGTCAAAAGGGACCGAATCCGGATCCTCGCTATCGAATGTGACGATCCTGTTTGCCTCCAGATGGCGTGTATCAAGTTTTACAATTTTGGTTTCGTCATAGGAAATATCTTCACTTTCAGTACCGTCAGGTTTCCCTTTTATGGTCCTGCGTTTTGGGCGGGTACCAGATTGTTGTTTGGATTGTTTCGCCTTTGAAATGGCATCCTTGATTCGTTCCATCTCACTCTCCTAGAAAGGCAACAGGTTTAGTTTCTCAAGATACACCCACGTTCGGTAAAAAAGAACATCTAAGGGTTTGTAGAGCATATGAATACTGGCTGCGCCTAGAATGCCCAGCAGTGACGGTATAAGCAGCATTGCACCCAATTTGTAACGTTTCTTTTGAATGTCGCGGCGGGTTTTTATGAACGGGATGGACACAAGTGGCGGATGCTTGAGAAGTGTTTCAAGTTCTTTCGCAGTCCTGACACGCCGGTCAACAAGTTCCATTAAAACGGCCGTACCGATACCGCCTGCAAAAGCGAGGAAGCCGCCGATGCCAAAAAATTTCAATCGATCTGGCCAAATAGGTTCTGTTGGAACTACAGGGGGTTCAAGAAGAAGGAAACGTTCTGCCTTTTTTTCTTCCTCGAGATTTTGGGCAAGTTTAGCCTTACCCTGTTTAGCTTCCAATTCTTGATATTTAGCCAAAATCTCACGATATGTTCTGTTTAGAACGGATAAACCTCGTTCTACTTCCGGTGTTTTTATTATGCGGCTTTCGGTATCTGTCGCCTTTTTTCGAAGTGCGGTGAGTTGCTGTGTAGCTGTACTCATTGCATCCGCATTTGAATTAAGTCGAATTTGAATACGTTCTACAAGCCTGCTTAGCTCAGTTTTAGTTGATTTGTTGCTTTTCGTTTCAATGCCGTCTTCAAGCTCTGCTACGTCGTCGTTCTCTATTTGTTGTTCTAGAGCCGTGATCCGGCGTTTGAGTGCCTTAATATCCGGATGCTTCTCAGTAAACTGGGTTAGGGCTTTCGTAAGGCCGTCTTTTGTTCGTTGAAGTTCAAGTTCTGTCGTGCTTTGCACAGTCTCAATTTGACCTGTAGCGGATTTATCTCCAGCACGAGCAGCCGTTATTTCAAGGCCGAGATATTTCTGTTCTTCTCTAAGCGAATTGATTTGTAATTCCGTAGCTCTACTCTCGGCCTGCGTCCGCTCAAGAATGCTAAGCTGGAGGTTCATATGTTCTGGAAGGCTTTCGCTGTTATCTCTTTTGAATTCGGAAATGGCGTTCTCTGCAGCTGTGAGTGCCGTACGAAGTTTGTCTGCCTCTGTTCTAAGAAATTCTGTTGTCTCAGAAGCTCGCGCCGTCCGGGTTCTTACATTTTCACTTAAGAAGAGAGTCACAAGTTCATTGGCAACCTTAGCTGCAATATTTGGGTTTTCATGTTGAAACGAGACTTTGAAGGCGATCGTTGTTGCGCCGCGCCGCTTTTTGCCAACATCTGATGTGATCACATCGAGGGTGATTAGTTTTTGCATTTCTTCTATTAAGCGGCTGACAGATAGTCGTTTACGGTCTTCCTTAAAAACGTCGTATTTATCAATAATTTTCAGGAGGTTCCGACGTGTCATGACGCGTTGCTTGATAATTGTAATCCGCTGGTTGGGATCTGAGGTCACAGTTGATTGAACAAATTGAACTGGAATTTGTTGGGATTCGACAAGAACTGTACCATAGGACTCGTATCGTTGCGGAATTAGGTAGATGACCGCAATTGTTATCAAGATCCCTAAAATTGCTGGAATGAGAAAGAAAAAAAATCGCCGCTGGGCAATTGCCAAGATTTGGGAAAAATCAAATGACGCTTCTTCTTCCTCAAGTTGATAATATTCTGAACTCATATGAACGCTTTATATTGTTGGTGTTGGTGTATTTGAGTACTAACTTATTAACATTGCAAAAAAGAAATATCAGTCTCTATCATAGCTTTCACTAATTACTTTTTAAACAAACATATTCATCTCTTTTT
>MAAC01012213.1_pt1 | contig 11606 bp, 12 predicted proteins | sample 1115981 | NCBI WGS metagenome assembly MAAC01 (sample SAMN04961126, study PRJNA320927) | seawater metagenome | isolation source: sample BD02T64 sea water enriched with oil for 64 days | place: USA:Gulf of Mexico | collected 2013-07-27 | reverse complement strand
ATTTTTTTAGACAACTTCTCAAACTCTTCATTTATCTTTAGTGTCAATTCTTGAGTTTTTTGATAAGTTAAACCTTTAGCAATGATGGCAAATTCTGAACCATAAAATCTGTAGGCTTCTATTTCTCCTTCAGTATTTAAATTACTTTCTTTAAGGATACTTGCAAAAGATTTGATAAAACCATTTACTTCTTTTGAACTATTGGTTTTTGCAAAAGAACCCAAATCATCGATTTTTACTGTTAAAACATATCCACTTGCATTTGACATGAACATTTTTTTCATATCTGTTTCGAAAGTTTGTTTTAAACTAAGCCCTGTAAGTCCATCAATTGAGAGCTTTTGAGTCATGTTTTCAAGGTTTTTATTAAGCTTGGTCATAACACCTTCAATTTTTGTGGACATATCATTCATTGCAATTGCCACATTTCTTATTTCTGTTGTCCAAGGAAGTTTTTTGATGGTTTCAAATTTACCTTGTGCAATACTTACCGCTAAACTTTCAATACTGTCTAAAGGCTGCAATATTAGTCTTAAAAAGATAATTAAAAGTACTATGGAAATTACAAAGGCAACAAAAGCATAATAAATTGCACCTTCGGCTTGTTCATACAATTTTGCATAAGCTTCACCTGGATTTGCGCTCACATAAATTGTTGCTGTTGTTTTCCACCCATCACTGATTTCACTTTTTTTCTCAGGCATTTCCATCGGTAGGCTATCAATAAACCATTGAGGAACACTCTCAAACTTTACATCTCTAGATATGTTGACCAATACTTTGTTTAAATCCAGATTGGCGATTGAGTTTATTAGTTGATCTTCATAGGATGCTGAGAATTTAATAGGAATCATTCCCCCATTAAGATATTCTTTGGATGGAACAAAAGTATAAACATTATTTTTCTCATCATCATTATTGTTAGAGGCAAGATTTACTTCGTCATTTTCCAACTCTAACAGTTCATTTCCAAAGTCATCATCATCGTTTTCTAATTGAATTGAACCATATTTGATATCCACAGATACTTCATTTATTTTCCATAATATATCTTGGGATAAGTTTTTACTACTTTCAATAATTTCAGAATCTAAAAAAGTAAAAGCAGTATCCTCTAGTCGTATTTCTTTATAAAAACCTCTATTTCCAATGGCTCTTAAAATAGACTCTATTTCTGGATCTTTTTTATTTTTAAGTAAAGCTTTTAGTGTCATCCCTAAAGATGTCGCGGTATCTTGTGCTTTTGTTACTGATTCACTCTCCAAATACTCTTTAGTATTTTTCACACTGATTAGAAAATTTCCAGCAAAAATCATAAAAAATATTAATGATATGATGATATAGAGCTGTTTTGATAATGACATTTTTAAATCCTTTTTTTTAAATTCTAGAAACTAAATTTTTCCATGATTTTAGATTGTTTTTTCCTACTCTTTGAGAACTTTTCCCTTTATTTTTTGCTTTCCACAGTCCCTGTGCATTAAAGCTATAAATAGGTTTTAAGTCTGTTCTTTTTGACGCTAATTTTAATTTTTTATTAATATTGTCTAAGACAACTGGTGTTGAATTTGCTTTGTGATAATAAGTAAGAACCATATGTGCCTGTTCGTATTTACTTCTTTTTTTGAGGTATTTAACATAGGTGATTCTGAGTTTATTTTCGGGAATTCCCAATTTTCTGAGAGTATAATATTTTGCAATTGCATAATCTTCACAATCCCCCGCACCTGTGCCCATAAATTCAAAAGGTGTTGCCCAGTAATCTTTTTTACCCCAATGTTTTTTGTCTAATCTATAGGGTAACTTATTAAAAAAATCGTTGACTATTTTTAATTTGACAAGTGTTTTTTTACCTTTTGTTGATTCAATTAACTTATCCCAAATAAGAACTCTTTTTTGGGCTTTATCCCCATATTTTTTGTTAAATGTTATTAAGTCTTTATTGGATATATTAAATGTGGCTTTTGCTCGTGGGTAGGTTAGAAGTACTGTAAAAAGTGTGATGATAGATATAAATAGAATTTTCACAATATAACTACCTTTTCTAAAAGATAGTTATATTATACTCTAAAATTATTTTAATATGTCTTGAATTTCACTTTCATTTGTGACAGTTGCGTCATATTTAACAATTAGAAGATTTTCATTTTCGTTGATGTACCATTCATCAACAGCATCAATATTATGTAAGTCTTGAGCTTTTTGTCTTTGCTGGTCAACTAAAGGAATATATAAAAGTTTTTTCTTCATTGGATTTGGCATTGTGTATATTAAAACTATCCAAAGAAAACAAACTACAGCAATCACAATTACTATTGTTTGTAGTGTCACATTTTGGAAAAATAGCCCTCCTAGAATACCTCCTAGAAAAGTACCTAAATAACCAAATGAATTAAAAATACCAAGTACTACACCTCTTTGATGAACTTTTGCATATTTAGTCGCTAAAGATTGCATAATTGGTTCATGCATATTAAATCCAATAAAGAACACAACAACACCCACAGCAAAGAAAGTGTCTGATGAGCTAGTACCTATGATTAAATAAGAAACAGCGAATAACAATATTCCTACCATCAGTATCTCTTTAAATTTACCATGTTTTTCAGCAATTATCGCTGCAGGTGCCATTGCCAATACTCCAAATATCATCGCGGGAGCATAAACTTTGTATAACTCTTTTAATTCCCAATCAAAATTATTTAATAATACCATTGGAATAATCATAAATGCAAAAGTCATTAAACCTTTTTGTAAAAAGTTAGTGATGTTCATTTTAATTAAGTTTGAATCACTAAGTATAATTGAAAACTTACTTTTTGTTTCATAAGTATGAGTGATTTTTGGTGGGTTTGGAACAGCTTTAAATAATATAACAATTGAAATTAGAGCAAAAATTCCTGTCATCCAAAACAAAAATTCAATTCCAATGTAAGCACCTAGTGTAGGTCCTGCAATCATTGATAGGGCAAAACTAAGTGCTATTGTCATTCCCATAGTTGCCATTGCTTTTGGACGTTGTTCTTCTTTTACAATGTCACTAATCATCGCAGTAACAACTGCAGCGATTGCACCAGATCCTTGCAGGAATCTACCAATAACTAGCGTGTAAATATCAGTTGATACTGCACATACTGCAGATCCTATGGCAAATAAAACCAAACCAAAAACGATGGTTTTCTTTCTTCCCATACGGTCACTGAACATTCCAAATGGCACTTGAAATATCATCTGAGTCAGGGCATAACCCCCAACAACTATTCCAACTAAAAATGTAGTTGAGCTTTCCAAGTTTGCAGCATAAACGGAAATAACTGGTAATACTAAGAAAAGACCTAGAAAACGCAGCGCTATAATTGAACTAAGTGGTAGAATTGATTTAATCATTAATAATCCTAAAAGTTGTTAAAATATGCATCAATATTAATTGATAACAAAAAAGAATTGTATCATGTACAATTGAAAAATAAGATTAAGGGTTTTTATATGAGAATAGTTTTAGCAACAGGGAATAAAGGTAAAATAAAAGAATTTAAAAAACTTCTGCCCAACGACGAAGTTATAGCATTTAGTGAGATATTGGGAGAAATGGAAATTGTAGAAGATGCGGATACTTTTAAAGGTAATGCAATCATAAAAGCGCAAACTATTTTTGATAAATTAGAAGATGAAAATGTCATTGTTATTTCTGATGACAGTGGTATAACTGTTCCCGCAATTAACAATGAACCTGGGATCTATAGCGCACGATATGCAGGTGAGGGTGCCAGTGATAAAGATAACTTATATAAACTCATAGATGAATTGAACAAAAGAGGTATTGAAAAAACGCCTGCATATTATACTGCGTGTATTGCAATAGTACATAAAAATGAAACCTATACGGTTCATGGGTGGATGCATGGAAATGTGATTAATAAAACTTCTGGAGATCAAGGCTTTGGTTATGACCCAATGTTTATCCCCAATGGTTTTAAAGAAACTCTGGGAGAATTGCCTCACGAAACTAAACAAGCTTTTTCTCACAGAAGTCAAGCTTTAGAATTGGCAAAAAAGGTATTAAAGGTTATTTTATAACTTCTTTAGAAATCTTTCATGAAGTTTTATATGAAACATAGAACTTCTTGATTCTACATATATATCTATGATGGCAACGCCATTGGTATAAGTACTATCAAAAATGGGATTACTAGAATGTGTGCAATCTTGTTTAGAAGAGATATAGGATAGATTGGCTGTGATATAAAATTGATCATTTTCAATATTGATTGTATTGATACAGGGTTCATCATTTTGATTTAAATCTAGTTTTGTAATAAAACCTTTTATAAAAGATAGATGAAATTGTGCTTGTATTGTTTGATATTGTTTTGTTTGAGTATCACTTTGAAAAGTTTTAATTTCTAAAATATATAAAGATAAAAAAGAAAAACTTATTAAAAATAATATTGTGACTAGAAGGGCAAAGGACTTTTTTCTAATCATTGTTGAATTACCCATTCTTCACAAAATTTTTGACATATGTTTATTTTTATATGTTTATTGATAAACAAGACCTCAAAGGTTTCTATATTTTCTAATAAAATATTTTTATTAAAATATAACGTTTTATCTCTAAGATATAAACTTGATTTTCCTTTGATAAGTTTGTAGTGTTCAAAAATTGTTTTTTCATTATTTTTGTTTTTGAAATATATTTTATCATTTTCATTTTGTTGTTCTATTTCATACATATGTGTATTGTCAAACCAAATAAAAAATAAATCAATTTTACTAATAATACTATTGGGTGTAAATACATATTCTTTTGAGCTTTTTTCTAAAAGTGCAAAACCGCTGTAATAATTACTTTTAAAACTATTAATATCTACTTCATAAAAAGAGAGAGATTCTTTTGAAACTGCAATATTAACTGAGTTGTTTAATTTATTTTCAATGAATAACTGAGTATTTTTAAAATCAAGTTGATTGTTTAAAAGTGTTAAGTTTTGAGTATTTGATTGATAAAGCTCAGAAATAAATCGCAAAGAATATATAGCAATTATAGATAATATTGTTATGGAAATAATCAACTCCAACAATATGACTGATTTCTTCAATGAAATACTTTAAAACTTAAGTTTTTTTCGTGTGTAGAAATATGTAGTTTTTCTAGAAATACTTTACTGCTTTCATAGGAGATTCTCTGATTACTTCCTTGCTTTAATATTTTTACTTGAAGTTCAGATGTATGCTCATAAGATAGATCAAAGTTTGAAAGTTTTATATTAGGAGAATCATTTAATATTAAGGCATTTTGAATAAGGTCTAAATCAGTTGATGAGGAAGTATAGGAGGTTTTTAAAAAACCTCCTATTAGTATAGAGATAACCGTAAGTGCTAAGAGTGTTTCAAATAGTGTAAAACTATTTTTCACTTAATTCAATTAATGTGGATTTATTTTTCACTTAATTCAATTGCTTTAGCAAAAGAAGCTTCAACAGCTTTTATCATTGCACTTCTAACTCCAGCTTCTTCAAGTACAGCATATCCTGCAGCTGTTGTTCCTCCTGGACTCATTACTCCATCTTTAATGGTTGATGGATGTACCGTATCTAGAAGTTCAGCCACACCTGTAAATAAACCTTGTACCAAAGATACACAATGACTTCGCTCCAAACCAGCTTTAACTCCACCATCAGCTAAACTCTCAGCTATTAGTGCTAAATAAGCAGGTCCACTTCCCGCAATTGCAGTTGCTATGTCCAACTGGTTTTCAGTATTAACCCAAATAGTTTTACCCAGTTCATCAAAGATTTCAGTTGCTATTGATTTTGCTTCTTTATCCCCTGTAATTGTGGTAGTTGATCTTTGAACTGAGGCAGCTATATTTGGCATGATTCTAATGTAATGGTTTGCTTTGATTTGTCTTTTTAAAGTTTCAAGTTTTGTCCCTGCTAAAATAGAAAGTAAAATAGAAGCCTTTCCTTGGAGCCTTACAGAAACGCTTTGTAAAGCATAAGGTTTTACGCAAAAAATAATAATTTTATCTGTAATATCTTCATTGTCTGAAAGTAACCTTGTATGTATATTAGGAATTTTTTCTTGCATGGCTTTCAGTTTTTTTTCATCACGTCCAAGAACTTCAACTTCAAATTTACTGATCAATCCACGTGCCAATGATTGAGCCATGATACCATTTCCAATTAGCGTTAGTTTCATTATTAAACCTTTATATGTTTCTAGATTTTGTTATAAACATTATACCTAATCAAGTTTAAACATATAATGGTTTTGATAATGAAATATTTCCTAAGCTAGGATTGGCTAAAATGTTTTTTTTATATTTGTAAGGATTGTTTGTGAAAATGTTTAAAACAGTTAGAAATTTAGTATTGTTAATCTTAGTGAGTTTAATTTTTGTTGCTTGTAGCAATAAGCAAAAAGAACAAGAATATAACAAACCAGCATTGTATTGGTATAACAAAATGTTAAAAGAAATAACCATTGGTTATATTGAAGAAGCAGATGATACATTTACTTCTTTAGAAAGTGAACATAAGAATTCACCTTTAGTACCAACTTCTTTATTAATTTTGGCAAATGCACATATCGTTGTTGAAGAGTACGAATTAGCAAACTATTACATTGACGAATATAACAAAAGATTTGGATTGAGTAAAAATATTGACTATGTCCGATATATGAAAATTAAGGCGAACTTTTTGTCAATAGGTTACCAATACCGAGAACAAAAACTATTTACTGATACAATTGTAGAAATTGAAGAATTCATCAAAAAATTCCCAACTTCACCATACATTCATTTGGTACGTGATATTAGTTCAAGATTACACATGGGAAAAGCCGCTTTTGATAAAGAGATTTCAGAGCTGTATAAAAGAGTTGGTAAAGATAATGCTTCTAAATTATATTTAGAAAAATCGAAAAAAAGCTGGAATAATCCAGAAGAAATAGAAACAATTAAAGTACCTTGGTACAGATCAATTTTTGAATAAAATAATATAATATATACGATGCCTAATAAAAACAATATTATTTAAATAGTATTGTTTACTAGGTGTTAACTGCAAAAAGGAAATAATATGGAATTAAGTAATTATGACTCTTTCCCTCAAGACATACCTTTAATCGTTGAGGATGATATTTTTTTATACCCTTTTATGATTGCGCCACTTTTTTTAAGTGATGAAAGTAATATAGAAGCAGTAGAGAAGGCAATTGACGAAAACAAACTTGTTATTGTCACAGTAAGTAAACCTGGATTTGAAGGTGTTCGAGAAAAAGATGGTTTTTATGATGTTGGTGTTGTGGGGAACATCATGCGTAAAGTATCTTTACCTGATGGAAAAATTAAAATTTTATTTCAAGGACTTGCAAAAGGTGAAATACAGCACTTTGATGAAGAGAACAAAGTATTTGCTGGTGTTGATATTTTACAAACAGAATCATATGAAGAAGATAAAATTAGCTCAGTGATTGATGTTTTACGAGAGCAAGTTAAAAAACTTTCAAAAATGAATAATAAGTTTCCAGTTGATTTAATCAAAACAATTGATGAAAACTCTGATGCAATTAGAATTGCTGATTTAATCTCTTCAGTGTTAAGAGTAAAAAAAGAAGATGCTTATTTACTTTTTAGTGAAGTTAATGTTGAAAAAAGATTATTAAAATTAATTGAAACCATTAAAAAAGAGATTGAAAGTTATAAAATTCAAAAAGATATTACCAATAAAGTTAATTCTAAAATTGAAAAAACACACAAAGATTATTTTTTAAAAGAGCAAATAAAAGCTATCCAAAAAGAACTGGGTACAGATAATAAAAAAGACGAAGAAATAAAGCTTTATAAAAAGAAATTAAAAAAACTTAAAGCTCATATGCCAAAAGATGGATACAAAGAGACTAAATCACAACTTGAAAAACTTTCACGTATGCAACATGATTCTCCTGATGCATCTTTATTACAAACTTATGTTGAACAAGTTTTAGAAATTCCATTTGGAAAATATGCCAATGAAAAAATATCTGTTTTAAATGTTGAAGAACAGTTAAATAAAGATCATTATTCTTTATATAAAGCGAAAGAGCGTATTTCAGAATTTTTTGCTGTCAAAGAATTATTAGAGCAAAGAAATATTCAAAGTTCTCAGTCTAAAGGAACGGTACTATGTTTTGTAGGACCTCCAGGTGTTGGTAAAACTTCTTTAGCAAATTCTATTGCAAAAGCTCTAAAAAGACCACTTTGTAGAATCGCACTTGGTGGAATGGAAGATGTAAATGAATTAAGAGGACATAGACGAACGTATGTGGGAGCAATGCCAGGTAGGCTAGTAAATGGTCTTAAAGATGCTAAAAAAATGAATCCTGTGATTGTTCTCGATGAAATTGATAAAATTGGTTCAAATCACAGAGGTGATCCAACTGCTGTTATGCTTGAAATTTTAGATCCTGAACAAAACAATGAGTTTAGAGATTTATATTTGAATTTCTCTATTGATCTAAGTCAGGTTATTTTTGTTGCAACTGCAAATGATGCTAGAAATATTCCTGCAGCTCTTCGAGATAGAATGGAATTTATTGAAATTAGCTCTTATACTCCAAATGAAAAATATCATATTGCTAAGAACTACTTAATTCCACAAGAATTTGAACGACATGGACTTAAAAAATCTGAACTAAGTCTTAGTAAAGCTACCATTGATACTATTATTTCTAAATACACAAGAGAAGCAGGGGTTCGAAATCTTAGACGTGTATTTGCCAAATTGTTTAGAAAAGCAGTTAAAAAAATCTTAACAGAAGATGAGGTTACTAAGGTATCTATTAATACCACAAACATTAAGAAGTATTTAGACAACCCAATTTTTGAAATTGATCCTGCCGATAAGAAAAATCTTGTTGGTGTTACCAATGGTCTTGCTTGGACTTCTGTTGGTGGAGATTTACTTAAAATTGAAGCCATTAAGTTACGAGGTAAGGGAATGTTATCTCTAACTGGAAATATGGGTGATGTGATGAAAGAATCTGCCAAAATATCTTTCAGTGTTGTGAAAGTACTTATTGATGAGAAAAAAATCAATATTGATAATGACTTAATCCCACTTTCAGTAAAAGAAAAAGAAGAAAAAACAAAAGTGGATCAAAGTGAAATATATAAAAGATATGATATTCACTTACATATTCCAGAAGGTGCAACGCCAAAAGATGGTCCTAGTGCTGGTATTACAATGGCTTTAACCATTGCCTCAATTTTAAGTAATAGAGAAGTTTCTTCAACAATAGCAATGACAGGTGAGCTTACTTTAACTGGAAAAGTATTACCAATTGGTGGATTAAAAGAAAAACTCATTGCTGCTTTTAAAGGTAAAATGAAAAAAGTACTAATTCCAAGAAAGAACTTCCAAAGAGATTTAGACGATATTCCTCAAGAAGTTAAAAAAGCTTTAGAAATTAAACCTGTTGATACGATAGAAGATGTATTAAAAGAAGCACTGGTATAGTTCGTATATAAGTGATGAAGAGTCAGATTATCGTCACTTATAAACGATACTTTTTAAAGTAGAATAATGATAAGAGGAACACGTCAGAGCCAAGTTATCAATAACTTTTTTTCATTGGTTACCATAATACTTGTATCTGCAGTGCTTGCTCTTTATGTGAAATACTTCGTAAAAGATGCCCCTCGAATTAACAGCGGGTTAATGTGTCAAAATGACATAGTGTTTACCACAGATAAACTTGGCAATCAAAAAATTTTAAAACTTGGATACCGACTTTTAAATGAAGGTGCCTATGTTCTTGATGGAGGTATGACAAGCTCTCTTAAAAGTGATTCACGTTTTTCTCAAAAACTTAATATAAATCACATCAATAACATCTTTTTAAAGACAATTGATATAAAATCTACAAAAGAAAAAAGTAAATTTTTAAAAATAAAATATGAACTCATTGAAAATGAAGATGACAGTTTAGATAAAGTTGGTTCTTTATTAACATCTTTTAGAGTTAATAATAAAGAGGTTTTTAGCATGTTTATTGGTTTTTCAACTTATGACATGACTGAAATAGAAAAACGAGTACAATGCTCACTGGAAGCTTTTAAATACAATGCAAAACTTTAAACTAAAAACATTTACTAATATTATAATCGCCATAACCATTTTTATGTATATTGTCCAAATAACTATTCCAAATGGAACCATATACATGGGCTTAAATATATACTTTATAGAAGGTTCTTTTTGGTGGCAACCTCTATCTACTATGTTTACCCATCATGGAATTGGACATTTGTTAATGAATATGTTTGTTTTATATCAATTTGGAAATTTAATTGAAGAATACAAGGGAAAAGGAACTCTACTTATTCTGTATTTTGTAGGGGGACTTTTAACCTCTTTGTTAAGTTTTGGATATATGGATTTGTTTAATGCTTATGCAAATCTTGGTGGAGCTTCTGGAGCTATTAGTGTGTTATTTGGTTATGTTGCTTTGGTTGATAAATATCAAAGAAAAGGTATATTCATGTGGATAATGATTATATCTTTTGCTCCATTACTTATAGGTCTTCCAGTAGCTTGGTATGCCCATCTTATTGGTTTTGCCCTTGGTTGGATAATTGGAATGATTAAAAAATAGCTTTAGTTAGTAGGAAAAAAGTACATATAGATGCTCATTGCTCCAAGTACAAAAGCAATACCTAACCAAATATCTTTTAATTTGACCGTTGGATTTAAGGTGCCACAATAGGGGCATCTTTTAATTTTATTCTCTATCTCTGCTTTACACATTCTACAATTTTCTATAATATATCCTTTTATGAAAAAGGGAAATATACTAGATTTCTTTATGCTTGTCAAGATGTACGTTTTAACACAGTAGTAAATTTATGCTAATTAAGATTACAGAATGTAAGAGATTTAAGGGAAGCACTATTTTTTATATATAATTTTACAATACAATAATTTTGGGATAACATATGTTTATACATTTAGATTTAGATTGTTTTTTTGTTTCTGCTCATAGAAGTGTTGATGAGAGTTTAAACAATATTCCAGCAGCTGTTGGAGGAAGATCAAATCTTAATATTTTTGATAGAAAAAAAGCTGTTAGACATATAAGTAATAACAGTGGTGCTTTTGTAAGCTCAATAGTTACAGCCAATGATGATAAAGCACCTAAAGATTACTTTGTTGATGATAAAGGTAAAGTTCGAGGAATTATTACCACATGTAGTTATGAAGCTAGAGCTTATGGCGTGAAAACTGCAATGACGGTTAATGAAGCCTTGTCTTTATGTCCACAGTTAAAAATGATTCCTTCAAACTATCCTTTATATCATGAACTTTCCACAAAACTTGCAGCCTTACTTGAAAATGAAATACCTTTAATTGAACAGTTTAGTATTGATGAATTTTTTTGTGATGTTACGGGTTGGATTGGAGATAATGAAATTTATGATTTTGCTAAAAAACTTCAAAATCTCATTTCAAAAGAATTAAATCTTCCAATTTCAATTGGCATTGCAAAAACCAAATGGATAGCAAAACTTTCAACTGAGTTTGCCAAACCCGTGGGTATTAAACTGGTCAAAGAAAATGAAG
>MAAC01000895.1_pt1 | contig 11608 bp, 2 predicted proteins | sample 1115981 | NCBI WGS metagenome assembly MAAC01 (sample SAMN04961126, study PRJNA320927) | seawater metagenome | isolation source: sample BD02T64 sea water enriched with oil for 64 days | place: USA:Gulf of Mexico | collected 2013-07-27 | reverse complement strand
GTATTTTCCAAAATCCATTTTTTGTGTGCGTCCCATGCTTCTTTTGATAACGCTTTACGCGCAGACAAGTGCGCAAATGCATCCTGGAACAAAACATCCCCCTTGCCCGCTTTGATCAAACTTTGAATCGTTTCGGTATAGGCATTGGTATCAAGAACCAGTCCGGTTTCCCTACCGCCAATCTCTCCCGCCATCTTCCATCTATTGGCAAAACGGGCATTAAACAGGATGACCCCAAGCGCAGCTTTGGGACCGACAAAACTAATGTCATAATCACTGGTCAGGTTCTCAGACCCAAAAGCCTGAACTTCACCACCAATTTCCTGAACAATTTCGTTGGCCAGATTATCAACAATTTGCCGACGTAGATTAACCAGCCTGCGCATATTTTCTGCTGAGAGCTTCCCGTTCTCATAATCTTTACGCGCAGCGTCCCAGTTGCCTTTGTAAGTATCCATCAACAATCGGGTTGGCTTATCAACAAATCGCAACCAGTCATAAAACCGTATTTCTGCTTCGCGGTATTGACTGACTTCGGTTATTGGTCCGGTGCCTTTTACCGGTGATTTTCCGATGGATTCCAACCACCTGTTAATACGAACTTCGTTTAAGCGCTGCAGAGGTGATTTTTTCTTACTTTCCAGAACCTTGCCTGTACCTTTCAGCATAACAATTGTTAGAAGGTTTCCCAGGTATTCATCCTGGGTAATCTGGTTCCCCTCAAGAAGAGAATTCAAAGTGGTGAGCACGGCGGCTTCGCCAAAAATCATACTGGCCTTCAACATCCCTGCCACCTGTTTCAGGCCGACACGTTGTGCCACTTTCGCAACGCCCTCAGCACCTGCTCCAAAACCTTTAAGAGCACCGATGATCAAGAGGTTATGCGCATACTCCTTTAAAAGAGTTTCACTCGACCAATATCCCTCTTTCATGAGTAGCGCGGGGTCGAGTGCAACCTGGGCAGTTCTGTTAAGCAAGGTAAAAGCCCCTGCTTCCAATGCCAACCCGGTTCCATAGGCAAGAGCCTTTCCACCAAGAGATCTCACGGCACCATAGGCCAGAACCTCTGCAGTGGCCCATCGTCCGAATTTACCAGCGATCCCCCCTGGAATAGCAATCGTAGCAAAGAGCTCACCAGCCTGTTTAGCATTAATAAAGCGATCAATAGTACCTGCGACCCCGGTTTGGGTTTTTTCTGCGAATTCACTGGCAACTTTGGTTGGATCAAGCACGATCTGTTCAGGGATGACATATACGCCATCTTTCAAAAAGCCATGGGTGCGCAAAACAGCACGATCAATTTCGCTCAACTGTTCCGGCAGATTATTCCCGGCCCGTATCAGAGCAATATTCAGTTTCTGGCTTTCTGCAATCACCTCTTCCAGCTCGGCCTGGGTGTCCTTCATCCCGCCAAGCAAGTTTGCTGCACGCGCGGGGCCTGCATTATACCATTCCACATGCAGATAACTGACAAAGCTATTGAGTTCACCGGCAAGTGAGGCTTCTCTGAGCGGGATCATGGCCCGGAAAAGCCGTTGAGCATCCTGATCAATCAATGCTGATTGATACTCTTCTACCAGCAGCCGTTGCTGGTTGAAAACAATCCGGCCTTCAAGCTCCTGTGCCGCCCCTTTCATCAGGCGACCCGTTTGGGCCATTTTTTCAAACATTTCTAAAAATGCATTTGATGATCCAACCAGTTTTCGTAAGTATTTTGCTTCTGCATTGATAAGGTTTTCATACAGGGTTCCACGTTCTTTACGGCCCCGGGTCCGATCTTCATTAATAAGCTCAGCACGTCGTTGATCCAGATATTTCAACTCTGCATCATCCATCGCCAGTGTCAGCCAGTGATTTCTATATTTTTTTTCATTTTTCTTATAATCACGGTCTTCTGGCGTGTTCTTGTGATTAGCCAGAGTTTTTTCTCTCAGGCCACGACCAATTGTAAAGTCTCTTGAATGCTTACGTTCCGTCCAGATTTCGTCAGCTGTTTTTCCGTTTGCATAAACCCCTGCAACCTGGCGCTGAATTGATGTGATTTCCCATTCACGATGATTTTTCGGTAAAAATGATCCATACCGCATGCCATACATCTGAAAATCAGGTGGCGTATAAGCTCCGGCGTTTTCTATATAATAATCCTTTAATCCATCACGGATGGCCCGCAGGTTACTGAGACGAGATAGTTGTTCAGCAAGGTTTATCTTTGTGGTTTCATTGTCTCGAAGAACAGTTCCTAAACCGTCAAAGGCTTTCAATATCTGAGCTTCTTTTTTATCAACGTCTTTGGTTGCACGATCAATCAGTTCAGACATTTTCCGCTGCCGTTGCTTTGAATCTTCCGACAGAAGGTCTAACCGCATTTTCAATTGAGCAAGCGAGCGTAATTCAAGTTGAATTTGTTCACGGCTTCTCAGGTGCGTACTTTTCTGTTTCTTAAACCGTGAAGATTTAGCCGCGACATCGGTACGTTCTTTAAAATAACCTTCAAGTTTTTTACTTATAACAGCACCGTTCTCCTTCAAAAACTTTGCAAAAGTTTCACGATGAGCTTCGGTAAGACGCGGGTCTTGCGCACGCATCCTTATACTATCCAGCAATCGAACAGCTTGCATAAACCCGCGATCAATTTCTTTGGGGCCGCTTTCGGCTAACAGCTTTGAGATTTGTTTCTGCAGTGCTGTGCCCGCGATATCATACCGCCCGGCATTTACAGCTCGCCGTGCAATATGGCCGAGTTCATCGGCATACGTTTCTGTCTTTTCAATGGAAGCTTTCCAGGCAACAGCTTTGTCTATTTCTTTTATGAGGCGTGTGCTCGAAGCAATTAAGGCCTTTTTGTAATTATCTTCCAGTCCGGGTGTCGCCAACAACCGTTTTTGGAAAACCTTAAGTTTTTCCTTTAACTCCTGATCACTTTGCTTGGTTCCCAAGCCGCTTGCCATTATGGATATTTCTGCAAACTCAAGCTGGATGTCGAGACGCTGTTTCACTCCTCGATCGAGACCTTCTGTACTCTTCAAAAGCTTAATCAGAGCACCTGCGTTTACATGTTCTCCCTGTTCGATAAATCCGTTCAGAACAATGCTCGAGACCTCTGTGGCCATTTCAGCCGGGATGTTTTCAAGTAACGTCTTTAGTAATTCTGGTGTTGCCTCTTTTTTTTGTTTCGCCAGAGATACTCTAACTTTCAAGGCCAACAAAGAAGGGTCCATGGGCTTGCGGGCAAGGGCTTTATCAAGCACATCATTGGCTTCTGCGTACTTGCCTTCCCTCAACAGTCTTTCAGACCAATGCAGAGAAATTCCTGCAATAATTTTTGGATTTTCAGTCGATTTGATGAACTCTTTCAAGGCAGATTCCCGTAAAGCTCTCAAGTCCGAAAGTTTGCCCAGCTTGTCTTTTTCGCTCTGTTTTATAAAACCGTACCGTTGCTCTATCTGCGTGATAATATCGATCATAGCTAATGCCTTGCTTTGCTTAATAGCCTGATCTTCAGTTTCCAGCGACTTCAAAACCGACAGTGCATCAGCTAGTGATCCGGTATTGAGAAGGTTGCGGACCTGTTCCAAACGAGAGATCGCATAATTTTTGCGAAGAGCTTCCTGGTTTTTGCTATTTTCTGTTGAGAACTGGCGACCGTATATCACAGCCTTCATATTGTTGATCTTGATTAACTGCTGGGTTAATTCAGAAGTGACCCGGGATTTCTTATTCCCTTTGGCCATTGTTTTTTGTACACCAGCTAACAAGCGGCGGATATTTATGTTCGCTTCACTCAAAACGGCTTCGAGTTTCTCGGATGAGTAGCCTTTCACTCCCTTCTCTACTCTTTCAAGCTGCCGCTGAAACTGGGCGATAAGTGGTCTGAGTTCCTTTGGATCTGTTCCCGGTAAACTGGCTAAATCAATTAGTGATGACAACTCGGACAGAAGACTGAGAGGGGAAGCCCCCTGTACTTTGAGCTTTTCATGATGTGAGGCTTCCAACTTAGCTTTCAGGTGGTCATAGGATGCCTTCAGATATGCCGTTTCCTCATCATTCGTCCCCTTTTTCCGTGTCGCGAGTATTTCAGCGAGGAACTTCAAACGTGGTTTTTCACTGACACCTTCTTCGACTTTGTCATCTTTTGCTGCGAGTTCACGATTAATCCTCTTGAACAGAGCATCGAGAAGAACTGCGCCGTCAGGTTTAAGCCCGTTATCCACGAGCTCATCCAACGCCTCATCCAGAAGTTGCTCAGCAACATCAGCACCAAATCTTTGTGTCACCTCTGCGATAACACCGGGAAGGATACGAAGCGCGGGATCTTCTTTGGAAAACGCAGGCAGGATATCCTTATTAATCCAGAGGACAAGCGAACGAACGGCCTCCAGTTCAGAACGTTTTTTGATCTCCTCTTCCCCTGTGGAAAAACTTACCCGGGTCGCCTTTATCCGCTTTTTCTCGGCTTCCAATGCAGTTTTTTGTGCTTCAAACACCACTGCAAGGTTGGCGTTCCCAATCTTTCTGTAATGTGTTGCCGCTGTATCAAAGGTTTTAATATTTTCATCCAACGCGAGTTCCAGACTTTGAGGCCGTGTTTTGGTACGTGTATTTTCGCGCTCCTGCTCACCTGAAAGAACATTGGTTGTTTCTGCCTGCTTACGTAATTTTACCCGTTCAGCATCAAGTTGTTTTTCGAGACTATCGCGCCCGGCAAACATAACTTCCCGTTGGTCATCCAGTGATTTTGTCAAGCCGGGAACATTGCTGTTTTCCGTTGCAAACATGGTCTCTTCAACAGTCTCAATTGATTTGTTGAGGGAGGTAATTGCCTTGCTCAACTCTTTGGTTTTTTCGTTATTGAGAGCAGTGTCAGGGATAGAAGGAACTGCTGCAGATTTTGGAGCTGGAGCAATAGCTTCACTGCGTCCCAACAACCGATCGATCGTGTTTAAACCACGAGGACTATTGTTAATCTTTTCCTTCTCGACCGTCCTTTGCCTCTCCAGTGCCTTTGCAACCTGTGCCCGACTTGCTTCTAACGCCTGTCTTTGTCCTTTAAAGCCCTGAGACAAAGCTTGATTACCACTCTTAACCATCGCCTCTTCCACAGCCGTAACAGCGGATATATTCAAATCCAAACTTGATAATGCCTGTTTAAACTGTTCGGTTTCTATTGATTCAATTTTGGTGCGCGTTTGGACATGGGCGATTTGTTTTTGAGTTTTTTGTGTCTCTTGGTCCAATCGTTTTTCAAGCGCGGCTCTTGAGCTAAAGAGTGTTTCTCTTTGAATATTAAGCCCGACTTCAAGTCCAGTTACTTTATGTGCCCGCGCAGCAATCATCGTAGATTCTACGGCTTCAATATTGTCATCAATACCTGCTATTGCCGTCTCAAGCGCGATAACCTCTTTGCTTTTCTTTTGTTCAATCGGGCCAGAAAGACGTTTCACGATCTGATTTGAGTCGGAAAGCAATTCTCCGGCAGAGGCCCCCACGTCTTTACGATTTACAAACTCTGTTAAAGCCGCCCCACCGATGCCTCCCATTCTTGAAGCAACCTGTTCCAGTGCTTTTTTGTCCTTATCCAGTACCTTTTGAATAGTACTTTTTTTCGATTTCTCCGGTTCTTTAGGCAGGTCTGCCAGACTGACTTCCTTATTGGTCGCGGCCGCGACTTTACGGCGATTTACCTCTATATCCTTAAAGGTATTTACGACCTGATCACGTGCCGTATTCCAGGTTATCGCACCTCCTCTGGTCATCGGTGCGGGAACAAACTTTCCTTCCTGTATTTTACCGCCGACACCCAGTGCATCGAGCTTTTTAACAACCCCGTTCTGTTTTGCCTTGATCTGGTCCCGTTGAAAGGCAAGAACTTCTGTGTGCTGGGCCTGTTGAGCGGTAAGACCGCTCTGAGATTTAAAGGAGGATAACTTCCGGGTCACAGTATCCAGTTCACTGCCCAGCTTGGCGAGCTGCATTTGCTGATCAGCAACAGCGGCCACATTGTTGCCAAATATTTTACGATCAACTTTACCATCGGCCCCTTGAGGCAAACCGTTCGCTATTTCTGTATTTAACAATCCCACCTGACGGCTAAAGATATCAACTTCTACAACGGGTAAAAGGCCGCGCATTTCCAACCGGATTTCCCCCGCTTGTTCCTGCAAGCCATAAAGCCGCTCACCGACACTATTCCTTTCATTAACGGTCTCATCGAATTTTTCGCGCAGTTGATCATTTGTTAAATTTCGATGTTGCGAGTTCTCTTTAAAATACGCTTTTTTAAAACTTTTAAAGTCTTTCGTTTTGACATCAAGCTTATGGAAATATCCTGCAACACCAGTTCTCTCTTTTTCAAGAACGTCAATTTTATCAGCTAACTGACCGAATTTCGCCAAAGTCTCAGGCGATCCTCCTTTTGGAATTTCTCCAGAAATAAGCGCCTTTTCTGCAGCATCCAAATGCTCTATTGCCGAGCCATATTGCGTGGTTAAATTGGTAAGGGTTTCCACATCCATATCTTTGATGATTTTGGCGTCATTCATTTCCTTCATAAACTCTTTGGGTATATTGGAATAAACAGAAGGCTCACCGCCGCCTAAAGAAACAACACCCACGCCCTTTTCCAGCTTTGCCTTGTTTACAGCAAAAGCTTTTTCAGCCGCTTCGGCACCAAGCCCGAGAGAAACAGCCTCGGCGACAAAAGCGTCCCCCTGTGCATCGATAAGAGCACGATCATTTTTCTCTAACAGCCCTTCCAGACCTTTCATCTGTTTTCTGAAATCAGCCGCGTCTTGATCGTTAATACCAGTTGTATTGCCTTGTCTCTTCGCCTTGTTCTTTAAATCTTCTATCGCCTGTTTTATTTTCTCTTCTTGTGCAGCATATTTTTTAATCTTTTTATCAGCCTTGTGTTTGTCAAATTCAGCATCATTCATGCCAAACTTCTGATCTTTCATGTCCTCGACCAGTTGGGCAGCCTTTTTATGATCTTTCACATCTTTATTAAATTGTTTGGCTTCCTCCTTTAACGCTGCACCTTCTGATCGATGATTAGCTTGATCTGCCTGATTTTCTGCCCGAAGCCGACGGACGTTTTGACAAGCAGAACTCCGGCAGTTGCGGTCGCCATCCCGGCGCATTTCATCCTCAATCTCCCGTAAGTTTTTATCTTCTCTCTTAAGATCTTCGCCGTCTTTTTCGTGTTTCTTTGCTTTTCTCTTTAGTTCCTTATCTTTACGCTCCAGCTCTTTGCGTTCTTCTTCAAGTTTTTTTTCTGCATCTCTTCGCGCTTTATATTTTTTATCATTTTCCTGTCGATCGAGTTCTTCTTGCATTCGCCTTTTAGCTTCTTTGATTTTCTCCTTTAATTTTCTCCTTTTCTCCAGCTCCTCCAATAATTTTTTCCTTGCGGCCTCAAGCTCTTTATCTTCGTTGTTTGCAACATCTTCAATGTCGTCGGGGTTAACCACAATGGCCAGGGTTGTCTGCTCAATCATTGCAAGTGAAGCCTGACCAGCTGAACGAACCATTTCTCCAACTTGAGTAATTAGACTGTTCAGGTTTGGACCAGACCATTCTCGCACGGTACTCAGACTGCTGATGGGCGCAACATCTTCGCGGACCAGATTTCGTTTGGCCCGTTGCTCAGAGGCCTGTCGCATAGCGATGATTTGCTCCAGGGTCATACCCGGAACTTTTTTCTTTTTCTCGTGGTGAACCTCACCCCCCCCTTGGGAAACATTAGAACTATCATCAGAAACTGCGGCTGGCTGTTCTACGGTAACTTCTGTATTGCCTTCCTCTGAACTGACCCCGGTGCTGGCTGCCGTACTTTCTGTCGATACTTCGCTCGACACACTGGAAGGCGATACACTGGAAGGGGCCGCAGGAGCTGCCGTTTCGGTTTGTGTTGATATTGATGAGACCGTTGGACTTGTGCGGGAAATCACACTTGTTTCGGATCCTGCTCTATTCTGGATAACAGAGGGTTGTGACGGCGTTATCGTAATAACTGTATTTCCACCAGTTTGTGTTTCAACACGCCCCGGACTCGTGCCTGTTACCCCTGGAATAAAACTGGGTTGATAAGGCATGGCTACCGTTGCTCTGGTTTCTGCAGGTGCTGCTTGGATAACAGACGGGGTAGTATTATAGGTTTGCACATTGTACGTGGGGACGGGACTGCGAACGATGTTTGCTGTCGGCAAAGTCGGACGGTAGGGTTGGCTTGGACTATAAGGAGAAACGTATCCCTCGGCTTGCCGTGCCTGAGTTGCTTGGGTAGCTTGAGTAGCCTGCGTTGCATAGCCCCCGCCAGGAGATATGACTTGTCCCGGTGTGAAGACAGTGTAGCCTTGATTTTGATAGACATAGGGGTTTTCGACCGATTGTCCACTGGCATAACCAATTTGGCTTAATACCCCGAGCCCTATGGCCAGTAATTTTCCAAAGTATCTCTGCGGGCATCCTGAACAAAACGTAAAGTTATCCATAAAACAACTCCCTTAGCCTATTCGGGAGAGAGGAAACTCAACGATATCCTTTTCTGAAAACACTAACAGATACCAAATTTAAGCACCTGTAAGTGTTATTACACCGAATAGATTATATTTGATATTTAGCTACATTTATCTAACAATTACAATAAGATCCCCCCTTTGTGGGGCGTCAATATCCAATGGGACAAAACCGCCAAACGAAACTTTCTCAAGAACGTCGGAGACCGTCACCAACCCGAGTTCTTTTTTGCGTATCATCAGCACTTCACCAGTTTGGGGGTCGGTCAGTTTTTTGACCACGCGCTCGATCATAAACTTGTCATTGGTCCGGATACCGGATTTGGTTCCGGCATTGATGTAAACCTGACCTTCGTCAAAATCGACCACCATGCCGGTCCAGGCGACTGTGTTTGTCTTGGCCGCGATCATCTGAACCGCGCGCGTGATCGCTTTTCTGGTTGCTTCACCCAGAGGGGTTTTCAGGAACTGGTTCGTTCCCATACTCACGCCTTTATATCCCAGAGAAAGATCCCAGGATGAATTATCAATGGGCTCCGACACGCGATAGACTTCTTCAACCTGAGAGGTTGTTGCGTTCACCAAGCGGATATCCATGGCTACTTTCCCGGATGCCGATTGCCTGGAAAGAGCACCGCTAAACAAATTACCAATTGTTCCAGTGGAAACCCCGACACCAAAGCCACCGCCCTTGTCTTCTGAGCCAAATTCAGTGACCGACCCGTAGATCAGAAAATTCACCCCCGTAATTTGCCCCAGTTCTGGACCCGTCGTCGGATTTGTTAAATTCTGTCCCTTCATCTGTTGCTCAGCCAGAACCTGTTGAACATTGGCGCGTTCCACAACGATAAAACGATCAGATTCAACTAACGCCGAGGTCATCATAGCCGATAGCCCCCCGCCTATATCCCAGTCGCCATACTTCTGTTCAAAAGACCCGATCGCATCAAATTTTCCCACAGAGACAACACGCTTGGGCCCTGCAATTTCTTGTACGGGTTCAGTCAAAATCTGTATTTTTTCTTCGGATGTATCCGTACTTGTCCCCGTACTTGTCTGGGAATGAACCGGCGAGATCAAAGGTACAAAAAGGAGAAACACAAAAAGGGAGAAAAAAGTAACTTTAGGAAATATGATGTATTGAAATCCATACATGGTCGCGTTGCCTTTCCGTAAAACATAGCACCAAAACCAAGAGGATCATTTAGAGTTTTTTACTGAGATATCCAGGTTCCAGTAGATTTATCAATCTTGTAACGTTCAACAAGCGAGCCATCGACAGTGACCACATCCGCAGAAATAAAGCTGCTTTCCTCTATGATATCACCGACTTTTAATCGTGGATTTCCATTCACCATCAGCTGGTATTCAAGAAGCAGACGGACGGCTTTTTCTGTCGGCCCAGAGGGGCCATAAACATTGCCAACCTGGGACTTATCCAAAGGTCTGCCCTGAGATCCATCCTGAGATCTTCCGTGAGAACTGATAACGCTAAGGGCACGAGGTAAAGAGGTTAGTCTAGCAGTAGGGGGATTGTTAATTTCTTGAGTTTCGGCGAGAGATCGAACGATATTGGAGAGTATGTTGATTTGCTGGGTTAAGGCGTAATAATCAATCTGTCGATTTTTTGGATCGCGGTAGATATCATCATAGCCAAGCTGTGACTGAGCCCGTGCTTTAGAAGCTTCGCGCAGTTGTTGAGCCTGAAAATGCTGGCGCTCTTCCAGTGATATTTCATCAGCGAGTGTAACCGAGGGAACTCCAACAAACTGCACAAAGAGCAAAAAAACAACACTCAATCGAGCTCCGTTTTTGCCGGTTATCAAACTCCTGTATTTATAAGGAACATCCATTGATCTTCCAAAGTAAAATTACGGAGATAGCAGTGTAAATCTCAAAGCAAGTATACAGATTTTACCGAATTAAATCAATAAGAGCTATCTCTTTGCCCTAATAGGAGAATACCCAACTCTAATATTTTGATGCCCGGCTCCACACAATGTAATCTACACTTTCTAAAGACAGCTTTCTCCCCCAGACGATGACCAGCCAACACATGGCATCCACCTTCTTAGAAGCCATGTGATGCCTATCCACATAGAAAGTCAAACAATGCTTAGAGTATGTGGAATTGAACTGAAATCATCCGAAGTGATAAACCCGCATCCGTCACCGGGGTTATCACATAATTAGATTTACTAGTTATAACAATAAGTTATATAGTATTTAGCGAATTCTAAAAAATACCGAATGTTTTCGAAATGCCGTTTTCAGGTTTTGGTAAACGGTCCGTATTAGGAGTTTTTGATGGCGGAGGTAGCCACATCACTCCTCTATTGTTGTAATTCCCGCGCCTTATGTAGTTTTTTATAGCTTTCAATCAATTTCAGATGTTTATCTAATCCTTCGAGTTTCATGCTTGTCTTTGTTAAGCCGGAAAATTTAACATCCCCCATCACAGACCCCACCACATTGTTCATCACTTCAGAGCCATACATTCTGGTGAGGTTGGGTACATAATCATCGATATCCAATTCATCATCAATTGTAATATCAAGCACCGCGCCCAATGCCCGATAAAATAAAACACGTTCCACTGTATTATCATTAAAGTTTAAGAAGTCGCCGACGGCCTCATTCGCTTCTTCATATTGTCCCAAGGCTAAATAAATCAGTATTTTCAGTTCACCAATATCCAACTTGCCCCAAACCGTATTTTCATCAAATTCTATCCCGATTAAATTTGATATTACGGTATAATGATCCAGCTCGGACTCTTCAAAACGTTCAAGTAGATCTTCAAGCTCTGCATCCGTTAATGAATGGATGTTTAAAATATCTTCCCTGAACATCAGTGCTTTATTGGTATTATCCCAAATCAAATCCTCTGTCGGGTAAACTTCTGAGAAACCTGGCACCAATATCCTGCAAGCAGTAGCACCAAAGTCTTCATAGGTCGCGACATAAACCTCTTTTCCAAGGTCTTCGAGGATATTCATCAGACGTTCATTTTCTTCCTCCGTCGTGCCACTAAAATCCCATTCGCAAAACTCATAATCATGTTTCGCGCTAAAGAACTTCCATGATATGACACC
>MAAC01000894.1_pt1 | contig 11609 bp, 9 predicted proteins | sample 1115981 | NCBI WGS metagenome assembly MAAC01 (sample SAMN04961126, study PRJNA320927) | seawater metagenome | isolation source: sample BD02T64 sea water enriched with oil for 64 days | place: USA:Gulf of Mexico | collected 2013-07-27 | reverse complement strand
CACCCTCAAAACTGGCCTGATAATTATGACTACAAAGGCAAGCGCGTGGTAGTCATAGGAAGTGGGGCCACGGCAGTGACACTAATACCGGCCATGGCCGATAAGACTGCTCACATAACTATGCTGCAGCGATCACCAACTTACGTTGCATCGGTACCAGAGAGTGACCTTGTCTCGGAAAAGCTTAGAAAAGTGATGCCCGAGATGTTGGTGTATCGGCTTGCGCGAACGCGTAATATTCTATTGCAGCGCTCGGTATATGAACTATCCATGAAAAAGCCATTAGTCGTAAAGAAACTATTGTTAGCCGCCACAAAAAAGCAGCTTGGACCTGATGTTGATATAGCGCATTTTGAGCCAAATTATAACCCTTGGGAAGAGCGTTTGTGTGCAGTACCAAAAGGCGACTTATTTAAGGTTCTTCGAGAAGGGAAAGCCTCTGTCGTAACCGATCAAATTGACACATTCACCGAAAAAGGCATTCAGCTTAAATCTGGAAAACATTTGGATGCAGATATTATTATCACTGCAACCGGGCTAGATTTACAGTTGGTCGGTGGCGCAGACATTTTTGTAGATAACAAAAAACTCAATATTTCCGATGAGATGATGTATAAGGGGTTAATGATGGAGGGGGTTCCTAATTTCGCACTAATGTTTGGATATACCAATTCATCTTGGACGCTAAAATCCGATATAGGCAGTGAATTTGTTTGCCGGTTGTTAAACCATATGCGTCGTATTAACGCTGAGAAAGTCGTACCTGTTGACACCGAAAATAACATTAGTGACATGAATTTTCTAAATCTTCGGTCTGGATATGTTCAGCGGGCCGACAAGCAATTGCCGCGACAAGGTAAAAAATCACCTTGGAAAAATTTGGATAACTATCTTCAGGATCGCTCAGCCCTTCGTGACGGCGATCTAAATGATGGATTCTTGATGTTTTATCGTAATGGAAAGCAGTTGATAAAATCAGAAAACAAGAAAATATCACAGCGCATTCGCTCTCTTATTCCGATCTAATTGTAAATTGGATACCAAAGCAATCCTACTCTTCCTCAATAAGATCATCGGCTAGTAAAACGGATTACTCGGTCGATGCTCTGCTTCAAAAGCCTCCATTCAGAACAAACAATTGTAGAAGCCCATTAGATACAACCAGTCCTATTACAAAGGCTCGACTCTAATATCAAGGAAGTTATCGGTGGATATGGTTTCAAGATCACTATCGCTTTGATAACGATCTTGAAGGTATTGATACAACGAGTGTACTTTGACTTTATTAACGCTGACGACTTGATTTAACGTTGGCTCTGTAGGTCGCAGAACAACTTTTTGAGAGTCAACCTGAGTGATTTGACTATCTTTATAGAAAGCAACAGCTGAAGCCTTGCTGCTTTTTGGCAGCTCAATTCCACCCTGATCAGGCTTGAATCCGTAAAGCATCGTTTTATAAGTACTCAAGTCAACACCCTTCGACGTATCACCGGAATAACGCTGGTAGTATTGTAAAGCTAGCTGCGTCTTGTTACCCAAAATACCATCGATTTTTCCGTTATAAAATTCATTTTTCCTAAGGCTGAATTGTATAGCCTTAACCAGCATCTTTTTGTTAACAGAATAGCGATTGTATTCTTTGTTGATTTGCTTAACCACTTGGGCTTGCGAGTAATCCAATGGCAAACACATCATATAGGGCAAATCAAACATCTTGCCAACAATTTCAATAACACCTAAATCAATGAGATTTCTGACGGCTTGCCCCAAACCGTCTCGTCGATCAACACCAAAATCAAAGAACAAACCAACACTGTTTATACGCCCACCCAGATCACCACCTAACCCTTTACTGTAAACACCCAACACGTTATGAGATGTTACTCCAGAGATCATTTGCAGATCAGCAATGGTTCCTACGTTTAGATCAAGCGCAGCGTAAGATACACCCTGGCCACCAGAAAAGGACGAGTTCCACTCATCTTGATTTAGCCCCATTCCGATACGGGACGATATGACATTTTTATCCAATTGCGTAATCCCGCCGCGAATGAAATAATCGGGAGTTTTAAAGAGATCTTTTTTCTTATGGCCCCGGTGCAGCGCCAATATATCGGTCAAGTCGGATCCAAATGATACAAACTTAATTTTTTTGCTTTTTTCACTGATACTCGAAAGGGATGTAATTAGCATTTCCTTAGCACCATTGACCGTGTTCGGATCGCCACTTAAATGGGGGATATGTTGTGCGGTGATTGTCACCGGCGGTAAATCATAGGCGCTGAGCATATCATCCATACACTCGAGCGATTCGCTAAATGTAGTGATATTTATGGATGGCTTCTCTCTCGGATTTCGACCTTTCGCGGCCTCTCCGATAACCATATTTTGACAACCATTCAGTAATCCAATGCATAGCATTAGAACAAAAAAAGTGTTGGCACGGTAATTTTTATCGTCGATCGCAACGGCCTGCATTGATTACATCTCCGTCAATAATAACGACATTTTCTTTATCGCTATATTCATTGCTGGTAACTATATTTCCAATGTTGATACTACAATCCGTACTGATAAACTGGTTATTACCGACTCTATCCAAGTATTGATTGCCTTCCTCTTTGGTATCGTACAACTCACCCACTGTACGATTCTTCAAAGCCTTAAATTTATAGAAGGTAGTACGGCTTTGAATGGGAATATAAGATGAGACGCCTGAAAAACCCTGGTTTTCCTCGTCTGTTGCTAAACAGGTTTTTATCGTTACAAAAGATAATATACCAACAAAAACCAACGAGCATTGTTTGATTTTTTTCATATTACCCTCCTAGCATTCCTGATGACCAACCGAACCGATCACAACCTGACTGCAGGATCCTGCCCCCGTTGCAATGTTAGTAACCGTTTTAACGGTCACGGATGTTTTAAATCCGCCAACTGAACCAGACACCATTGAGCCAATAATAATTTCTGCTTTGGTATTGCTGGCAATAGCCGTATTTATGATATTGTCGGCTTTCACATTGATGTCTACATCGCCACTTATATTAGGCGCGGCGGCTTTCGCGGCAAAACCACAAAAAATCAATGTAGATACCACGCCACCCCAGATAACATTCTTCATTTGACCACCTTTTGGGTTAGCAGGGTACTATCATCACACCCTGCTAACTGTTTTATTATTAATGGTTTCGAGTCAACATTAGTACGAGCAAGAAGTTGCACCTAACGAACCAACAGCAGTTTTGGCACATAAATCACCACCAATGGAAGCGCCCGCATTAATAACAGACACTTGCAAGCCAAACAGCCCTCCACCTAAGCCGCCAACTTGAACTGTAGAATTAAGGTCACCACCAACTCGAGTTTCTCCATGAGTCGATCCTAGGCTCACTTCCAGGTCGGCAGAGCCACCAAGAGCGATACCCGCATTCAAGATAGCGGCCTCAGTGGTTACGTTAATATTTACGTTACCGCCAATATCGGTAGTAGTGGTGGTAGTTGGCGCTTCAGCGAAAGCAGTACTTCCAATCGTTAAACAACCAGCTGTCAATGCAGATAAAATGATATTTTTCATTGTTATTTCCCTTTTTTATTTTTCATGTTTTGAGATCTATTTATATCAATCTTAGTCACCTATAAAAATACGCTAAAAGTTATTTCCATACAGGCCAAAAGATTAGGTGATCAAATCAACTGGGGGATGGCCTAACAATGATTGACATGATATCAATGTGAGTCATCAAATTAGATCCAACATTTGTATAGGTTATACATTATGGGAATTATAAAATTCACTAAATATCTGCTCCCTTTGATTGTCACCATGAATACCGGATGCATGAGTATTAATTACACAAGCCCCTACACCGGAGAAATTGACCCTAATAGAGATTACAAAAGCGAAGGTTTGTTATCTGCAAGCTTAAGTTTGATTGGAAACGGATTCCGATTTGGGGAAGATCATAAGGAACAACCACCAGCCGGGTGCCCCGTGAGTTCAGACAATTTTCGACAAAACGCGAATTTGGGTAAGAGCTCCTCAAGACTGAAAACCCACTTAGACGCTATAGACACCGATTATTTTATATCCGGAAGCACCCTCATCATAAACATTCCCTATAATGAGGGTTACGAATTAAACAATCCCCATTTAAAACAAACACAAAACATCAAGCTAGACAAATTGGCAACATTACTTGCAAGGGATGAGCGGTTGATTATCGAAATAGCAGGTCATGCAAACCAGCGAGGAGGGCTCAAAAGCAACCAAAGCCTCTCTCGGCTACGTGCTCTTAACATGGCGCGTTATTTTTCCGCCAGTGGGATCGAAAAGAACCGCCTGTTTTTTGCCGGGTTTGGAGAGGACTATTTATCACCCTTCGGAAATGATGCTAAGCGGGTTGAGCTCTTTATCTGTGATCAGGCTTAATAGGGCTCATTTTTAATTGGGTTAGGTACATACTTATACAACTAAACCACCGCCTTATCCTAAAATCAAGATTTAAAAAAGAGCCTTGACCATTCTATTTATATTAGTGACTGAAATATTTATTATTCTTTCCGGTTGTGCGGTCTAGGGCTACTTCGTTAATCCCTCTAACCCCCGTCGTTAGCTATTGATTGGTTAAACCAATAGGGTGTTTTATTTTTTATTTTGTTTACGTTTCGTTAAAGCGGCTTGAAATTTAATTGGCCTGATATAAGCTAGATAATAAAACAGCTCTTTGTTAAATATGCCAAAAGGAAAGGGCTGAAAAAACAATAACTAACTTAGAATAATAACAATGAATTCACTCATTATCGATAATTTTGTCGATCCGTTATGCTTTCTTCTTGTTGAGGATCACCCGCTCTATGCGGAAGGGTTCATACAAGCCATTTCAAGCCTCTATGGCAATGCCAATATCAAGCATGTGACAACCGGTAGGCAAGCTCTAGAGTTATTACGTCACACCGAATTTGATCTTGTTTTCCTAGATGTGAATCTTCCCGATATTAGCGGCCTGCAGATATTAAGCGCCCTTAAGTATGAACATCTCTTTCACCCCATCACCCTGATTACCGGACAGGTAAATTCAACTCTAACATTACAAGCGAAACAGCTAGGGGTGCTTGGCGTTATCTCAAAACGTCAGCCAATGAAAAAATTACACACCATCGTAGATCGCATGCTTTCAGGAGTATCCTACTTTGACAAAGAAACCGCGGGCTACTCCATTGCAAAAGTTCCAGAAGTTGAACCGCTGACACAGAGAGAAATGCAGGTTTTAAACGTGCTAGCAGAAGGTTTGAGTAACAAAGCCGTATGCACCCAATTGGCAATATCTGATTCAACACTAAAAACGCATCTAAGAGCAATCTATCAAAAACTGGATGTCAATAATCGAACCGCCTGCGTAGTCAAAGCCATTCGTACCGGACTGCTTTAATGCACAATCAGAAAGCCAGGAAGGCTCTTTTACCTTTGCTTTATTTTTGCCTAATCTATATATCCACATCAATGCCATCTTATGCCAATTTACACAGCGACCCGTTACTGTATTTGGGCAAGTACATGCATGACACCGACATCCAAAAGCTCTTCGATAAAGCGCATAGCAGGACAGGTACAAAGGCACTGCAATCATATAGTTTTAGTATGGGGTTTCAAACAGGTGACCTTTGGTTCTATGTCTCGGCCAATAACACATCAAAGACGCCTTCCGAATCCTTTCTTGTTTTGGACAACCCGCTAATCGATTCGGTAACAGTCTATTTAAAGCAACACGGTATTCCCATAACGCAATATGAGCTTGGCGATGAATTACCTTTCGATTCACGCCCAGTAAAACACGGTTTGTTTCTAGTTCCTATAACCATAGAAATCAAAAAAACCACCGAGGCGATAATCCGAATACGCTCACATGATGCAATTATGGGACGCATGTATTTTAGCAAACAATCAGATTTTTACAGGTCCAGCGGAAAAACCAACACGCTCACCTTTTCGTTATTCTCAGCGCTTATCTGTCTTGTTGTTTATCACTTTGCCTTTTTTGTAAAAACGCGAGAGTTGGCATTTCTTAAATTTTCGCTATTTATTGCCACCACAATACTCCTATTTTTGGTTCAAAACGGATTAATGTTTCAATGGTTTTGGCCAACAAATCCCAGTTGGCATAATACTTCCGATCCTTTTTTTCGTGGGCTTTCAATCTATTATGGCAGCGTATTCATACGTTCCTACTTCGGCAGAAAGCGTGTTGACTGGCGTCTTGATATTGGACTGTCAATGGCAGGATATTCTGCTTTGCTCGGAAGCTTTATTAGCCTTTACAATCCCAACACCTTTGTCATTCAATTCTTGTTTTTATCCTTTGCTTTGATGGTTACGGTATGCTTGGGGATTTGGTATTCATTACACCAAAGCAACTACAAAATATCTATCTATTTTACTGCTTGTTGGTTGTTTCTAATTGCAGGTGCTACCCTTCAGGTCATGCTGGAGTTAGGCTGGTTACCAACAACGCCCTTGGTTGAATATGCCTTTATAGTGGGATTTACTCTCCAAGTTTGGTTTATTGCTTACGGACTTACCGAGACATTTAACGAACAAAAACAGCTACGCCTGAGCGCTCAATCGAGACTTATAGGTGAGATGCGATCAATCGCTAAGAAGGAAGCGCAACTTAGAGAAGCTAAGGAACAATTAATTATCACAGAGCAGCGACAAAACGTTCTGCTAGAGCAGCGGGTCAATGAGCGTACCCAGCAACTAGAGCTTACACTGAACGAACTAACACAAGCTAAACAAGACGCAGAAGTTGCCAATCAACAAAAATCCAGATTTCTAGCGGCTGCCTCTCATGATATTCGGCAACCTCTATATGCTTTATCGTTACTAACCGAAAGCTCGCTACTTAAAGACAGCAAAAGCAACAAAGAAGTACCGAAAAGAATCCACGCTGCAACGACAAATCTTGTCAACCTCTTTGAATCTCTCTTCGACCTATCTAAACTAGAAAATAAGGTTCTCGATATAAACCCAGAGACCGTTAATTTGACCCGTTTTATCAATGACGTTGTCGATATATGCCAACCCATTCTCAATCACAGTCCCGTTACCTTAAGCGTACAACTAACGCCTCAATCCTTACATATCTACAGTGACCCAATGCTTTTGCAGCGCATCCTGTTGATTTTAATAGACAACGCATTGAAGCATGCACGGTGTAAGAGCTTAAATATTTGCCTTGGTATTGAAGACGACATGGCCACGATTACCGTATCGGACGACGGTATTGGAATACCACAGCAGGAACAAGAAAACATCTTCGAAGAATTCTATCAACTTAAAAACCCAGAGCGAAACCGAAAAAAAGGCATGGGATTAGGCTTGTCACTGTGCAAGCGATTATCCGAAGCTCTGGCGATATCCTTATCACTATCATCCACTCCCAATCATGGGGCTATATTTAAACTTTCCATATCACTATCACAACCTGATCAAATTCCAAAAGCCACAAACAATGAGACAATATGTACCGAAAGTTCCCTTAAAGGTCTCAAGGTACTTCTTGTCGAAGATGACCATGAAGTACTTGGCGCTATGGTCGATCTTCTACAAACCTGGGGGCTACAAGTTACTTGCGCAAGCAGTGTAAAAGAAGCAATAACAAAGTACCATGCACACGAGCCACAGCTCGCCATAGTTGATATCCGGCTACCTGATGGCGACGGTGTCGAACTGGCAAAAAAAATTAGTAAAACCTCTAATCTTCGAACAAAAATCCTCATCGTTAGCGGAGAAATTTCCTCTCCCGATTCCGCCTCCGAATTCCAATTTCTACGAAAGCCCGTTAAACCTAGTCGTTTAAGGGCAAAGATATTGGGGCTTACGAACCAAAAAATACCTGATATCGAAACATTCCCTTCAATTTAGACGCTAAGGTACTCGCCAACTCACCCTATTGGGCGATGTTTCCGACAAATCTTATTGCTATGATAATCCTTCAAAATTAAAAAAATAAAGCTGTTATTTGCATTTGCTATCCAGCTTATACAGCACCTGAGGTATATTATGGAAATTTTGGTCGCAGATCACCAACCATTTTTTCGAGCCGGTTTTTTAACTGCCATTGCCGACACACAGCCCAACGCCAATTACTTTGAAGCTACCACCAAAGATGAGCTTGTCCGCACGTTAAACACACACCAATTTGATTATTTGTTTATTGATAAGGAGATGTGTGATCAAGGCGGTGTATCCATGATCAAAGGGTTTCGACAACAGTTTTCTCACCTAAGTATTATTGTCACATCAGCCACTGAAGATTTACCGATGCTGAATAGGCTTTGCACTACAGGTATCCGAGGCGTAGTTAACAAGACCGCCCCCATTGATATTTGCATGCAAGCACTGAAACTGATTTTTGCCGGTGGAATTTATATGCCAGAATACCTATTGAAATACACTCTTCTTGAACATAACCAGACACACTCTAAACTAAAAAACCTGTTAACCCCTCGCCAAGAAGATATTCTAAGCATGTTAGAAAAAGGGTGTTCCAACAAGGAAATAGGCCGACATCTTTGCCTAGCCGAAGGAACCATAAAAACCCACATGGCAACGTTATTTAAAGTGCTGGGGGTTAGGAACCGAACCCAAGCTGCCAGCCAATCACGCCTAGTTTAAGAGGAGGGTATGCCACAGGGCTAACGGCAATCTTAGCTCTGTTGGATTTGAGAAAAAAGCTGTATGAGTAGTATAGTTGTCTTTGACGAGCTGTTGTTTATTTACTAAAGTTAAGGATTGTTTACCTCCTTATTGAGCTCCTAAATGATATTTGAACCCGCCATAAAATTTATGGACACCATGCGCTACGCGTATAAGTTTATCTTTATAAGTATATTATTTTACATACCATTATGTTCTATAGGCTTCATTATCGTATCAAACGCCAGTGAAGAAGCCTCCAAAGCGGAGAATGAACTGCGAGGTTCAGAGTTTCTTCCATTATTGCTCGATCTTAAAAAAAACGCTGAGAGATACCGAGATACTCGGCTTATACGGAGCTATATCGATGACAAAGACATCAAAGCTCTAGAGGTTATCGTACAAACAGAAATGGCTGAAACTTTTGGAGAAATAGACAAATTCGACAAAGTTTTCTTGGAAAAGGAAGTTGTTGCAGCCAACATCACAGGCGTCAAAACAAGGATGGCGGAATTAGGGCAACAAATATCAGCCATTGAATCAGGCACAGGTGCTTTGTACAGCTTAAACCATTCACTGGTATTACAGGTAGAGGTGCTAATTGACGCCGTTCTTGATGTTAGTAGCATCAATGCAGACAGCGACACCGTGTTAACAAATTATGTCAAGTTTTTGCGCAATGATATGTTTAGTATTAACGACATATCAGGAATGAGTCGGGCGGTTGGAAGTCAGGGATTAACTAAATCCTATGCGGATTCAGAAACATTGGATCTTCTTGACAAGCTTTATTTTGATTTGGAGTCAACTAAAAACCGGTTCGAGGGAAACATCAAGAGTATCAATTTAAACGACGTTAATTCCGATATAAGCGCATCAACAAACAACGTGTCGACTGGAATCGAATTTACAAAAACATATATCGATGATCAGGTACTTAATAGCAGCTCATTTTCTTTAAGTTGGATCGACTATTACAATCGAATTAGCGAAGAAATTGACAACCAGTACATTCTTTCAAAGCACATATCAGCATTAATTATTTCCAGAGTGAATGAAAAAAAGGGGCAGGCCGATATTAGAAAGAATATCATTACATCGGTAATTATCCTTGTATTGATTATTAGCTCATACCTCTACTTTGGATTCTACCTTTCAATACAGAGAGCTATTAGAAAATTGGAGCTGTCGTCCTTGGCAATGGCAGAGGGCGATATGACGTCACATATCGAGCACTCCTCTAAAGATGAGATTGGAGATCTTATTTCTAGTTTTAACAAAACATCATCAAATGTTCGATCATTGATTGAAAATACTACTCGTGGTGCAGATCTTGTTTTAGGGTTAGCTGATAAAGCAAAGAATATTTCAAAACGTTCAAGTCAGATAATTTCTGAGCAGCTCAATGAAACAACGCAAGTTGCGGTGGCCATGACACAAATGACACAAATAGTCGAAGGTGTCTCACTGTTTGCTGAGAAAGCTGAAAGTGCAGTTCTCGCCACAATGAACGAGTCCAAAGAAGGACGAGTAATTATTGAAAATTCACTTAACTGTATTGAAAATTTATCGCAAGAAATCTCTGATACGTCTGAATCAATCAATATATTAGCAAGGGATAGTAGTAGTATCGCAACAGTTGTCGAGGAAATCAAAAGCATTGCGGCTCAAACTAATTTGTTGGCATTAAACGCTGCCATTGAAGCGGCTAGAGCGGGTGAGCAGGGGAGAGGGTTCGCGGTTGTTGCCGATGAAGTGAGATCACTATCTCAACGAACACACAACTCAACGTCTAACATAGAAGGCATTATCGAGAAATTTATACAGCGTACTCTCGATGCCGTTCAAGCCATGGATAAAAGCTTAGAAGTTACTGATCAAACAATGGCGGAATCAAAAAAAGTTGCCACTGTTTTTTCTCAAATCAACAAAAAGCTTGAAGAAGTTGTCAATATGAATAAGAAAATAAACCAGGCAAGCCAAGAACAAACCTCCACCTCGACGGAGATTGATAAGCGTGTACACGACATTAAGGAGAAAGGGGAAAGCGCTGCAGACATGTCAAACTCCACGGCTAAAACAAGTGAAGAGATGCTTGACCAGGCTGTAGAACTTAAACATGCACTTGCTGCATTTAAGGTGTAGCTGCCTATTTACCTATCAAACACATATCTCAGATAGGTAAATAGGCGCTGTATTATGCTGCGTTATATATTTTTGATTGCAAATTGGCGTCCTGGAGCCCGTTGATACCGCTGCGTTCATTGGCTTGCTTGGCTAAAACCAACTCTTCCTTGGTCGCATATTGCTGATCCCAATCAAGTACCTTCGGTGTCATTAATTTGTGCCATAAAGGAGGGAACAAAGCAATGGTAATAGTCGCAAGGTATCCATTGATCATCATAGGAGCGTCCGGGTATGGCTTTAAATCCTGGTATGGCACGTCGCCGTCTGCATGGTGATGTGAATGGCGCGTTAGATTAAACATGGCCCATGAACTTACGCGTTTATTGGTGTTCCAGGAATGACGCGGTTGTACTGGAACCGATGGATCTCGAACCATGCCATAATGTTCCATGTAGTTTACAATCTCCAGCAGAGCCTTTCCCCATAACCCACATGCTATAAAAAACATCATTACTGGCAAACCGCCAATGATGAATGCAGCCAATACAATAGATAGGCTCATTAGGTGACCACGTATAACGCCATTCCCAAGTGATAATGCCGACTTTCCTCGCTTACCTAAACGCTTCTTTTCGATATCCCAAGCACTGATATTGCCTTTGATAGTTGAAGCAAGGATATGAAAATATACATTTCGTCCACGGGGTGCCGTGGCAGGATCGGATATGGTTGATACATATCGGTGGTGCCCATATACATGCTCAATTGAAAATATAGTGTCGAA
>MAAC01016150.1_pt1 | contig 11619 bp, 10 predicted proteins | sample 1115981 | NCBI WGS metagenome assembly MAAC01 (sample SAMN04961126, study PRJNA320927) | seawater metagenome | isolation source: sample BD02T64 sea water enriched with oil for 64 days | place: USA:Gulf of Mexico | collected 2013-07-27 | reverse complement strand
AAAAACAAATTAACTCATTGATTTATAAGGGATAATGGCGGAGAGAGAGGGATTCGAACCCTCGATGGGCTTTAAAACCCATACTCCCTTAGCAGGGGAGCGCCTTCAGCCGCTCGGCCATCTCTCCGGAATTTACTACTGACTATCTATTGCCGCTGGAATTCTTTTCATCTTGGATTTTGTTATAAATCTCTTCACGATGAACAGAAACACTTTTAGGTGCGTCAACTCCAATTCTTACTTGATTTCCTTTAACCCCTAATACGATGATCGATACGTCATCACCAATAACGAGGGATTCACCAACTTTACGCGTTAAAATAAGCATAATATCTCCTTGTTGCTCCATATCATTGAAGCGTTGCCAACCAATTACATTTTTTCTTATTATTGAGTGTATTCTACCATAGCTATCTAAGCGCAAACAGCCATCAAACGTTGATTATTTTTCTGATAAGCCAAATGATTCGTGCAAAGTGCGTACAGCTAACTCCAAGTATTTCTCGTCGACCACAACGGAAATTTTAATTTCTGACGTTGATATCATCCGTATATTAATACCTTCATTCGCAAGCGCCTCAAACATTTGGCTAGCAATACCGGCGTGTGAACGCATTCCAACGCCCACAATAGATACTTTTACTATTTTATTGTCACCATCAACTTTTTCGGCACCCAACTCCGTACAAATACTTTGTAAAACCTGCATTGTTTTATCAAAATCATTTCTATGCACGGTAAAGGTAAAGTCTGTTGTTTTATCTTCTGCAACATTTTGCACGATCATATCAATTTCAATATTTGCTTCTGAAATTGGCTTTAAAATGGCTGATGCCACGCCAGGCATATCTGGCACACCCGCTAGGGTAACTTTTGCTTCATCACGGTTGAATGCAATACCTGAAATTAGTGCTTTTTCCATACCTTCATCCTCATATGTAATTAACGTGCCTTCACCATCGATAAACGTTGATAAAACACGCAATGGAACATTGTATTTGCCCGCAAATTCAACTGAACGAATTTGCAAAATCTTTGATCCTAAACTCGCCATTTCTAGCATTTCTTCAAAAGTGATTTTATCCAACCTTCTCGCTTTCGGTTCTACTCTAGGGTCGGTGGTATAAACGCCATCTACATCTGTATAGATTCGACATTCATCCGCATTTAGTGATGCCGCTAACGCGACCGCTGTCGTATCAGACCCCCCTCGCCCGAGTGTTGTAATAGCGCCTTCAGCAGTAACACCTTGGAAACCCGCAACGACAACAATTTTATTACTTTTTAAATCAGCTTCGATTCTATCGGTATGAATTTCTTCGATACGGGCTTTACTGTGAATGTCATCCGTGACAATTTTAACCTGACCACCCGTGTAGGATGCTGCCGGTTGCCCCAATTCTTCTAACGCCATACATAACAACGCAATAGTGACCTGCTCGCCGGTCGATAACAGCACATCCATTTGCTTCGTGGATGGCGTTTGCTGCATCTGCTTTGCTAACTCAGTCATCCGATTTGTTTCACCGCTCATTGCTGAAACGACAACAACAAGATCATGTCCTGTTGCATTTTTTTCATCGACTAATTTTTTAGCAACAGCCTGAATTTTTTCAGCAGTGCCTACGGATGTACCACCGTATTTGTGTACATGTAACGTCATAGTTCTATCGTGCTTAATTGTGTTATTTAATGCTTATACCATTGGGTATAAGAGCTATTTAAATTAGGCGGACTAACCGTTTGCTGCATTGAGTTGAGCTTCCACCCATTCAGGTACTGACCTGAGTGCTGCGTCTAAGGCTTCAGGATTATCGCCACCAGCTTGTGCCATATCCGGCCGACCACCACCTTTACCGCCGACTTGAAGTGCGACTGAATTAACCAAGTCTCCTGCTTTAATTCGGCTTGTTTGATCTTTAGACACGCCGGCTATCAGTGTTACTTTACCGCTTTGAACTGTTGATAAAACAATCGCCGCATTACCTAATTTGTCTTTTAATTGATCGACTAAGTCACGTAAGGTTTTACCATCACTGCCTTCGATATAAGCTGCTAGTACATTTAGTCCGTCAATGTTAACGGCTTGATTTACCAGATCACCACTGGCTGCTTTTGCTAACTGGCCTTTTAATTGCTCTAGTTCTTTTTCAAGCGCTTTGTTTTTATCTTGAATTTGCGTGATTTTATCAATCGAAGAGTCGCGATTGCCTTTGACCAATTTACCAATTTCTTGCAACAAGTCGTCACTTCGCTCAACCCACGATAAAGCACCTTCGCCAGCAATAGCCTCAATACGACGAACCCCCGAAGCAATACCTGTTTCAGATAGTATTTTCATTAAGCCAATATCACCGGCACGATTCACGTGTGTTCCACCACAAAGTTCTGTAGAGAAATCACCTATCTTCAACACCCGAACTTTATCGCCATACTTTTCGCCAAACAATGCCATCGCACCATTAGCAACCGCCGTTTCTTGGTCTGTTATTTGTGTTTCAACATCTGCATTGGAGCGTATTTGTAGGTTAACTAAGCGCTCAACTTCTTGAAGCTGAGTTCTTGTAATCGGTTCAAAATGACTAAAGTCAAAGCGCAATCTCGCCGCCTCTACTAATGAGCCTTTTTGCGTCACATGTTCACCCAACACTTGACGAAGAGCTGCGTGTAACAAATGAGTAGCCGAGTGGTTTGATGCCGTTGCTAAACGTTTGTCGCTATCAACCCTCGCCACCACTGCTTGTTGTAATAAAAATTCACCTTGTGTAACTCGGCCAACATGGAAATACGCATTACCTTGCTTTTGTACGTCTAACACCTCAAAAACTGCCGCTGGTGTCGTAATCTCGCCTCGGTCGCCCGCTTGCCCGCCGGATTCAGCGTAAAACGCTGTTTTATTTAACACCAAATAAGCGCTGTCTCCCTCACTGATTGACGATACTTCTTCTCCCTCTTTATAAATAGCCTGTAGTACTCCGTTGGACTCTAAGGTTTCATATCCAACAAACTCTGTCGTTAAATCTATTTGTGGCAATTCTGACTGACCAACGGCAAATGAACTTGATGACCTTGCACGCTCACGCTGTGCATCCATCGCTTCTTCGAAGCCTTTAATATCAACGGTTAAGCCATTTTCTCTTGCATAATCCGCCGTTAAATCAACAGGAAAGCCATATGTGTCGTACAGCTTGAAAGCCGTTTCACCCGTAATCAAATTATCTTTCAGCGCCTGTGTACCACCTTGCAACAGTTTCATACCTTGTTCTAGCGTTTCCGCAAAACGCTGCTCCTCTTTGAACAAAATGTTACTCACCATCTCAGCTTTGGCTATCAATTCTGGATACGCTTCCCCCATGATTTCGGCTAACGGCTGTACTAATTTGTGAAAGAAAATACCTTTCATTTCCAGTTTGTAACCATGGCGTATTGCCCGACGAATAATTCGCCTCAGTACGTAACCTCTACCTTCATTAGACGGTTGAACACCGTCGACGATAAGAAACGCACAAGAACGGATATGGTCAACTAAAACCCGTAAAGAGGTATGACTTGTATCCTTTGTGTTTGTTAGTTTTGAGGCGCTTTTAATCAACCCCTTAAATAATTCAATATCATAGTTATTGTGAACGCCCTGCAAAACTGCCGCGACGCGTTCCAGCCCCATACCCGTATCAACAGAGGGCTTTGGTAAAGGCGTTAACTCTCCTTTATCATTACGATCGTATTGCATAAACACTAGGTTCCAGATTTCGACATACCGATCGCCGTCCTCTTCTGGTGTTCCTGGTGGGCCACCTGCAACCTCTTCGCCATGATCATAAAATATTTCCGAGCATGGGCCACAGGGACCGGTATCACCCATTGACCAAAAATTATCCTTCGCACCAATTCGCGATAGCCTATCAGGGCTAACGCCTACTTCATTCAGCCAAATATCGGCCGCTTCTGGGTCTTCATCAAACACCGTAACCCATAGTTTCTCAGCAGGAATACCAAGTTCTTTAACCAAAAACTCCCACGCATATTTAATCGCATCACGTTTAAAATATTCACCAAAACTAAAGTTCCCAAGCATTTCAAAAAAGGTGTGGTGACGGGCTGTGTAACCAACATTTTCAAGATCGTTGTGCTTGCCACCTGCCCTAACACAACGCTGTGACGATGTTGCTGTGGTATACGAACGTTTTTCTTGACCTAGGAAAACGTCTTTAAACTGAACCATACCCGCATTCGTAAACAATAAGGTCGGGTCATTCCCAGGTACTAACGAGCTAGAAGGTACAATTTTATGCCCCTGCTTTTCAAAATATGTCAAAAAGGCTGATCTAACCTCAGCACTACTTAAATTTTTCATTTCGTTAAAACCTGTATTAAGACAACTGATCAAATAACTGCTTGATCATGTCGTGTGTAAAACCCTTATGTTGAAAAAAACGTGTACGCTTTGCACGCTCTTTTATATCGACTGGCGACTGCTCGCCATATTTTTTTATGTGCAACTCGACTAGTAATGTCTGCCAATCAGGCTGCTCTTCAAACACATTATTAATACTTGTGTCCACGCCTCTTTCTTTCAATTCATACTGAATCCGAATCGGGCCAAAACCCTTATGCACCCTTGAGCGTCCATAGCTTTCAGCGAAACGTTGATCACTTTGCCAATTCAAGTCAACAAACTCTTCCAGCAAGCGGCTAATATCGTCCTCATCGTAACCTTTTGATGTTAGCTTTTGAAACAACTCACGTTGGCTATGTTCCCGTCTAGCTAACAGACCTAGGCAACTTGCTCGCAATCGTGATATTTCTCTTTTCTTTTCTTCGGTCAGACTTTCTCACCTTCTGCTTCAGGCTTTTCAGTTTTTTTAGGTAACAACGCCGCTCTAATATTAGCCTCAAGCTCAGCCGCCTTATCCGAGTTTTCTCTGAAGAAACTCTTCGCGTTATCTTTGCCTTGACCAATCTTAGTACCGCCATAGCTATACCAAGAACCCGCTTTTTCAACCAAATCTAAACTCACACCCAAGTCCACCAACTCACCCTCGCGTGAAATGCCTTCCCCATACAGTATTTCAAACAGTGCTTGCTTAAAAGGAGGCGCTACCTTGTTTTTTACGACCTTAACGCGCGTATCATTACCGAGTATTTCATCACCTTTTTTGATAGCGCCAATACGACGAATATCAAGACGTACTGAAGAGTAAAACTTCAACGCATTACCACCCGTTGTCGTTTCTGGATTACCAAACATCACGCCAATTTTCATACGAATTTGGTTAATGAAAACGACCAGTGTGTTTGAACGTTTAATGTTACCCGTCAGCTTTCGCAGCGCTTGCGACATTAATCGTGCTTGCAAGCCCACGTGATGGTCACCCATATCACCTTCTATTTCAGCTTTGGGTGTTAACGCAGCAACGGAGTCAATCACCACCATGTCGACTGCGCCTGAGCGTACTAGCATATCGACAATTTCTAAAGCTTGTTCACCGGTATCTGGCTGCGAAACTAATAGTTCCTCCATATTCACACCAATTTTGTCAGCATAAATCGGATCTAACGCATGCTCGGCATCAACAAACGCGGCCGTACCACCTGCTTTTTGACATTGCGCTATGGTTTCGAGTGTTAAGGTTGTTTTACCAGAAGATTCTGGACCATAAATTTCAACCACTCGCCCACGAGGTAGGCCACCAACACCTAAAGCGACATCTAGCGCAATCGACCCCGTTGAATACGTTTCAATACCTGGAATACTCGAGCCATCACCCATCCGCATGACTGAACCCTTACCAAACTGCTTTTCAATTTGTAACAACGCAGCGCTTAGTGCTTTTTTCTTATTTTCGTCCATTTTTCATCCTCTTTAGTGCTTCTACTCCCTGTAAAAGCTAATTAGCGTAAGTAACTCGGAATTATCCCACATACTGGGATAAGCTCAAAATGAAAATCACGGTTTTATAATAGCTTATTCAGTCAACATATCGACCAATAACTGCAGCGCCATTAATACAGCCTGTTGCCTGACTTGTTCACGGTTACCAGTAAAGGTCTTACTACATGAACGCGCCTGAGTTAACGACTTCTTCACCCCAAACCAAACCAAGCCTACGGGTTTATCATTCGATCCACCAGATGGCCCTGCAATACCCGTAATGGATAATGATATAGATGATGAAAAGGCTTTATCCACTCCACCAACCATCTGCTCTGCCACCTGCTGACTCACTGCGCCAAATTCATCAAGACACTGCTCTTTCACTTTCAGAAAATCTTGCTTGGTTTGATTGCTATAACTGACTACTCCGCCCAAAAACCACTCACTGCTGCCCGATAAATCCGTCAGCACTTTTGAAAGCCAGCCCCCCGTGCAGGACTCCGCGACGGCCAGCGTTTTATTTTGATCCAGCAACAACCCAGCCAACTTTTTTGCCTGTAAACTTACTTCTTTAGCGATAGATTCAACCATCGATACCCTCTCGAAACTTCCTATTAAAATTCACCGAATATCGGCAAGATTGTTAAACTAGCCGGATGCCGAAAAACGTAAAAACAAAACCAACGATCACACCGATGATGCAGCAATATTTACGCATCAAAGAAGACCATCCTAATACTCTTATATTTTACCGCATGGGTGATTTTTACGAACTTTTTCTTGATGATGCCGTTAAGGCCTCTGCTCTACTTGGCATAACATTGACAAGTCGCGGTCAAATCAATGGCAAGCCTGTTCAAATGGCTGGGATCCCCCATCACGCTGCTGACGGTTACCTCGCTAAGTTATTAAAAGCCAGTGAATCTGTCGCCCTTTGTGAACAAATTGGCGACCCTGCGACGTCAAAAGGCCCAGTCGAACGCAAAGTTGTACGCGTTATTACACCAGGCACCTTGACCGAAGACTCGCTACTGGATTCGCACACTGACAGCTTGCTTTGCGCCGTTTTTGAACAAAAAAGCCAATACGGACTAGCCACTATTGATCTCGCAAGCGGTCGCTTCATACTGCAAGAAATAGGCAATGAACATACTTTAAAAACTGAACTTGCACGCATTAATCCAGCAGAAACATTGATCAGTGAGGACAGCCAGCTATCAAATCTACTCAGGATTCAAAAAGGACTTTGCCCATTAGCCGATTGGCACTTTGACTACCAAACGGCGACGCGATTGTTAAACAAACAGTTTGGCACAAAAGATTTACAAGGCTTTGGCTGTCAAGATATGTTGCTAGCCATCAGTGCTGCTGGTGCATTAATGCAGTACCTTAAAGACACTCATCAATCATCACTGCCTCATTTACAATCTATCAAGGTTGTCCAACAAACTGATTTTATCTCATTAGATGCGGCCACCAGACAGCACCTTGAGCTTGATTACCACCCGAGTGGTAACAACAACTTCACTTTATTCGGCTTGCTAAATCGCTGCAAAACAACCATGGGCACGCGCCTGCTGCGGCGTTGGATTCACCTACCGTTGCGCAAGCAAGAAACCATCAAACACCGCTATTTAGCAATTGAGCAGTTACTTCAAAATAATACCGTCGACGAGTTGCAAACATCACTCAAATTAACAGGGGATATCGAACGCATCAGCAGTCGCATTGCCTTACTCACGGCTCGACCTCGCGACCTTGTGGTTTTAAGAGAAACCCTAAAAATACTACCTACCATTCAAAACTGCTTAGCTAATTTAGACGCACCGCGGTTAACAACTTTGCGCCTGCAAACAGGCAACCATCAAGCGTTAGCCGACCTATTAGAGAGCGCCATCATTGAAAACCCACCCGTTTTGATCCGCGATGGCGGGGTGATCGCCGAAGGCTACAACACAACACTAGATGAGCTTAAAAACATTAGCGCCAATGCAGACCAGTTTTTACTGGATATGGAACAAAAAGAGCGCGATGGCAGCCAAATAAGCACCTTAAAACTTAATTACAATCGCGTTCACGGCTATTACATTGAAGTGCCACGGTCTCAAGCAGACAAAGTGCCCGAGCACTTCATTCGAAAACAAACATTAAAAAATGTCGAACGCTATATAACACCCGAGCTAAAAGCGTTCGAAGACAAAGTATTACATGCTAAAGAGCAAGCGCTCGCCTGTGAAAAAAAATTATATAACGAATTACTTTTAAGTTTCGCACCGCAGCTCAGTCAACTACAAGCTTGTGCCGAAGCACTCGCTGAAATTGACCTATTAAGCAACTTTTCTGAACGCGCATTGGCACTTAATTTCAATCAACCCGTATTAACGGATAAAGTTGGCATTTCGATAAAGCAAGGTCGCCACCCTATTGTCGAAAGCGTGATAGATACTCAATTTATCCCTAACGACATTGAGCTTCATGCAGAGCGTAGAATGCTCATCATCACCGGCCCCAATATGGGTGGAAAATCAACTTATATGCGTCAAATAGCCTTACTAACACTAATGGCCCACATAGGTTGCTATGTCCCCGCTTCTGAAGCAATCATCGGCCCTATTGACCAAATATTTACTCGCATCGGCGCATCTGACGACCTAGCGAGTGGTCGCTCAACGTTTATGGTTGAAATGTCTGAAACCGCCAATATTTTGCACAATGCCAGCGATCAAAGCTTAGTCCTAATGGACGAAATTGGTCGCGGAACGAGCACTTTTGACGGCCTATCTTTAGCTTGGGCCAGCGCCGAATACCTCGCTAACAAAGCCCAGCCATTTACCTTATTCGCGACGCATTATTTTGAAATGACCTCATTGCCAGAACACGCCGAAACGGCTGCGAACGTTCACTTAGACGCCATTGAACATGGTGACAACATTGTCTTTTTGCATGCGGTAAGAGAAGGCGCGGCGAATCAAAGTTACGGCCTGCAAGTCGCTGCCCTAGCAGGCGTACCAAAAACCGTTATCAACAATGCCCGTAAAAAACTAGCCTCGTTGGAAGCACAAAAAAATACGGTCAGTCACAGCCCTCAAGCACATCCACAGCTCGATATCTTCAGCTCCGGCTTAAACCAAGAAGCATCTAACTTTATTGAGCAACTATCACCCGATGACTTAAGCCCAAAAGAAGCACTTGATACTTTATATCAGCTAAAGGCTTTAGTTACTTAACTACCAGCCTAAATGCTTGATAAGGTCCTTAGCCGGAACGAAACCCGGCACCATCGTGCCATCTTCAGCAATAATAGCTGGTGTACCAGTTACTCCAAATAGCTGAGCAATCCTCATATGCTCATCCACTGGGTTGTCACAGCTCTTATTAATAACTTTATCGTTAAGTTTCGCATCCGTTAATGCTTCATTCCTATCCTTTGCACACCAAACAGAAACAGCTTTATGGTAGGACTCAGTATTTGGGCCTGAACGCGGATAGAACAAGTATCTCACTGTCATGCCTGCATCGGTATACGTACTAATTTGAGAATGTAACTTTCTACAGTAACCACAATCAATGTCAGAAAAGATGGTGATTTTATGTTTCTCATTCTTAGCTGGAAAGATAACCATGGTTTTTTCGTCTATTTTTGCCAGCTCCGCTTTACGCGCCATTTTCAACGCATTGTCAGTCATGTTTTCACGATTGAGCAAATCCACCATCTCTCCTTGAATAATATATCGCCCATCCTCTGAAGCATAAATAACACGCGCACCAACCAGTACTTGGTATAAACCTTTAATGGGTGTTTTAGACACACTATCTTTTGTCACACCGGGAATAACTTTAGACAACCCTTTAGCAACAGACGACTCATCAGCAAAAGTTGCTGTAGAAAAACCTATCACCAATAACCAAGCAAGCAAGAATTTATTCATTTATTAACATTCCTTATCCATATTAATTTTATTAGACACGTTTAAAGCTAAAAAACATACATACTGTTTGAATTTTTTCACCCTCTTGGGTGAAACTTCTCGTGAATATCTTTTAAACGTTGTTTCGCAATATGTGTATAAATTTGCGTTGTCGACAAATCGCTGTGACCAAGTAGGAGCTGAACAACCCGTAAATCGGCACCATGATTCAACAAATGTGTCGCAAAGGCGTGCCGTAAACTGTGCGGCGAAATAGCTTTATTGATACCCGCTTTCGTCGCATAGCGCTTAATGATGTACCAAAAAGCCTGCCGCGTCATTCCTGTACCACGGTTTGTAGGGAAAACAAAATCCGTTTTCTTTTCAGCTAAAATTTCTAACCGCCACTGGTTAATAAAATCCTGAAGCCAAGTTAACGCTTCTTCACCAACGGGCACTAAACGGTCTTTATTGCCTTTCCCCGTCACCCTGACCAAGCCTTGGCGAAAGTTTATTTCGGCCAATGTCAGCCCGATCAATTCACTGACCCTAAGACCACTTGCATACAATAGTTCAAGCATGGCTCTATCTCTAAAACCTAACGCTGTTAATGTATCCGGCGCATTTAACAACGCTTCAACATCACTTTCAGATAAGGTAGACGGCAAACTACGCCCTAACCTAGGTGCTTCTATAATTGCAGCAGGGTCTTCTTTCACCTTCCCTTCTCGTACCGCGTAGATATAAAACCGTTTTAAGCTGGATAAAAAGCGAGCCGATGACCTTGCCGATATACCTCGCCCCAAGCGATCGGCTAGATATAAAGAAACGTCCGAAGATTCGCACGTTAATAACGTTTTATGTCGACTATTAATCCATTTTGAAAACAGTTGTATATCTGTTTTGTATGCCGCGAGGGTATTGTCGCTTAGCCCACACTCTACCCACAAACTATCAAGAAACAAAACGATGTCATCGTTATCACTCAATGATGTTACCTTTTCCCACTTTTATAATGATGCTATCTTAGCAATAAACAGGCGCCCTTTCGTCAGCAAATTCAAACATTAATAGGCACAAAAAAAGGCCGGATAAACCGACCTTTTTTGTACTCTACTTTCGAGTAACTTACACCCAGAGGCATAAGTTCCACTGAAGCAAAAAACAGCTTCAATTCAGCGTTATAGCTTCTCTTTAATACGAGCTGCTTTACCACGAAGTTCACGAAGATAGTAAAGTTTGGCACGTCTAACTGAACCACGTCTCTTTACTTCAACGCCAGCAATCAACTTACTGTATGTTTGGAAAACACGTTCAACGCCTTCGCCGTGTGAAATTTTACGAACTGTAAAAGCTGAGTTAAGGCCACGATTACGCTTCGCAATCACAACACCTTCAAAAGACTGAACACGCTCTGTTGTTCCTTCTTTAACTTTTACTTTTACGATAACCGTATCACCAGCACTAAATGCAGGCAATTCATTCGTCATCTGTTCTGCTTCTAATTGTGCAATTATATTACTCATTTTTTATTCCCTAGTTTTAACTCTGTAAATTATTCAGTTCTTGTATGAATTCATCAAGTAGCGATTGTTGATGTTTGCTTAATTCAATTTTTTCTAATAAATCAGGGCGCTTTTGCCATGTTTTACCTAATGCTTGTTTTTCTCGCCAACGCTCTATCTTTTTATGATTGCCACTCAATAGCACACCCGGCACTTCTAGCCCATCACACACATCTGGCCGTGTGTAATGCGGGTGATCCAACAAGCCATTAACAAACGAGTCTTCGACCGCTGAACATTCATGTCCTAAGACATCTGGTAACATTCTGGA
>MAAC01017964.1_pt1 | contig 11640 bp, 9 predicted proteins | sample 1115981 | NCBI WGS metagenome assembly MAAC01 (sample SAMN04961126, study PRJNA320927) | seawater metagenome | isolation source: sample BD02T64 sea water enriched with oil for 64 days | place: USA:Gulf of Mexico | collected 2013-07-27 | reverse complement strand
GGCTTGAACAAAAGAAAAGCTCAATGGCATTTTGCAGGACAACAAGTGGTTAGCGTGACGGGTAAACTGGTGAGCGATAATACGGAAGTCATTGTCGCAGCAGCCCTTAAGGGGCAGGGGATTGCTTATATTCCCGCTCTTATTATCGGTGATGAACTCAAGCGTGGGGACCTCGTGCCGATTCTGGAAAGTGCTGAAGAAGATGTCAGGAGTGACCCCTTTGAGATGTGGGCTTATTACCAGCAGCTCGATTACGTCCCTTTAAAGCTCAGAGTATTTCTCGATTATCTCAAGACATTATGGTGATTTAATCTCTCAATGTATTAAGGGCCGAACATTTAAGCCCGGCCCTTATCATCAAAAGCTTGATAGCTTACCTGTTCATGCGATTGTCGATGAGATCGTCGACAACGCTTGGGTCAGCAAGAGTAGAGGTGTCGCCCAGGCTACCGAAGTCGTTCTCGGCAATTTTACGCAGGATACGGCGCATAATTTTGCCAGAGCGTGTTTTTGGTAAGCCAGGTGCCCATTGCAACATGTCTGGTGTCGCAATTGGCCCGATTTCCTTACGGACCCAGGTGACCAGTTCTTTGCGTAGCTCATCACTTGGTTCTTCACCTGCATTAAGGGTGACGTAGGCATAGATGCCCTGACCCTTGATTTCATGCGGGTAACCCACAACGGCTGATTCAGCGACTTTAGGGTGCGCGACAAGTGCAGATTCAACTTCGGCTGTTCCCATGCGGTGACCAGACACATTGATCACGTCATCGACGCGACCTGTAATCCAGTAATAGCCATCCTCATCACGACGACAGCCGTCGCCGGTAAAGTAAAGGCCGTCATAGGTCGAGAAGTAAGTCTGAACAAAGCGGTCGTGATCTTCGTAGAGGGTGCGCATTTGTCCAGGCCATGAATCTGAAATGCAAAGATTACCCTCTGCCACACCTTCCAGCTTATTGCCGTCGTTATCAACCAAGAGCGGTTGTATTCCAAAGAACGGACGTGTGGCCGAACCTGGCTTAAGAGGGGTTGCACCGGGGAGAGGTGTAATCAGAATACCGCCGGTTTCGGTCTGCCACCAGGTATCCACAATCTGACATCGGCCTTCGCCAACAACTTCGTGGTACCAGTTCCATGCTTCTGGATTGATGGGTTCACCAACGGTACCCAAGAGACGTATGCTGGAACGAGACGTTCTTTTTACTGGTGCAAGTCCCTCACGCATAAGGGCGCGAATTGCTGTGGGGGCAGTATAGAAAATGTTGACTTTATGTTTATCGCAAACTTCCCAAAACCGTGAAGCCGTTGGATAGTTAGGTACGCCTTCGAAGACAAGAGTCGTCGCGCCGTTCGTAAGCGGGCCATAGACTATGTAACTATGTCCTGTAATCCAGCCAACATCAGCCGTACACCAATAAATATCGCCATCATGGTAATCGAAGACATATTTATGTGTCATCGCCGCGTAAACGAGGTAACCACCCGTTGTGTGAACGACACCTTTAGGTTGGCCTGTTGATCCTGACGTGAAGAGAATGAAAAGCGGATCTTCCGCGTTCATTTCTTCGGCGGGGCAATTGTTGTCTGCAACAGAACATGCTTCGTCCCACCAAACATCCCGTTTATCAATCCAACTGATGTCACCACCAGTGCGTTTGACGACAAAAACAGTATCGACGTTAGGGCAGCTTTCCAGTGCTTTGTCGACGTTTGCCTTAAGGGGAACTTTACGTCCCCCACGCAAGCCTTCGTCTGAGGTAATGACACAGTTTGATTTACAGCCCAAAATACGGCCAGCAAGAGCATCAGGAGAGAAGCCACCAAAGACGACAGAGTGTACAGCGCCAATACGCGCACAAGCCAACATCGCATAAGTTGCTTCAGGAATCATAGGCATATAAATGGTGACGCGATCACCTTTTTTAACGCCTCGAGCTTTCAGAGCATTGGCAAAACGACTGACATTATCGTGGAGTTGACCGTAAGTAATGTATTCGTGTTCGCTAGGATCATCACCTTCCCAGATGATGGCTGTGTCGTCTTTTTTTGTTGATAAGTGACGGTCAATGGCGTTGTAACAAACGTTGGTTGTGCCGTCTTCGTACCAGCGAATGTGAACATCACCTGGCCCATAGTTTACATCTTTTACTTTTGTAAAAGGCTTGAACCAGTGGATGCTTTTTCCATGCTCAGCCCAGAAAGTTTCTGGGTCTTCAACGGATTGCTGATACATTTCGAGGTAACGAGGTTCATCTACCCAGGCTTTTGCGGCGATGTCTTCCGGAACGGGAAAAACAGTGGCGTCCGACATGCTTCGGTCTCCCATATTATTATTTATTGTTGCGCTGCTTCATTTTTTGCAACGGATTTTTATTCGTTGGGATTATTTACGGAATTTACTGATTTCTCAAGAGGTATCTGGAAATTTTCGATAAGTTATTGCTCTGAAAATGAAAATTATGTTGCGATGCAGCAATTAAGTTTCGCTATTATATTCCGATAAATGATTCGCAATTCACGAATACCAATAAACCGAGAGGTTTTACCGGGGCAAAATTTATCTGTTGTTCGGATAGGTTGGCTAAGACCAGGACTCGGTCGTTCCGCCACGTCTGACCATCACCCGGGGCTTATCAGGTTCCTCGAAAACAGTTACATCGTTGCACGGACGCCCGAAATAATAACCCTGACCATAGTCAATATTACAATCAATCAGCAGTTGGGTTGTGGCCTCATCCTCGACCATTTCTGCGACAGTGTGGATGTTGAGTTTTTTACAAAGATCAGCAATGGCCTTGAGAATATGGGCGGATGTTTTGTCTTCCAGTGCTTCGCGAACGTAACTGCCGTCGATTTTGAGAACGTCAACCTGGAACTGGCGAAGATATTGAAGTGAGGCTTCGCCTACACCAAAGTCGTCCAGGCACACCTTGTGCCCCAGTTTGCGTAAGGTCTGTATGGCTTTGTTTGCAAGGACAGGATCGGGGATTTTTGTTGATTCCGTCACTTCAAACAAAAGAGAATCCGGCGTATTTTTCAGAGGGGCTAACATCGGCATAAGTTGCTTGATAAAGTCTGCATCGCCAATGGAGGCCGCCGAGAGATTAACTGCAATCGAGCGATTGTATTTTTTACTCGGATTGTCCTCTATCCATTGGATTGCCTTACGACACAGGGCAAGATCAAACCCCTTGATGAGGTTGAGATCTTCGGCAGATTTTATGAAATCTTGCGGGGAGCCGGTTTCCCCGTTGATTCGGGCGAGAACTTCATAATGGTGGATATCACGACTTTCGAGATCAACAATTGGCTGGAAGACCATAATGAAATCGGCCCCGGCAATAACACTTTTAATCCGCTCAGCGGTTTTCTGTATTCGGGCAAGGATCTCTGGAAGGGAATGGGCGAGTTCTTCCAGATTAAAGCTTTCATTTTGATCTTGTGCAAATTGCTGGATCATGAAACTTAGAGCTTGAGCAGCATTACCCCCGGATATGCCACTATCTGCAAGGGCAATACTTGCTTGCTCGACCTTGGTGCCGACACCTGTCGGGTCTGCGGCCTTTACCTGGCGTGAGATTTCATTGCTGAGTTGCTCGATGTCGAGATCTGGTCGGCTAATCAGGCCATATTTACCATTACCGAAAGCGGCTGCTGAATTTGCTTCAGAGGAGCTGGCTTGAAGATAGCTGTTGATTGTATCGGAAAGCTCGGACTGAGCTTCTGCATCCAGACGATTGGCGAACTCATCGTAATCTGACAATTCGATAAAAGTCAGTTTGTCTTCGGGATTGGTTTTAAGATGTTCGGCAGCAGCTTTACCAAAACTTATCCGGTCATGCATAAGCGAGCTAGGTACAGCTATTTTGGGAAGTATTTTACAAGAAAGAAAATAGTGTTTTTTCAGGTCCTCAACGTAGTATCCGGCTATGGAGAGGATACGGGAGCTTCCATCTGAATGCTTAAAGCAGATGTTGATTGGCGAAGGCCGGATACCGCCGACCATGCCAGAGAGCAACTGATCAAGCACCGGACGATCTTGAGGTATGACAAAATCATAGAGTGGTTTCGCAATGATTTCCTCAACTGTACACCCAAAAAAACTTTGAGTTGCGCCGCTGATAAACAGAATCTGGTGATCAAGCGACAGCTCGATAAGGAGATCAGCTCTGCAAAAAGCAAAAGCTAAAAACCGATCTCGCTCTTGACGCAAAGAACTGACGACAGTCGCATCACTCATTCTTGTTTCCCGACTTAAGTTTCCCCCTTGCAGGAGGTTTTAGTTTTTCATTGCTCAAGCCTAGTTGGTAGATGTTAATGCAAAATAAAAATATTAGGAAAATTACCTATCAAGGGCAAAGGCATTGCGTTGAAAATGATCAGGATAAACAACTAGATATGAAATTGAATTGAGCTATAATTTATTCTTGGGTACGGCATTAGATTGATTCAGTTGGTTATTTCAAAGAGCGGGCGTATCATTAAATTTATGAAACCGATAATTCAACATCTACTATTCTCGTCAATACTTATGGCTGTGTTTTTGGCAGCCATAGTAGTGTATCCAGAGTTGCTAGAGTCTTTTGGGGCAAAATTCTGGGATGCGGCCCTTTGGGTTGGTGGATGTTTCTCCTAGATTTTTAAATGATCTGAATCTTAAATGGCCCAAATTTTTAAATAGAGTGTGTGAAAGCGATGGCTTCCGTAGAAAGTAAGGCTTCGTCATTGAAGCCAGTTTGGCCTGTTATCCTGGCAGGTTGTTTGGTGCTCTGTTTGGCTTTTGGTGTTCGATCAAGCTATGGGCTGTTTGTAAAACCCATTTCGGATGAACTGGGCTGGGGACGAGAAGTTCTTGCGTTCTCTCTCGCTGTTCAGAATTTGATGTGGGGCGTGGCGCAACCTTTTGCCGGGATGATTGCAGATCGTTTTGGGGCTGGAAGAGTTCTGGTTTTCTCTACCTTGCTCTATGCAGGAGGGGTTGTGCTCGGGGCTCTTGAATACAGCCCAATAGCTTCTCATCTAGGTCCCGGATTTTTCGTGGGGGTAGGTTTAAGCGGCACAACTTTTGGGGTCGTCCTCGCGGTAATTGGTCGTTCTGTATCGGAAGAAAAAAGATCCCTTGCGCTCGGAATCGCAACGGCTTCAGCCTCTCTGGGGCAGTTCTTGATCATTCCTCTTGGTAGTGCCTTGTTACAAAATTTTGGTTGGAATGATGCTCTTTTGATACTGGGCCTTATAGTGATGGCCATCATTCCAGCAGCATACTTTCTACGGGGCGTGCGTGACCTGCCGGAAGGATCAACTGAAGCCGCGCATAACATGAGCCTCTCCGAAGCGTTGAAAGAGGCGAGCGGGCACAGTGGGTACTGGTTGTTGCTGGCGGGCTTTTTTGTCTGTGGCTTTCACCTTGCTTTTATCACCGTGCATTTTCCCTCTTACGCCATAGACAAAGGGATGGCCCCAGAGATCGGGGCCTGGACTTTGGCTTTGGTGGGATTAGCCAATATATTTGGCTCCTACACAGCGGGTGCTCTGGGGGGTACTTACCGAAAGAAATATCTGCTTTCGGCAATTTATATTGCCCGTTCGGTGGCAATCCTTGCTTTTATCATGGTTCCCGCATCGACCGCTTCGTTCCTGATTTTCGGCTTTGTTATGGGGTTGCTCTGGTTGAGTACCGTTCCTTTGACATCGGGGCTGGTTGCCCAGATTTTTGGCCCGCGTTACATGGGGACGCTTTTTGGGATCGTTTTTTTCAGCCATCAGGTCGGAAGTTTCATCGGGGTCTGGCTTGGAGGCTATCTCTATGATACGACAAAATCTTATGATCTGGTGTGGTGGATTTCGATTTGTCTGGGAATCTTTGCAGCTCTTGTCCACTGGCCCATTTCAGATAGTTCTTTGCGTCAAAAAGAACAGACAGCATAATTGCTGATATGGCATAATTGCTGATATGAAGGACAGGTTTCAGGCTATTGGGGGGCTTGCCTGTCTTGTTATTTGGTTAAGGTATCATGCCTAAGCTATGAACATTAAAGCCCGAGGCTGTTAAAGTCATCGGGAAATTCCGGGGGATCAGGAATTGGAAGCGACCTTACATATGCCAACTAACAACCTAAAGCCCAAAGTGCCTTCGCGTGGTGGACCTGAATTGAAAGATATTGTTGCCTCTGCAAAAGTAGCTCTTTCAAACATGGAAGGTGACTACGAAAATTGGGTTACCGAAGATGTCAGGAAGATTTCTGAATTTCTAGCCAACGCTAAAAAAAGTGATGACGGACAAGAGGAATTCATCGAACAAATTCACTTTATTGGTCACAATATCAGGGGACAGGCGGCTACTTTTAATTTCCCGCTACTAACCTCTGCTGCAAAGTCACTTTGTCACTTTATTCAAGAAGATGAAGTTGTTGCCAGTAAAAGGCTCGACCTAGTCGAGGCACATGTGAATGTCATGCGGATCATTATATCACAAAAAATCAAAGGCAGTGGCGGTGAGACAGGGCAGGGGTTGATTACGGCACTTGAACAGGCTGTTGGAAAAATTCTCTCCGCAGAAAACAATAATTAGGCGCCATATTATTTGGATATTATTGGGACGCGTGTGTCATTCCGGTCTGGTTTTGCCCATCTGACAGATTATTTTCCACTCCTCCGGCTTGATGGGCATAACCGAAAGTCGAGACTGCTTCAAAAGAACCATTTCCTGTAATGCGTCGGTCTTTTTGATGTCATCCAGACTGACGGGAGTATCCATTGGGTAGAGAGCTTTGACGTCAACCATGCCAAAGCGACCTTTGGCATCGGTGTGATCGGGATAATACTCTTTACAAACCTCGACAATACCGACGATTTTTTTCTCTTTTACGGAATGATAGAAGAAAACTCTGTCGCCGAGTTTCATCGCCTTCATGTTATTAGAGGCCTGATAGTTACGCACACCGTCCCAGTGTTCAACACCTTTGGCGACCTGATCATCCCATGACCAGCTGCCGGGTTCTGTTTTCATAAGCCAGTAAGCCAAAACGTTCTCCCCTTGTTGTGCGCGTAAAAACACAATAGCACCATCAGATCACAAGCTATGCCATGGTTATCAATTATCGTAATGGTATTATGTTATTTTGGCAGGACTTGTTTCCAAGGCGTAATGGTAACCTGCTCGAAAAGTCCGGCTTTTTCGTAAGGATCGTTATCAGCAAAATTCTGGGCGGCTGCGGCATCGTCAAATTCGAGGATCAGCAAACTCCCGGTCATGCTTTCGCCATCAGTACCAAGAGTTGGGCCGGCGACAACAACACGATCCATAAACTTGGTGAGATATTCAAGATGTGCCGGACGGTTGTCAGCGCGAACATGAGCGTGATCTTTTTTATCTACACAAGAGAAGATGAATTTCATGGTTTTTAAGTTCCTATTGGTCTTTGAATGATTAAAATTCTGCTTTTTGAGGACGGGCTAATAAATTGGCGATGGTGTGATCGATATCGGCTTTGTCGTGCAAGACCTCGCAGATTGCAGCACAGATCGGCATTTCAATGTTTAATCTTCGAGCAAGAGCGGAAACGGACTTGCTCGAGCTTAAGCCTTCGGCAACGGTAATCCGGCCTTTAAGATAGGTTTCAATTTCAACGCCTTCCCCCAGTGCTTTCCCGAGGGCAAAATTACGCGATTGGGTCGCGGTACAGGTGAGGGTGAGGTCGCCCATTCCGGCGAGCCCCATCAGGGTTTCTCTGCGTCCTCCCTTGGCGAGGCCAAGTTTGACAATTTCGGATAGCCCTCTGGTGATGAGGGCCGCGCGGGCATTGTCGCCGAGCTTGCGTCCTTCGACGATGCCACAGGCGATGGCGATGACGTTTTTAACCGCGCCGCCTATCTCTGCACCAATCGGGTCTGAGGAGTGGTAGATTCTAAAAGATCTGTTGCCGAGTGTTTGCGCAAGCTCTTTGCATAGACGTTTATCGAAGCAGGCAAGCGTGACGGCAGTGGGAAGCTCGTTTGCGACTTCTATGGCAAAGGTCGGGCCAGAGAGGACGGCAATTGGATTGTCGGGCATGACCTCTGCCAACATTTCCGTCATAAGCAGGCCACTTTTTATCTCAACCCCCTTGGCACAGAGGACAAGAGGGATATCTCCTCTAATCTTATTTCTTGTAGATTCGAGAACACTTCGCAGATGTTGAGAAGGAACAACCAGCAAAATAACATCGCACTTGCTCAGATTTGCGATTTCTGACGTTGCCTTAATGGAAGGGTTGAGAACAGCGCCCTTCAAATAGAGTTTGTTTTCATGGGTCTTGTTGATATCGGTAACGACCTGAGGGTTACGCGACCAGATTGTGACGTCATTTCCTGATGCGGCGGCAACTGCGGCGAGGGCTGTTCCCCAAGCACCTGAGCCGATCACGCCTATTTTTTGAGGCTTCGCAGAAGGGGTATTAGACCTTACCGTCATTTTTGCAGGTCCTCCACACCGGTCAGTTGGTCAAGCGGCCATCTGGGTCTTGGGGCAAAGTCGAGAGAATCAACTAATCCAAGGCGTAATCTTTCAAGTCCCGCCCAGGCAATCATAACACCGTTGTCGGTGCATAGCTTGACCGGTGGCGCCAGAAGTTTGGTATTTCTTTCGTCTGTTAATTCAGTAAGTCGTGCACGTAAAGCAAGGTTCGCAGCAACACCTCCTGCAACGACAAGGGGGCCGGGGCGTCTGAACTTTTCTTCGAAAACATCCATTGCCCTTTTACAGCGATCAACAAGAACATCACCAACAGCTTTTTGAAAGGATGCCGCGAGATCGGCCTTGTCCTGCTCGCTCATATTGGCAGGGTCGCCGCCTTCACCGATAATCTCGATTATCTTTTTACGAACTGCTGTCTTTAAACCGGAAAAGGAAAAATCACACCCAGGCCTGCCTTTTAAAGGGCGTGGTAGATCGAATCGATTTTCATTCCCTTGCTTGGCAATTTGTTCAATCAACGGGCCACCAGGATAAGGGATTCCCATCATTTTGGCTGTTTTATCGAATGCTTCGCCCACGGCATCGTCAATGGTGCCGCCAAGCCTGGTGTAACAGCCGACGCCCTCTACTGAGAGTAACTGACAATGACCGCCAGAAACAAGGAGTAGAAGATAAGGAAATTCTGCAGCAGTCCCTTCGGTAAGGCGTGCTGTGAGCGCATGCCCCTCCAAGTGATTTACCGCCAGAAACGGGAGCTTACGCGACGCTGCGATAGCTTTTGCCGTCATAACCCCTACAAAAACGCCGCCGATCAATCCGGGTCCGGCAGTTACAGCGATGCCATCGAGATCATCAAAGCCAACATTCGCTTCGTCGAGGGCTTCTCTGATCAATCGATCAAGGTGATCCATATGGCTACGGGCCGCAATTTCAGGAACCACACCACCATAAGGCTTGTGCTCCTCGAGCTGGGTGAGAACTTTATTGGCGAGGATTGTATGATCACCATCAACAATTGCTGCAGCTGTTTCATCACAGCTGGTTTCGATACCGAGAACCTTCATAGCTTCCATACAGATTTAAGTGGTAGAGCCGGATAGACCGGATACAATTTACGCATTCCTCTCTAGGAAATACCATCTCTTACCTTACGGCAAGTCTTCCCTCTGAATTTTACCCGGATCTCTAAATTTTACAGGGGAAGGCGCATTGTCAAAAATAAATTATCCGCATTACTGTGAGCTGTTACCCAATAACTAAAACCCAATAACTAAAAGGTGTGTTTACTGTGAGGTGGAAAATAGAGCTAGTTAAGCTATCAAATTTTCTGGTCGAAATTTTCTTGAATTCTGGAGCTTACATGAAACCCGTTGAAACGATGGTTGTTATTGGACTGCTGCTTCTGGGCTTGGTTTTCGCAGCTCTTTCACAAGCTGCAACCCCCGTAGAGACAGGACCCTTTGTTGAAACCAGAAACGTTGTTGGAGGGCGTTATGTTGCCGTGATGCCAGAGGGCGTATCGGCAAATGCATCTATGCCAGTCCTTTTTTATTATCATGGCTATGGTCAATCCGCTGAAACGGTTAAAAACAACAAATCGCTGATGGATCTTGCTTCGGATCGCGGAATTCTTTTGGTCATACCAGATGGATTAAACCGCAGTTGGTCGAACATCGGGGCGCCGAGCGAAAAGCGTGATGAAATCCAGTTTACTCAAAATGTACTCCACGATGTGCAGGCGAATTGGAACGTCGATAGGGAGCGGACTTGGGCCACAGGATTTTCTCAGGGTGGATCTATGGCCTGGGATGTTGCCTGTTACATGGGGCAAGAGTTTTCAGCCTTTTTCCCAATAGCAGGATCTTTTTGGCGCCCCCATCCCGTGACGTGTGAAGATCCTGTCAATATTCGGCATATTCATGGTTTGAGTGACAGGGTTGTTCCAATGAAGGGTAGAGCTATCGGCGCGCGTTGGCATCAGGGAGATGTCCGCCAGGGAGTTGCAATATGGGAAGGTGTTAACGGATGCGAAGCCCTGCCAACTGAATTATCGCTAGAGGACATGAGCTGTAAAATTTGGAAGCAGTGCAATTCTGGGAAATCTCTCGAACTCTGCCTACATAAAGGAGGCCACAACGTTAAGACGGAATGGATTGCGCGCGGGATAGACTGGGCGGAGAGCCTTTAACTCTAGTTCGGTTTCTCTAATTTATTGCCAGCAAACCAATTTTTGCCACATAACTGTAACATTGATGTTAGTTTATGGCTTTGGTGAGACTCGTGAACGGATAAGCGAGCCATTTGATTTGGTTGGGGGCTCTATTGGGAATAACAATTGCTGCGCTGGTAATTTTATCTGCCTGTCTCCATCCACTCTGGAATACTCTTATCAAGAAGGATGAGGATCAACGCGTGGGCTTTCTTGCCCTGACAATTGGTCTTATCCTTATTTCTTTCCTCCATATTCTGCTCGCAAGTTATGATTTTGCGGATGGTTTGCGGGCTTGGGACACTATCTTGTTCTCCTGGATTGGGCAGATGTGCTACGGCAGCGGGCTTGTTGCCGTTTTGCGACGCGGAGATTTATCTGCCTACTACCCCATTGTTCGTTCCACACCCTTGATCGTGATTTTGTTCAATTTTTTGGTGCTGGGCCAATCGTATGATTTTCTGGTAATTCTATTTGTTATCATTGTTTTGGCGGGAGCATTTGCCTTGCAATACCGACGAGGTAAAGGATTGCTGGATGATCCTGCTACTCTTGGTTTTGCCTTGCTCGCACTTTTTGGTACGGGAATTTATACCCTTGCTGATGCAGCTTCGATGCAGGTAATTGAGCCTCCAGTGCTGAATTTTTGGGTAAATGTGCTGTGTTTTCCAAGTTACTGTCTGCTCTACTGGATCATTGATCGGGATAATACGGGTAGTCGAACCCTAAAAGCTCTATTCGCAAAGCCACTGCAATATCTGATGATAGCGGGGATTTGTTACTGCTCCTATTATCTCATTCTCTATGTCTATAGCGAAGGTGCGGATGTTGCCGCGGTTGCGACTGTTCGCCAGGCATCGATCCCGATATCTGTTTTAATCGGTGGTTTGTATTTAAGAGAGGGTGCGGTTCTGCGTCGCTTCGCCGCGTCGCTCTTCCTTGCCATAGGAATTGTCGGGATCATCCTAAACGG
>MAAC01013931.1_pt1 | contig 11641 bp, 11 predicted proteins | sample 1115981 | NCBI WGS metagenome assembly MAAC01 (sample SAMN04961126, study PRJNA320927) | seawater metagenome | isolation source: sample BD02T64 sea water enriched with oil for 64 days | place: USA:Gulf of Mexico | collected 2013-07-27 | reverse complement strand
GCGCTAGTTGAAAATGGCTGGCCAACACTAGGTGTTATTCACGCGCCAGATCACTGTCTTACTTATTATGGGCAAAAAAATATTGGAGCTTTCAAAGATAATAGTCATGCTAGTCATGCTATTCGTGTGGCTGAATATCAAGAAAATCGCCGTATCAATGTCGCCATAAGCCGTCGTCAAGAGCTTGCACTTATGGGGCAATACTTAAATAATGACTTCGACTATGATTATGTGGCTTTAGGTAGCTGCTCCTTAAAAAATTGTCTTATTGCTGAAGGCGGTGCTGATTGTTATTTACGGGTAGGGGTTACGGGCGAATGGGATACAGGCGCTAGCCAATGTATTCTAGAACAAGCGGGGGGCACTATTATCGCCAGTGAGTTTTCACAGCTCTCCTACAATCAACGAGAAAGTTTATTAAACCCAGACTTTGTTTCTTTAGGATCGCAAAACATACCTTGGCGAGATGTGATCATTCCTCACCATAAACCAAGGTAATAACACACTATTTAATTTTAATTATCATTAAGGTACCCAAATGAAAAAAATAACATTAATGCTTATCGGTTTATTAAGCTTTCCTGTTTTTGCACAATGGCAGTTGAACAACGAAGGTTCTACGGTTAGTTTTACCACAATCAAAAAACAGCAAATTGCTGAAAACCATCATTTTGAAACTGTTGCAGCAAGCATTTCAGAGCAAGGAAGCGTGCGACTGGTGATTGATTTGGCCAGTGTTAATACTAAAATTGGCATCCGAGATGTTCGAATGAAAGAACATTTATTTAACACTTCAACCTTTCCAAAGGCTACTTTTTCTACACAACTCGCTGCAGATCAAGTTTCGTCATTAACGGTTGGGAATAGCGAAAAGTTACAGGTAGAAGGCACAATTGACTTACATGGTCAAAGCCAAAAAATAACCGCCGAGGTTTTAGTGACCAAGGTAAATGAACAACGTTTATTAGTCGCCAGTCTTCAACCGTTATTAATTAAAGCACAAGATTTTGATTTAGTTGCGGGTATCAATAAACTGCAAGAGCTCGCTGGGTTACCAAGCATTACTCACACTGTGTCAGTTAATTTTGTCTTGAACTTTACCGCTAAGTAAAGTTTTGGTCTTCAGCTTGTTGTGAAAATTGTTCAGCCGGTAATATGTTTACCGTTTCATGCAGCTCTGAATAAACTAATACCGCAGTATTTTGCACAAGTTGCTGTTTAACTTGTGCAATTTTATCAGTCATCGATACATCATTAGCGCCATATTCAGTGCCTTCGGTTAAGATAAAGGCTTCTATTATGGCGTTTAATGTTTCAGGCGGTAGAGATTGATAAGGTATGATCATACAAGTTAGTAATTTAGAGTGATTATCAGTAATTCATTAGTTTATCTTGTTAAAATAAAAAAGCCCACTCTTGGTGGGCTGTTTATTCAATTGGTTATTATGTTAAATGCGCGATAGCTCAGCATTCTTAGCTTTAAGGTCTATTTGTACTAGTATTTGCTCATATAAAGACTCTGCATGCTCTCTGCCTGACTGTATATCGGCAATGCTCAGCTTGTTTTCGTCCATATCTCGGCTTTTTACTGCATCGACATAGCCACTCTTTGCTGCGATATAATTCCAAACATAAGACATTTTAGTGCTTTTCTTCACACCAACACCTTCATAATACATCAAGGCTAAATTAAATTGTGCCAAGGCATAATTCTGGCGAGCGGCTTTTTCATACCAACGAGCGGCCTTTTGTGAGTTTTTATAAGCACCTTTGCCGTCAGCTAACATTACAGCGATATTGAATTGCGCGCTGGCTAAATTTTTATTAGCCGCTTTTTCCATCAAGGTATAAGCAGTTTTCAAATCTTTTTTAACAACTTTCCCTTCACTGTACATCAACGATAATGAAAAAAGTGCGTCAGGGTTGTTCTGATCACTGGCTAAGTTTAATAACTCAAAGGCTTTTTGAGGATCTTTTTTAACCCCCCAGCCGTTTAAATAAATTAACGCCATTTGGTATTGAGCAGGGGAATATTCCTCGGCAAGTAAGGGTTCAAATTCAGCAATGGCCTCTTTAAATTCACCACGGTTTAATTGGAATATGCCTAATTCTAGATCTCCAGCGAAACCAAACGCCGTAAAGCTAGAAGTAAAGGCGAAAAAGAATGCTATTTTTGATATTGTTTTCATAGGGCACCTTATTGTTGAAGTTAGTCGATTACGGTTAGTACTATACTCAAACGACTTTAAAGGGATGCAAAAGCACTTGTAAAGTCGCATTTTGAAGTATTATAAACATAAGTGTAGCAAGTGATAAAAAAGTTACGCTATGCTTGTGACATTATTTCTTCAATTTTTTCTTCTAATTCAAGCCAATGTATTTCATTTTCTTCAATATCTTGCTTGAGCTTACCTTGTTGCTTCATTAATTGTGACAAACGAGCTTTGTTTTCTGCTTGATATATATCACTATTCCCGAGTGTAGTTTCAATCTCAGTTAATGCTTGTTGCCACTGATGAATCTTATTCTCAAATTGCTGAGCTTGTTTTTTAAGTGGGGCAGCTAACTTTCTTAGTTCAGCCTGTTGTTTACGTTGCTGTTTTTTATCAACCGTGGATTCATTGTTGCTTGGTTCTTTGGTCGCTTTTAAGGTGAATTTTTTATCATCATTAAGCCATTGTTGATAATCATCAATATCACCAGAAAATTCGCTGACCTGACCATTGGCCACTAAATAAAATTCATCGACACATGACTCTAAAAGGTACCTGTCATGCGCTATTAAGATGATTGCGCCATTAAAGTCTTGTAACGCCAGAACCAGTGCTTGACGCATTTCTAAATCAAGGTGATTGGTCGGCTCATCTAATAACAATAACTGAGGTTTATCTAAAACAATCAGCGCCAATACTAAGCGAGCTTTTTCGCCACCAGACATCGTTTTTACTGGTGATAATGCTTGGTCGCCACTAAAGCCAAAACGACCTAAAAAGGTTCTTGCTTGTAATTCTCGGTATTCTGGTTTGGCGCGAATAATGTGATCAATCGCACTTGATGGCATGTGCAATTGTTCTAGTTGATGTTGTGAAAAGTAGCCAATGCGTAACTCTTGTGCGCAATAGCGTGTACCTTTTAATACCTCAATATCGCCTGCTAAAGATTTAATTAAGGTTGATTTACCTGCGCCATTTCTACCAAGTAAACCAATACGGCTGCCTGGAACAAGTGAAATGTTGGTTTTTTGTAAAATTATAGCCTCATCACTATAGCCACATGTACTTTCATCTAAGGACAATAACGGATATGGCATGTGATCAGGCTTCTCAAAACTGAAGGTAAATTGCGAATCAACATGGGCAGGCGCTAAATCAGGCAGCTTTTCTAGACGCTTTAAACGACTTTGTGCTTGTTTTGCTTTACTGGCTTTAGCTCTAAAGCGGTCAACAAATGAGGTTAAATGAGCCACTTCTTTTTGTTGTTTTTGATACTGTGCATCTTGTTGAGCGAGTTGCTCAGCACGTTGTCGTTCAAAAGCGGTGTAATTACCAGAATACAATTTGGCTTTTTGTTGTTCGATATGAAGGATCTGGCCAATAACATCATCAAGAAAGTCTCGATCATGTGAAATAAGCACCAAAGTACCAGTGAACCGCTTGAGCCAACGTTGCAACCAAATTACTGCATCTAAATCTAAATGGTTGGTAGGTTCATCAAGTAACAGTAAGTCAGCGCGGCTGATCAACGCTTGTGCTAAATTTAAACGCATCCGCCAACCACCTGAGAAATCTTTAACGGGATTGGAAAGTTGCTCTTGTAAAAAGCCTAAACCATGTAATAGTTCACCGGCTCTGGCAGGCAGGCTATAGCCATGTATGGTGTCTATTTGGTTGATTATAGTGGCTTCTAAGTTGCCATCTTCATTGGTTCTGGCCAGTTCAAGCTGGCGCTCTAAATCACGAAACTCTTGATCACCATCAATGACATAATCTAACGCTGATTTATCAAGCGCTGGGGTTTCTTGTCTTACTGTGGCAATTTTCCATGTTGCAGGCATGGAAATATCACCGGTATCAGGTTGAAGTTGCCCTAATAAAGCAGCGAAAAGTGAGGATTTTCCGCAACCATTCGCCCCCACTAATCCAACTTTATGGCTAGGGTGAATGGTAAAGCTTGATGATTTTATTAAATTTTTAATGCCTCTATCTAAGCTTAAATCTACTGCGGTGATCATGGTTTATCCTAAGAAATAATTTTACCGCGGTATTGTCGCTTTTCCTTGGTGGGTTATTCAAGGTAAAATATGGTTAATTTCCTTTTAATAGACTCACCATTGTGAAAAAAAGATTTATAGCGGGCGCTATCTGCCCAAAATGTCAGGCACAAGACACCATGGCTTTAACCAAAGAAAATGATGTTGAAAAAGTTACCTGTGTTAATTGTGGCGAACAAATGTCACAACCAGAAGATCATATTGTGAAAGACGTTCGCCCTTTAGAGCAAGTTATTGGTGTTTTTAAACCATAGCTTGTTGAGAATTAATAATGTGGCGGTGGTGGCTCAATGTCTTGTTTACTTCCCATGTCACCCGTTGAATCTTTGATCCGGCTGGCAACAAGTTTCAATTGTTCTTTTAACAATGAAATTTGTTCTTGATGCACAGAGAGTTCATGATTGAGCTGTTCAATAACATCATCTTGAAAAGCGTTTCGTGACTCTAAGGCTTCTACACTTTGTTCAAGTTGTTCAATGGGGGTTATAGCTTTATCTGCCATAGTTCTGCAAATCCTGACGATGATTCGGTTAATATGTGGTTATTATCGCTAAATGCCACACTATAAACAACCGCGCCAGCATGACGAATATTCTCTTTTGGTGTGACTCGCCAACTCGTTAAGCGTTCACCGCTAGATATTTGCCAAATACTAACTTTACGGGAGGGGGCTCCCGTTACCAGATATTGGCCATCTTTAGAAAATTGCACAGAGCTAAAAATTTCTTGGCGGTTGAAATATTTAAGGCCACTGATGAGTTTTCCCGTGGTTAAGTCCCAAATATTGGCAGACTTTTTACTGTCGGCAGTAAAAGCAAAACGGCCTTGAGGATCAAGAGCTACCTTGGTGACACGACTGGGGTGATTAAAGCGGTAAATAACTTGACCACTCTGGGTATCCCAAATATAAGCGACAAAATCATTGGATCCTGAAAGTGCAATACGGCCATTGGGTAACATGTCAATGGAGTTTATTTTTTCTTGATGACCTAAAAATTCAATCCGACGGCCAGATCTTGGGGTGATATGAACCACTTTGCCGTCACTTTTACCGATGAGTATATATTTGCCGTCGTTAGCAAGGGCAATATCCCTAATATTAGATTCATCAATTTTCCAGAATCCTTCAGACTCACCTGTTGAGGTATTCCATAAGGAAAAGTTGGTTCTACTTGCGGTTAAAACGTGGCTATTGTTATTTGCAATATCTGTCGCTAATACTAAGTTGTCTGCAGAGTCTTGCTGCTGTGACCAATTATATCTAAGGGCATTCTTTTCAATATCCCACAAGCTAATGCCGTGATGAATCGAAGAAACAACACTAAGTGTTGCATCATTTGAAATATTGGCGGCGTAAGCCCCTTCAATAGCATGTTGCCATCGTTGGATCGGTTGTTGACCTGCGGGTTGACAGGCAATAAGGGATAAACCGATGACCATGAAATTGATAAAATATGGCAAACGTTTGCTAATAGTCAAAATTTTATACTTTTCTCTGTTGGCGTTTATCGTTAGTATAAGTTCTTTTTTAACACATGTGTATTTTACTCGTCTATTTCCTTTTATAGAGAGTGCTTTCCGGAGAAGTAAATGAAATTGTTTAAACCTACTTTAGTAGCAGTGGCTCTTGTGTCAATGATTGGTTGTGGCCAAGAAGCTAAGCAAGAAGAAAAAGCCCCAGTATTGGACACTGAAGTGCAAAAACAAGCGTATGGCTTAGGCGCCTCAATTGGCATGTTTACGCAGCGCAACTTAGCAGAACAAGAGAAGTTAGGTTTATCGTTAGAGCAAGCGCTAATTATTCGTGGTTTTAAAGATAGCCTTTCTGGAACTTCATTGATTGAGAAAGAAGAAATTCAAGCCTTGATGATGAATTTAGAGCAAACTATGCAAGCCAAGCAGCAAGCTGCAGCGGCTCAAGCTTCTGAAGCCAGTATCGAAGAAGGTAAAGCCTTTTTAGAGATAAATGCTAAAAAAGAAGGTGTTAAAGTAACTGAATCTGGTATTCAATACGTTGTTTTAACTGATGCCGAAGGTGAAAAACCACAAGCGACAGATACCGTGACTGTACATTACAGAGGTACTTTCTTAAGCGGTGAAGAATTTGATAGTTCTTATAAGCGCAATGAACCTGCGGTTTTTCCTTTAAATCGTGTGATTTCCGGCTGGACAGAAGGTGTTCAGCTAATGTCAGTAGGTGCTAAATACAAATTTACCATTCCTTCAGATTTAGCATATGGCCCTAATGGTAATCCACCAAGTATTCCTGGTAACTCAGTTTTAGAATTTGAAATTGAATTATTGGAAATTAAAAAAGAAGAAAAGCCTGCTGAAGTTGGTGATGCCACTAAATAAGTTTTAGGTTCTCGCTATTATATAAAAGCCCGACACTGATGAAGTGCGGGTTTTTTTTTGAATGAATGTCTCGTTACTTTGTTGTTAAATTATAGCGTAGTTGATAATACATGAGACAATCTCACCGCAGCCTGTAAAATACGCTGCTGTAATACCTCTTGGTATTGTTGGTGATAGTCTTTGCTCAAAGTGATTTTTTTATCTTCAGTTGAGATACAGTGATTGCCATCGAGCTGGCAATAATTAAAGCTATGCTCTCGTACTAGTTGTAATGACTCATTGGCCCAATCTCTTACTGTGCTTTGTTGCCATTGCTTGATAGGAGCGTTAGTTAGTTGTTGGCTAAGGGATTTATAGAGTTCAGTTTTAAACTTGTCATAATCAAATTTAGCTTTGTTTAGTTCATCTTTACTACTGGTTTTAGTGCCGATTTTAGTCAGAGGGTAGAGCAAGCACTCATCCCAGTACCAATGCAAGTTTTCACATTCCCCAACAGCCGGAATAACTTTATTTTTATTGCCCCCCCAATCACTAGCAAAACTGACGTGTAATGGTTGATGTATATCTCCAAGCCAATGTCCTAAAAACATTAAAGCCATTACCCTGTTTATTTGGCTATTATCAGCGCTAAGCTGATTTTTATGGTGCTTAATTGCATAGGTAATGCAGTTCTTTTGACAGTTATTGTCCTGAATCTCTAAGCTCTTTCGGCTAACATTAATATAGTGCCACTTTTTAAAAGATGAAAAGCTGTCGTCGCGTTTAATTGCATCAGCCCAAAGGCAACTTTTGGCAAACGAAATTTTTTCATTAACATCATTATGATTATATTTATTTATGCTCTGTTGGTGTTGTTTGGGGATTTTGGCTAGTAAATCATCAAGTTGTTGTTGCTCAGTTGTGGATAATAAATCATAACTTAACTGGCAAACCAATTGATGTCCTAGCTTACCTAATGCCCAACTAGGTACTGAATTTAATGTGAAAATAATAAATGTCATCAACAATAAAATAGGTTTCATGGTTGTTTTTAGCTTATAGGTTCATTGGTAATCAATAAAATCAATACTATCATCAAGTATGTAGGCTTTAGTTAATTTTATTTCTGCTTGATATGGCAGTATTACGGCCATTAAAAGTATGTGAATGATTGCTGTTGATTAAGGGTAAGAATTAAATGGATAAATTTGATGTTGTAGTAGTAGGTGCTGGCGTAGTCGGTTTAGCTATTGCCGCACGGTTAAGTCAGCAGTTTCCTCGTGTATTAATCATTGATAAAAATGCCAGTTTTGGTGAAGAAACCAGTAGTAGAAACAGTGAAGTTATCCATGCAGGTATTTATTATCCACAAAATAGCTTAAAAGCACGATTTTGTGTACAAGGAAAAGAACGTTTATATCAATATTGTCAACAGCGCCATATTCCTCATCAGCGGATTGGTAAGCTGCTTTGTGCCCACAATGATACTGAAGAAGGCTTTTTAGAACAGACCCAAGTCATCGCAAAAAATAATGGAGTAGATGATTTAGTTTGGCAGTCTTCAAAACAATTAAAACAACTCGAACCTGAATTGTCGGCAACAGCCGCGTTATTGTCTCCTTCAACAGGGATCATAGATGTGCATATTTATATGCAAAGCTTATTGGCGCAACTAGAAGAGCATGGCGGTTTGTTTGTAGGTAATACCGAATTGTTAGGGGCTAGCTCTGAGGATAAAGGCTTTACCGTAAAGCTAAGCAGTGTCGGCGAAACAATGAACGTGCAGACTCGATTTTTAATTAACAGCGCTGGCTTGCATAGTACTAAGGTCGCGGCATCGATAGCAGGTCTCGCCGAGTCATTTATTCCTCAGTTACATTATTGCCGTGGACATTATTTTTCTTATTCAGGAAAAAGTCCTTTTAATCATTTAATTTATCCTATTCCTGAAGCCAATGGTTTAGGCATTCATGCCTCGTTAGATGTTGGTGGGCAGCTTAAATTTGGCCCTGACACCCAATATGTAGACAACCTAGACTACTCGGTTGGTGAGAGTTTAAAAAATAAATTTTATCAAGAAGTTAAAAAGTATTTCCCCAATATAACACTCGATAAATTGCAACCAGCTTACGCGGGGATCCGTCCGAAACTACAAGGTGAAAAAGACGGCTTTTGTGATTTTTCGATTCAAAGCAAAACAAACCATGGACTAGATGGGCTAATCAACTTATTTGGCATCGACTCCCCCGGTTTAACCTCAAGTTTAGCGATTGCAGATCATATTGCAGAATCACTCGAAGAGGAGTAATTCAATATTGAAATGAACCTTAGCTCGAATCGTTCATCAAAGAATGAGTAGAATTTTTAGCGAAAAAATCGAATAAGCTTTACTTTATTCAGCTATTATTCATGTGTGCTTGTTATCATCTTTAATATGTATTTCTTATAAATGGAGTTTTTTTATGTGGCTTAAAAAGTCAATCAGTATTGTCATCGTTTCTTCGTTAGTTTTTTCGGGTTGTGCTTCAACTAATACTGAGAAAGGCGCGGCTATTGGTGCTATCGCGGGGGCTGTTTTAGGAAAGTCGACCAGTAATCACAAAAATAAGCGTCTTGTCTGGGGGGCCGCTGTGGGGGCTCTTGCTGGTGCTGCTATTGGTAGTTACATGGACAAACAAGAGCAAGAGTTTCGCCAAGAGTTATCCGGATCAGGTATTGATGTGGTGCGTGAAGGGGATAATTTACGATTAATTATGCCAGCTAATATAACGTTTGCTACGGGTCAGTCATATATTTCTTCAGGTTTTCATGTGACATTAAATGATGTTGCCAAAGTACTAAACAAGTTTGAAAAAACGCTATTAAGTGTTGAAGGCCATACCGATAATGTTGGTTCTAATGATATGAATCAGACGTTATCAGAGCATAGGGCTAGCAGTGTTAAATCTTACTTATTGAATAAAAATATTCTCAATGCACGTATACAAACCATTGGTTACGGTGAGTCTAAGCCACTGGTTGCTAACAGCACCATACAAAATAAAGCCCTTAATCGTCGTGTCGAAATTCAAATAATCCCCAATCGTACTTAACTTTACTTAAAAAATGGACTTTAACTTCATCGCTGCTCCTGATATCAATATAAACGGCAGCGATGAAATTAAATTGTTTTCTTCCTAGCTTTATTATCTGTAAAAAATTAATTACAGCTATTGTTCAACTTAGTAGAAGCTAACAAACAGGTTTACTTTTAATCGGGGTAAGTCAGTGTAATTCAACGTTATTCTTTTTATTCATTGTTTAAGTGTCTTGTTAATATCTAAGTCTAAAAAAATTCCAAATTTTGATATTCCTTTTTGGAATAAAAAAGCCGTTTCTATTCTTTTTGCTTTTTATTATTAACGTCTATTATTCGTCCATATATTGAAATGGGCGAGTTGGCGATATGTTATCGGAACAGCAAAATTTAAATCAAACTATGTTAAATGCCGAGCAATTGGGTTCTTTGAAGGACGCAATAGGCACTTATTCACCTTTACAACTTGCTTGGGCAAGTGGTTATTTAGCGGCTAGAGCGGAAGGCTCTACTGTGGCTGTTGTACCTACTGCGCAATTGCCAAAAGCGTCATCAACGTTAACCATTCTTTTTGGTTCGCAAACAGGTAATGCTAAGGGCGTTGCTAAGGCCTTGGCCGAGCAAGCGACTGCGCAAGGCTTAACGGTCGACTTAAAAAGCATGGCTGATTTTAAGCCTAAAAGTATTAAAAATGTTAGCCACTTATTGATCGTTGCAAGTACCAATGGTGAAGGTGAAGCACCTGACGATGCAATTACCTTACATGAGTTTTTAGCGTCTAAAAAAGCGCCTAAATTAAATCATCTCCAATACAGCGTGCTTGCCTTAGGTGATACCAGTTACGAATTTTTCTGCCAAACAGGTAAAGATTTTGACGAATATTTGGCTCGTTTAGGTGCTAAACAAATTACCCCACGTGTAGATTGTGATGTTGATTACGAAGATGCCGCTCAAGCATGGTCAGAAAGCATTATTACTCAAAGCAAAGAATTACTTGGTAGCGATGAAGTTGCTTCGAATGTGGTTGCTATGCCTACCACAGGTGCTGCTAGCCAATATACTAAGCAAAATCCATATGCTGCTGAGTTAAGTATTAGCCAGAAAATTACTGGTCGTGAATCAGCAAAAGATGTTCGCCATATTGAGATTGATTTAGGTGAGTCCGGGATTAACTATCAAGCAGGTGATGCTTTAGGTGTGTGGTTTGAAAATGATGTTGCATTAGTTGCTGAACTTATTTCGGAGTTAGGACTTGCTGAAAGTGATTCTGTTGAAGTATCCGGCCAAAGTTTAACACTTAAAGAGGCATTAACATCAAAATGTGAAATTACCCAAACAGCTGTTAATTTTATTAACTTTTGGGCTGAACAAAGTAATGATAAAACATTAGTTAAACTCGCAGCAGATAAAAATACTGCACGTGAATATGCAGCAAATCATCAAGTGGTTGATGTTATTAAAGCGGCACCGGCTAAAGTTGATGCTCAAATCTTTGTTGATGCCTTAAGAAAAATAACGCCACGTTTATACTCTATAGCATCAAGCCAAGCGGAAGTTGAAGAAGAGGTACACTTAACGGTTGCCCTTGTTGAATATGACGCCGATGGAAAAGCACGTAGTGGTGGCGCTTCTAGCTTTTTAGGAAAGCGCTTAGCGGAAGGCGAAAGCGTTAAAGTATTTATTGAGCATAACGATAATTTCCGCCTACCTAGCAATGGTGACACGCCAGTGATCATGATTGGTCCCGGTACTGGTGTTGCACCTTTTAGAGCCTTTATGCAAGAGCGTGAAGCCACTGAAGCAAGCGGTGATAATTGGTTATTCTTTGGCGATCAAACCTTCACACAAGATTTTTTATACCAAGTTGAATGGCAGGGTTATCTAAAATCAGGCTTGTTAAGCAAGATTGATTTGGCATTTTCTCGAGACCAAGCGACAAAAATATATGTGCAAGACCGTTT
>MAAC01016149.1_pt1 | contig 11644 bp, 11 predicted proteins | sample 1115981 | NCBI WGS metagenome assembly MAAC01 (sample SAMN04961126, study PRJNA320927) | seawater metagenome | isolation source: sample BD02T64 sea water enriched with oil for 64 days | place: USA:Gulf of Mexico | collected 2013-07-27 | reverse complement strand
CCGTGGTTATTTGATAATGAACCCGAAGTTATACGTCATTCGCTATTAGAATTAGTTGTCCTTAATCGGGGTGGCAGAGATTAGTTTTTTTATTAAACGTTAATAAAAAAGTTAGATACCTCAACCGATGGGAAACTAAATAAATTAAGAATTAAGACAAGGTGCTGATGTGGAAAACAACCAAATATTAAAAGAAGAAAATATTTTCCTGACAGAAGATGAAATTATTGTTGGCAAAAATAAAATATCGTTGGCTGATATCGAGTCTATTTATATAGGGGAGCAAAACCCAGCAAAGGATCGAGCGTATGCTTATGTAGCGATAGGTATCGTATTGATAATTTTTACAACACGGTGGTTTATGGCTGGCGGTGTTTTAGCAATATTAGCGGGAATAGTTACTTTTTTTGATTCTAGAAGAAAGTATACGATTCTTTTAAAAAATAAAGAAAAGGAAACACCGGTTGCGGTTAGTCACGATTTGAGGCGAATTAAGCAAATTGAAACGATATTGAAGGAAAAAATAGGCTTCTGAAAGCTCGCCTACGAAGTTTTATTGGATATCTCGTCCATCTGGCCTTCAATCCATTTTTCAGCCTTCTGGTTAAGCTCTCTGGCCGAAATCGATTTGCTGTCGATCATTTCACCTATTCTTACCTGTATGGTGCCTGGGTATTTAATGAAGGCTTTCCGCCTCCAAAATTCGCCAGCATTGTGGGCAACGGGAATAACAGGGTAACCCGACTTTTCAGCCAGTAGCGCACCACCAACCATATACTTGCCTTTTTCACCGGGAGCGATACGCGTACCTTCAGGAAAAATAACAACCCAGCGACCCGACTGCAAACGCTGTGTTCCTTGTTTAATGATTTGTCTGAACGATTTGCTCTTTTTAGAGCGGTCTATGGCAATCGGTTGAATAAGTGCAAGTGCCCAACCAAATAAGGGAATCCACAATAATTCACGTTTTAGCACCCAGCACTGTTCTGGAAACATGACCTGTAAGGCAAAGGTTTCCCACGCGGATTGGTGCTTACAAAAAATAATGCCATTACCTTTAATGTTTTCAGCACCGGAAACTTCGAAGTCTAAATTACAAATGACTTTGAGGGCTTTAATAACAAGCTTTGCCCACGCGCTGGCAATGGCGTAGCGGGTGCGATAAGAAAAGGGGAAGGATAACAGAACGAGCGGTGCAAAAATAAACAGCGTGATAACCTGAAACCCAAAAAACAACACGGATCGAATGCCGAGAAGAAACATATTATGCGAGGATGGCTTGGGTTGCGTCATAGAGGTTCTCATATATGGGGTAAGGCAGTGACGGGTTGTCTTGCTGCGTTTTTTTTCCTTTGCCGGTTAAAACGAGTATCGCGCTTGAGCCGACTTTATCTGCGGCTTGCAGGTCTCGCAAACTGTCACCAACGACAATCGCGTGAGTTAAGTTAATGCTGTGTTTATGGGCAAGGGATTCGAGCAAACCGGCTTTCGGTTTACGACAGTCGCACTCATCTTCAGGAGCGTGTGGGCAAAATGCGATGTCGGTAATAATGCCACCGGCTTCATTAATTAAGCCGCGCATTTTTTCATGCATGGCATTGAGTGTAGCAAGGCTGAAATAGCCGCGGCCAATGCCGGATTGGTTAGTAGCAACAAAAACGCGGTGACCGGCCTTGTGCAACTGAGCGATGGCTTGAATACTGCTGTCTATCGGTAGCCATTCGTCAGCACTTTTTACATAGGCGTCGCTATCAAGATTAATAACACCGTCGCGATCTAAAATAATATCTACAGTTTGAGTTTTATTTAAGCCCATTTGTTCTATATCATTGAAATATCAGCAATTTTTATGAAATTAGCATGAATATTAGCGAGTAGTGCTAAACGGGTATTTTTAACTTTCTCATCATCAGCCATGATGAAAACATGTTCAAAAAAGTCGTCAATCGGCTGTTTAAGAGTCGATAGCGCCTTTAGTGCATCAATGTAGTTGTTCTGCTCAATAAGCGGGTTAATTTGCAGTTCAGTTTTTTGTAGTTCTTTATGTAGATGAATTTCTTGGCTATCAGATAAAATCGCTTCGTTGAAGTGTTCAGCAACATTATTAGGCGCTTTCTTTAATAGGTTTTGAATACGCTTATTGGCTTCGCCTAGGCTTGCCGCTTCATCAAGTAGGGCAAATTCTTTAACCGCTTGAAGGCGGTTCATAAAATCTACCGGCTCGGTACAGTTCACCGAGGTTACCGCTGCAAACTGCTCGGGGCTGAACCCTTGGCTCAAGCAATAGCCTTTTAGGCGATCAAGCATAAAACCAATAACTTGCTTTGTGGTGCTATCTTCGTCGAAATCATGGTTAAAATGTTGGCATGATAGCGAAACGAGTGATTTTAGGTCTAATTTAATATTGTGTTCAATCAATATTCTTAAAACACCCAACGAAGCGCGACGTAGCGCAAAAGGATCTTTGTCGCCGGTTGGCAGTAGTCCAATACTAAAAATACCCACCACTGTATCGAGCTTATCCGAAAGCGCTAAAATTTGCCCCGTTTGTGTGCTGGGCAATGTACCACCGGATTGTTTTGGTAGATATTGTTCTTGTATGGCAGTGGCGACTTCTTCCGGTTCAGCATTTTCAGTGGCATAGTAACGGCCAATAACGCCCTGTAAACTGGCGAATTCGCCGACCATATCGGTCACTAAATCAGTTTTACTGAGGAGTGCCGCACGTGAAGCATAATCAAGATTATGGCCAAGCTGTTTCGCCAGTTCGCTTGATAGCTTTTCAATACGACGGGTTTTATCGCCAACGGAGCCGAGTTTATGTTGAAAAACGACATTGTCTAGAGAGGCAATACGATCAGCCAAGCTGGTTTTTAAATCTTGTTGCCAGAAAAACTCTGCATCGGACAAACGCGGGCTAATGACGCGTTCATTACCATGGCTTACAGAGGCAGGGTTGGTACTTTGGATGTTACTGATGGTGATGAAAAAAGGCAGTAACGCGCCAGCACTATCAAGCACAGGGAAGTACTTCTGATTAATTTGCATGGTGGTAATGAGCACTTCTTTTGGTAAAGCTAGAAAGTGTTCATCAAATCGACCGGTAACGGCGACTGGAAATTCTACCAAGGCGCTAATTTCATCCAATAAGCTGGGGTCGATATGCGCATTACCGTTAACCGCTTCAGCGGCTTGAATGGCTTGTTTTTCAATAGCGGTTTTGCGTTCTTCAAAGTCAGCAATAACCATAGCTTTACTCAGTTGCTCACTGTAATCGCTTGGTTTATCAATAGAGATGCCAGCCGGTGCATGAAAGCGGTGGCCAAAGGTAGTATTAGACGCGGTAATACCATAGAACTGGCTGTTGATTACATCGTTGCCAAATAATAGAACAACCCAATGGACGGGGCGCACAAAGGCTTCGTTAGAACTGCCCCAACGCATACGTTTTGCAATGGGTAAGCGGCTGAGTGACTTTTCGATAATGCCGGGAATAAGTGCTTCAGCGGCTTGGCCTTTTTCAAGTTTTTTATACGATAGCCATTCGCCTTTATCGGTTTTTAACGTGCCTAAGTCGCTAAACTCAGCACCGCAACCACGGGCAAAGCCTAAAGCGGCTTTACTGGGGTTGCCTTCTTTATCGTAAGCGGCTGCAACAGCGGGGCCGCGTTTTTCAACGGTCTCATCTGCTTGAGCGGTTTCAACGCCTTCAATCCACACGGCTAAGCGACGCGGGCTGGCAAAACTATGGGTCTTCCCGTAGCTTAAATTAGCGTCATCTAGGCCTGCACAAATACCGTTTAACAGGTGGTCGCGTAGCGTTTTTAGCGTGGTGGGTGGTAATTCTTCACAGCCCAGTTCAAATAATAAGTCTTTACTGGCGATCATGCTGATTCCTCCGTTTTTAACATTGGGAACCCAAGTGCTTCACGTGAAGCAAGGTAGGTTTCAGCGACCATTTTAGACAAGGAACGCACGCGAAGAATAAAGCGCTGTCTTTCGGTAACGGATATGGCGTGGCGCGCATCCAATAAATTAAAGGTATGCGAGGCTTTTAAAACGTGTTCATACGCGGGTAAAGCTAAGCCTTTCTCAATCAATAAGTTGCAAGCGGTTTCGCATTCGTCAAACTGTTTAAACATCGCGTCTGTGTTGGCGTGGTCAAAATTATAAGCGGACTGTTCCACTTCGTTTTGATGAAAAACATCACCGTAGCTAACCGGGCCATTTTTAGTGTTTGCCCAAACCAAATCGTAAACACTTTCTACGCCTTGAATATACATGGCAATTCGTTCTAGGCCGTAGGTGATTTCACCGCTTACTGGGCGGCAATCTAAACCGCCAACTTGTTGGAAGTAAGTAAATTGCGTGACTTCCATGCCGTTTAGCCAAACTTCCCAGCCAAGCCCCCAAGCGCCAAGCGTTGGTGACTCCCAGTTATCTTCAACAAAACGGATATCGTGTTCCAGCATATCTAGCCCTAAATGGCTTAACGAGCCGAGATACAAGTCTTGAATATCGGTTGGTGACGGTTTAATAAGCACTTGAAACTGATAGTAATGTTGCAAGCGGTTAGGGTTTTCACCAAATCGACCGTCGGTTGGGCGACGCGAAGGTTGCACATAAGCGGTTGCCCAAGGCTCTGGGCCAATCGCACGCAAAAAAGTAGCGGGGTGAAATGTTCCTGCACCGACTTCAAGATCGAGAGGTTGAAGAATAACGCAGCCCTGGTCAGCCCAATATTCTTGCAATGCAAGGATAAGGCCTTGGAATGTTTGGAGGTCTTGTTTGGATTTTGACACGCTGAAATTGACAGTAATTTAAATAAACGAGAAGTATATCTAATAAGCCCGCATATATCATTAAAACGCTGGTAATGGGTCGTCATTAACCTCCCCCAAAGCTTTGTGTAAGCATGGGGGGGAGGTGTTTGAGTTGCTATGCCAATTATATCCTTAGCAAAAAAAGGAAGAGTTACTGGCTGACTTAGTAAGATACAGCTTGTCGTCTAAGTGTGGAATTTATCCACATCAATAATCTAGTTTTTTCAGTAAATTAAAGACTGTGAAATACCTTAAGTTTTTTCCTTCTGAAGTTTAACAATGAGCTGCTCAGCAACGTGGTTTGCCCAGGCAGCGATAGTCATCGCTGGAGGCGCTGCTACTGGCTTTGGTAGCGCTGCAGCATCAGCTACATAAAGACCTGGGTGGTCAAAAACCTCTCCCTTGTCATCGATAACACCCGTGTTGACATCGCGCCCAATACAAGCGCCGCCCAATGGGTGGACAGTAGTCGGTCGTTTAAAGGATAAAATACGCTTGTCTGTACTTTTAGCAATACGATCCATTTGATCGCGGATCTGACGAAAAATAGAGCTATTGTCAGGGTTATAATCAACGTTCAATTTGCCGTTTTTAAGGCTAACCGTACCATCCATCGCATCTTCACCCATGCCTGCAACCATAGTTCCTTGTCGCATTTTATTGGCAAGCCAGCTAGGTAAGCGAAGCTTATTTGGACTAGGCATTGGCGTTTCAACAATGGTTGGTTGGGTGGCTCCATTCTCCTCATCCCAATTTTTCAAACGCACATAACCATTAACTGGCAGACTTTGGGTCATGTCTTGACCCTTGTTTTGCAAATTCCAATACGCAAAGAGGTCACCATTACTGCCAAAGCTTTTACCTAACTGAGGCATACCGCCGAGACCTTTTTCGCCCTCGCGACTTTGTAGTAGAAGATGGAGCGTATTGAGAGTACCCGCTGCAAAAATAACATGATCTGCAAAATGATCTTCAAACTCACCAGTGTGGTGGTTTTCCACCTTCACACAGTAGCGGGGTTTACCTAGTTCGCTTGTTTTTCTGATAGCCAAAACTTCCTGAAGGTCACAGATTTCTAAGCCATGTTTTATCGCTTGGTATAAATACGCCACATCTAGTGATGTTTTACCGCCTTTAGGTGAACCAAGAAAACCACCCTCGTTAGGAGCAATTTCACAACGCCGAACGCCATCTTCAGTGGTGACCTCTTGAGGATTTCCTGCCTCTTTTGGAAATAAAAACCCCATCTGCAAGTTACCTACTTCGTCATCACTTTGAATTGAATCAGAGTCAGAAAATCGCTTACGAATCGACAACGGGATATGCTCATCACCTGGCACGCTAGAGCCCATACGGCCGAAGACAGAATCGTAATGCCCTGCCATCTGCTCTTCACTCAGGCCACTGGTGATGTCATCCCAATAATTCGATTTGGCTGGCAGCATATTTAAACCACCATAAGCGTGACTACCACCCCCCACATTGGAAGAGCAAACGATGTTTAAACCTTTGCCAATATGGGCTTCATAAAAACCATTTATGTTAAGCGTAAGGCGGCCGCCTGGTAATTTATTGTTACGTAATGTGCGAACTACTTTCGTCCAAAAATTTAGCCCTTCGCTAGGAAACGGGACTCGGTTAGGAATACCTTGGGAAGCATTAGGCAGGCTGTCGCGCCAAGGCCCCCGTTCTAATATCTTAACTTTAAATCCGGCTTCGGCAATATTCGAAGCAGAAACAGCGCCACCAAAACCACTGCCGATAACAATCACGTCTTGTGTATTCATAAAAAATCTCCTTGTTAAGCAGCCGCACGTGCAAGACGACGCGGGTGGTAAATGTAAAAACCTATCGCCATTGCGTACATAAAGGGTATGTCACCCCACATGTGCGCCATTTCACCTTCCAGTACTAGGGCGTAATAAGCCATCACGGTACCATGCAAAATACTTGAGATGATGGTGAAATCAATAAGGATTGCATTACGCAGCGGGTCTTTAGCGGCAATAAAAAAGCAAATACCTAAAGCATAATATATCGACACAATCATATGCTCATCGGCCATGTTGACCGCCGGATTTGACCAGCGAAACATACTGGGTAACAACTCCACAAGAATTGGTAATGCGAGGAATGATATACCCAAAACCACTAGTGCAATTGACAGGTGGCGCATAGCTGGGATATTGCTTTTATAAAGCATCGTTTTCTCCTTTAGTTTTTAAGTAAATTGTATTGTAGTTGTGCAACTGAATTAGCTGAGAACTCAAACGCAACACTATTGATGTATTTCCAAGTAATAAGTTCAACTTCATGTGTAACGGTTAAGTTTTTTATAAAGAGGCTCACTTGTTAGTGGCTCCAACATAGCAAGCTACCATCCGGTATAATGCGTGCAATTAACTTATTGATTGAGAGCTATGTCAAAACAACGTAAGGCGGTCGCACTTATTTCAGGCGGCCTAGATTCATTATTAGCGGCAAAAGTAATGCTTGAGCAAGGCGTTCATGTGGAAGGTATTAACTTTTACACTGGGTTTTGTGTGGAAGGGCACACCCATGCGATTCGTAAAAAAGACAAGGCGAAGCCGAAACGCAATAACGCACTTTGGAGTGCGGAAACGCTGGGCATAAAACTGCACATCATTGATATTATTGAAGAATATAAAGATGTGTTGATCAACCCAAAACACGGTTATGGGGCAAACATGAACCCATGCTTGGACTGTAAAGTGTTTATGGTGGGTAAAGCCAAAGAGTGGGCAGACGAGAATGGTTTTGATTTTATTATTACCGGTGAGGTCATCGGCCAGCGCCCTATGTCGCAACGTAAAGAAACGATGCCGATTATTTCGGAAGAATCTGGTGCAGAAGATCGTTTATTGAGGCCGTTATGCGCACAAAATTTACCAGAAACATTACCCGAACGTGAAGGTTGGGTTAATCGTGATGAATTGTATGACTTCAGTGGCCGTACACGTAAACCACAAATGGCCTTGGCTGAAAAATTTGGTTTTGATGATTACGCGCAACCAGCCGGTGGCTGTTGCTTCTTAACGGATAAGGCCTATTCGGTGAAGTTGACGGATTTATGGGCGTCACGCGGTAAACGCGACTATGAAATAGACGACATTATGTTGTTAAAAGTAGGCCGTCATTTTCGCCCTAAACCAAACTTTAAAATAATAGTGGCGCGCGAAGAAGGTGAGAACAACTTTTTACAAGGCTATAAAAAACAGTTTATTACGCTAAGAACAATGAGTCATAAAGGGCCATTAACATTACTGGATGGCACGGCGAGTGATGAAGATTTGGTGCTTGCAGCGAAAATTGTTGCACGTTTCAGTCAAGGGCGTGATGCGGATACGGTTGATGTGGAAGTGGCTGAGAAAAATGGTGTGGCTAAAAACATCGCGGTAAAACCTTTTGCGGCGGATGAAATTCAAGAGGCTTGGCGGGTATGATTGAGTTAGATGCGCGTCGATTGATGTGTCCTATGCCGGTTATTAAAACGCAAAATATCATTAAAACGTTGTCAACTGGTGATAACGTGCGGGTAACGTGTACCGATCCGGGCGTTATGCAGGATATTCCAGCTTGGTGCAGAATTAATGGACATACCGTGTTAAAAACTGAGGAAATTGACCACGAATATATCCTTACTATCGAAGTTGGAAAGGATTAATACAACGCTATGTCGCAAACCATAACGGAAACACAGGCTAAAAAGAAAATCACTGTTATTGGCAGTGTGGTTAACTTAGTGCTGTCTATTTTGAAAATAGGTTTTGGCTGGCTGGGTCAGTCGCACGCGTTAATTGCCGATGGCTTTCACTCATTATCTGATTTATTAACTGATGCCTTGGTGTATTACGCCGCCCATCATGCAAACGAAGCAGCAGATGAGGAGCACCCGTATGGGCATGCGCGCTTTGAAACATTAGCAACCGTCATCTTGGGTTCGATACTCATAGCGGTGGCTGGTGCAATTGTTTGGGATGCAATATCGCGATTTTTTAATGACCAGAGCCTGTCGTATGGTTGGTTGATTATAGGCATTGCAACACTGTCAGTGCTTTCTAAAGAAGTGATGTTTCATTTAACGATGAGGACAGCAAAAGAAACTAAGTCGGCTTTATTAAAGGCAAATGCTTGGCACCATAGAAGTGATGCGATTTCATCATTGGTGGTGTTGATCGGGGTTGGCCTTGAGATGGCAGGTTTCCAGTATTTTGATTCCATCGCGGCGCTTGTTGTGGGTCTAATGGTGGTAAAAATTGGTGTTGACCTAGTGCTTAGTGCGAGTAAAGAACTGGTTGATACCGCCTTAGATGCTCGCATTGTAGAGCAGATCAAACAGCTTATCTTGAATGTACATGGAGTAAGGCAGCTGCATTTTTTGCGCACCCGAAAAATGGGAGAAACGGCTCTGGTTGATGTGCACATTCTTGTTGATCCAAAAATCAGTGTATCAGAGGGTCACTTAGTCAGTGAAACGGTACGACTGTCATTGATGAGCGGAGTGGAAAACATTGGTGAGGTGATGGTGCATATTGACCCAGAAGACGACGAAATGTATTCACCAAGCGCGGCACTGCCGTTGAGAGATAGTCTGTTGACGCAATTTGATGAAGCGTGGGATGGGCTCATTGAAAAAGACAGCGTGCGTAATATTAATCTCCACTACCTCGGTGGCAAAGTGGAGGTCGAAATAAGGCTGCCTTTTGATATAGTTGAAAACATAAAACAAGCGGAAGAAGTGTCGGAAAGGTTTAAAAATAGAACGCTAACAGTGCCGAAAGTTGTGGATGTAAAGGTGTTGTTTTTATAATTTGACCAATGTTGGTGCGTTTATGCGCAGGTGTCGCACCAATGTTGATGCGCTCTGAAGGAGCTTGAGCGAAATATCCGTAGAAAACAAGGGGTTATATTTTGGCACAATATGTGCAAAAATTGTCAGGCTAACGTATTTGAATTAATAACATTAAATTTTAGGAGTAATCATGTCAGCACAAGACGTATTAGATCTAATCAAAGAAAAAGAAGTCACTTTTGTTGATTTTCGTTTCGTTGATACCATTGGTAAAGAACAACATGTAACGGTTCCATCACACACGATAGATGCCGGCGTATTTGAAGATGGCAAAATGTTTGATGGTTCATCCATCGCAGGTTGGAAAGGTATTAACGAGTCTGACATGATTTTGATGCCAGACCCTTCAACAGCTGTATTAGACCCATTTTTTGACGATGTAACACTAATCATTCGCTGTGACGTTGTAGAGCCTACTGATATGTCAGGCTACGAAAGAGATCCTCGCTCGATTGCTAAAAGAGCAGAAGAATACCTTCAATCAACAGGCATTGGTGATACGGCTTATTTTGGCCCAGAAAATGAATTCTTCGTATTCGACGATATTCGCTGGGGTACTGATATGTCAGGGTCTTTCTACAAGATTGACTCAGAAGAAGCGGGTTGGAACTCAGAAAAATCATATGAAAGCGGTAATATGGGTCACCGTCCTGGCGTAAAAGGCGGTTATTTCCCAGTGCCTCCAGTTGATTCTCTTCATGATATGCGTGCAGCAATGTGCCTAACGCTTGAAGAAATGGGTCAAGAAACTGAAGTACATCACCATGAAGTTGCAACAGCTGGTCAATGTGAAATTGGTACTGTGTTCAACACACTCGTGAAAAAAGCGGATGAAGTATTAGAGCTTAAATATGTTGTACAAAACGTAGCACACGCATACGGTAAAACAGCAACTTTTATGCCTAAGCCAATCGTTGGTGATAACGGTAATGGTATGCACGTTCACCAATCTATCTTTAAAGATGGCAAAGCTTTATTTGCTGGTGATTTATACGGTGGTCTATCTGAAACAGCGTTGCATTACATTGGCGGTATCGTTAAGCATGCTAAAGCAATCAACGCATTTGCAAACGCATCAACAAATAGCTACAAGCGTTTAGTCCCTGGTTTTGAAGCACCTGTTATGTTGGCTTACTCTGCACGTAACCGTTCAGCGTCTATCCGTATTCCTTTTGTTGCTAACCCTAAAGGGCGTCGTATTGAAGTACGTTTTGGTGACTCAACAGCTAACCCGTACCTTTGCTTTTCAGCGATGTTAATGGCTGGCCTTGACGGTATCAAAAACAAAATTGATCCAGGCGCAGCGATGGACAAAGATCTTTATGACCTACCAGCTGAAGAAGAAGCAAAAATTCCTCAAGTAGCAAAATCATTTGATGAAGCGCTTGATGCATTGAATGAAGATCGTGCGTTCTTAACAGAAGGCGGCGTATTTACAGATGACATGATTGATGCTTATATCGACCTTAAAATGGAAGAAGTGACTCGTTTACGTATGAGCACTCACCCTGTCGAGCTTGATATGTACTACAGCTTGTAAGAAGCATTAAAGTTGTGAAAAACCCCGCAATTGCGGGGTTTTTTTTGCACAAAAATTAAGATTTATGGTCTTATGTTCAGTAGGACTAGTTGAAAGGGAGCGCAGATGAAGCTGAATATTTTATTAATAGGGTTGTTTGCGGTAGGTTTTGTGCAAGCAGATGTTTATAAATACATCAATAAGCAAGGTAAAACAGCGTACTCTGATAGGCCTGTAGCAGGTGCGGAGAAAGTGATCGTGCCGCCGGTTATGACTTATGAAGCGCCAGTTATTACAGTTGCTCCAACCAAGATCATAGAACAAAATAAAAGTCCTTTTGAGCAGCATATCCCGTATCAATTTTTAGAAATAACAGCGCCGAGAGCAGAAGGAACTGTAAGGAGTAATGAGGGGATTTTGAATGTTTCC
>MAAC01011599.1_pt1 | contig 11644 bp, 19 predicted proteins | sample 1115981 | NCBI WGS metagenome assembly MAAC01 (sample SAMN04961126, study PRJNA320927) | seawater metagenome | isolation source: sample BD02T64 sea water enriched with oil for 64 days | place: USA:Gulf of Mexico | collected 2013-07-27 | reverse complement strand
TTTTGCTGGTTTTTTAACTCCATGGCCATATAATTATTGGCGATTACAAAAACACGGAAAATGCTGTCATTAATATAAAAAAAACAGGCACATAACAAGTTGCTTAAACGGACAAAAAACAGTTGGCTTTTGCTCGTTCCTCGCTTATTTTAGCCAAAAATTTTATTGCCGCTTAACGTGGCGTTATGCACATTACCGAACTCGGAGGATATATTAACTATGGAGATCACGCTAAATCACACAATTATTCCATCAAAAAACAAAATCGAATTAGCCAAGTTCTATGAAAAAATATTTGGCTTCGAATTCATAAAAGAATGGGATGGATTCGCGGTTGTTAAAGTCAACTCAACGTTAACTTTAGATATCATGCATCAAGAGAATTTCACACTTAATCACTATGCATTCAAAGTAAGCGATGAACAATTTGATGAAATATTGGGACGCGTAGAAGAAGAAAATATTGTCTATGGTGCAGGGCACCAAATATACGATGACGGTAAAATTAATAATTATTATGGTGGTCGCGGCGTATATTTTAGAGATCTTGATGGTCATGTTTTAGAAATCATGACCGTAGATTATGATTTAGATAGTTAGCCCTTGAAGTAAAATATGCATAACAAGTCACTCAAAAGGACAAATAACAGTTGGTTTTTTCTCCTTCGTAGCTTATTTTAACCAACTATTATTGACCTCTTTGTGAGGCGTTAGTTGCAAAACGTATATCGAGTATTCTGCGAGAAATATATGATTTTAGGAAAATGTAATTGTGGTGAAGTTTCTTTTCAAATCACCAGTCAAATAAAAGATATATATTTTTGTCATTGTTCTATTTGCCGTAGGAATACTGGATCAAATGGAATTGCAGTTGCTGTAGTCAATAATGAAGATTTTCGCTGGCTTAAAGGTGAAAACCACATAAAAACGTGGACTAAACCTAATCATGACTGGCAAACTAGTTTTTGTACTGATTGTGGTTCGAGTTTACCAGGGAAAAACGATGACTTTCGAGTGTACATTCCAGCTGGTTTGCTGCCTAATGAAAAATTAACAGTTACTCATCATATTTGGGTAGGTTCAAAAGCTAATTGGGACGAAATTGGTGAAGATGGAGTTAAACATCTAGAAGCGTTCACTAGTTAATTTAAAATTGCAGCTAACAATAAAATTAACAGGACACGTAACGCTTGCTCGGTTCTGCTTTGCTCCACAATTTTAGTAAGCGTTACTTAGCCCGTTATTTGGGCGTTAACTGTCAGTTATAGTCCGGAGTTGTATTGATGGAAAATAGTCATAATATTCGTTGGGGGATCATTGGCTGTGGTGCTGTTACGGAAGTAAAAAGTGGTCCAGCTTACCAAAAAACTGATGGATTCCTGTTAACTGCTGTAATGAGAAGAAATGAACAATTGGCAAAGGATTACGCTCAAAGGCACGGCATTGAAAAGTACTACTCATGTGCTGATGAACTTATTAATGATGAAACAATTGATGCCATCTATATAGCGACTCCTCCTGATACCCATAAATTATATGCTTTGCGTGTAGCTGAAGTAGGAAAAGTGTGTTGTATAGAAAAACCTCTCGCGCCAACTTATCAAGACAGTAAGGTCATTTTAGAAGCTTTTGAAAAAGCACAGGTTCCACTTTTCGTTTCATATTATCGCAGATCATTGCCTCGTTTTAACAAAGTAAAAGCATTATTAGATAGTGGGGGAATAGGCAGTGTTAGACATATCAATTGGCATTTAAATAAAGCGGCCAATCAAATTGACTTGTCACAGCAATACAATTGGCGTACCGATAAAACCATTGCTGCAGGTGGTTACTTTGATGATTTAGCCAGTCACGGCTTAGACCTTTTTGCTTATTTACTTGGTGAATACGAGGTCGTAAAAGGCATGGGCTTAAACCAACAAAAATTGTACTCATCATATGATTCAGTATCGGCCTGTTGGGTACATAAAAACGGTATAACAGGTGCTGGAAGTTGGAATTTTGGAGGGTTTTCAAGACAGGATACAGTCACCATCTACGGCAGTGAAGGGGAAATTTCATTTTCCGTTTTTGATGAACATCCAATTTCAATTTCCAATGCAACTCAACAACAAGAAATTAGTATTGAAAACCCGGAAAACATACAGCTATATCATGTTCAAAATATTAAAGACCAACTTTGCTCCGGCCAGATACACCCATCAAATGGTCGGACGGCAGCACATACAAGTTGGGTTATGGATCAAATATTGAGTGATGACAGCTAACAAACTGTTAAACAAGGACAAAAAACAGTTGGCTAGGTTCCGCTTCGCTTCACATTTTAGCCAACAATTATCAGCCGCTTAACGTGGCGTTATGTGGTAAAGGGGTCGTGGTGTCAAAAAGTACAGCAACATATTGGAATGTCTTAGCAGAAAATAATAGAAATAAATGGGAACCGATTGATGGTAGCTCAGGTATGCTAGAGCAGCTAACTCTTGCTATAGATGAAACATCAGGAGATTACACTAGACTTACTCGATTCAAAGCAGGTGCTGATACAAAAGAGTTTGGTGGTAAATCCCATGATTACCCAGAAGAAATATTAATTATATCTGGTCGGCTTTATGATGTAGCATTTGAACAATGGTTAGAGACTGGTCATTTTGCTAGTCGTCCGCCTGGTGAAGTTCATGGACCCTTCATATGTGAAGAAGATTGTTTAGTTTTGGAAGTATCATTTCCAAGCCAGAGTGTAATTGCTACATAACAAGACAGTCAAGCGGGACTAAAAACAGTTTGCTGTTTTCGTTCCTCAACATTTTGCAAATAATTTTTAGCCACTTAATGTGGCGTTATGTACAGGTAGAATATGGAAGTATCCCTAGCAAAATTAGAACACCTAAATTCTTATGAGAACTTTCTTATTGAGTGCTACAAGAATGGTCTTACTAAGTATAAAGAGGCGACTAGTGACCCGAAAAAATCCCTTCAGAATGTAATCTTAAACCAAGACGACACGTCCACTTATTTCTGTGTAGAACATGAAGAAATATTAGGTGCAATTAGATTTAGGCATCATACAAGTGAATACATTGAAAATGTTATCGGGCATGTGGGTTACGAAACTAAACCAACGGCAAGAGGTAAAGGAGTAGCTAGGTTTATGTTGTCTTGGGTTCAGGAAAATATTTTGAATTCTGATGCTATCGTCACTTGTGAGGCTGACAATATAGCATCAGAAAAGGTGATCAAAAAGTGTGGAGGAGTATACCTCAATCAAATTTACTCAACAGAAAAACAAAATGATGTTAATAGGTTTAAGTTGCCAAATACATAACAAGAATTTAAAGCGGGACTGCTAACCGTTTGCTAGGTTTCGCTTCGCTACACATTTTAACAAACTATTATCAGCCCCTTAAATGGGCGTTATATTTTTCTAGAGTGCGGAGTTAACATCCATGCTTTTATGTAATATACGCACTATAAAGATTTGGTTGTTTTTATACTCTTTGTAATAAATAACATGGCTAGCTTGTGGGTATTTACTGTATCCTTCTCTAATATAATCGCAATTTAGGCCTAATTCAGGCTCATTAGCTAACAACTGAAATGTGATATCTAATATTTTTAGATAATCGTTTCGTTGGGGTACCCCCCAAGTTAATTGGGTGTATTTAGCTATTTTAATTAAATCACTTTTCGCTTTCGAAGATAGAAAAAATTTCTTCATTAATGGTCATCTTTATCGAGCTCAGTCAATAAATTTTCATAGCTGTAATCGGCAACACCGCTTTCTTCGCCTTGGGTTAACATATTGCGTAAGTTTAAAAGTTTAGCTTCTTGATCTTCTAACGCTCTTAATCCAGCTCTAACAATTTCACTTGCTGAACCATAACGACCAGTGTTAAGTTGTTGGTTTATAAACTGATCAAAATGATCGCCTAATGTAACGCTTGTGTTCTTAGCCATGATATAAAACCCCAGAAGTACCTATATATAATATATTATGGTATAAAAAACATAACAAGTCATTAAAGCTGGACATAAAGCAGTTGGTTTTTGCTCCTTCGTCGCTTATTTTAACCAACTATTTTTAGCCTCTTAATGAGGCGTTAAGCTTCTCTAGTTGATGCGATCCATTGCAGCTTTATATACTTTTCCTTTGTCACGTTTTCCAACAGAGATCACGGTGACCGTAACTACAGTATCATTCACTTCGTAAACTAACCGATAACCGACTTGCCTAAGTTTAATTTTATATAATTCGTTACCGCCAGATAGCTTGGCGCTTTCAATATGTGGGTTGTTTAAAATATCGGTTAATTTTTTCTTAAACTGTGATTGAATCGTCGCACCTAACTTTTTCCATTCTTTAAGTGCTGACTTTTTAAATTCTAACTCATAGGTCATTTAAACTAACCTTTACACTTGCTTCATTTTTACGTTGTTCAACAATCGAAAGTAGCTCTAAATCTTCAATGTGATCCATCATAAACTCATAAGTCTCTGCTGGTACGCAATAAAACGCAGGTTCATTTCTATTTAATACCGCAATAGCTTCTCCGTGAGCACTCAATGCGACTTTCATTGGGTTTGCTTTAAGCTCGCTAATACTTGCTGCTGCTTCAGTTAATATTCTAGTTGTCATGCTATACTCGGTACGTTAAAGTGGTCTTTAATTAAGGCTAGTATAAGCAACGAAACTTAACAAGTCACTCAAAAGGACAAAATACAGTTGGCTTTTGTTAGTTCCTCACTATTTTAGCCGACTATATTGTTGCCGATTAAAAGGGCGTTATACATAAATCAGAGGTAGATGTGAAATATTCGATTTTAGTTCTAATTACTAGTTTGTTAACTGGGTGTGGAGTTACAGGAACGGCTAGTAAAACAGAATTTCCTATCCTAACAAACTCACCAACGTTTAAATCAAGCCTTAATTCTGTAAATCTAATAATAGATGATAATACGGCAGACAATGAATCATATGGGGCTTTTAATTGGGGAAGCTTCGACGCATCAGATAAAAAGGTAATCCATCAAACCATCCTTAATACTATTAATAAAAATGCAACTGGTATCGCAAAAAAAGCCAATGTACATATGAAAATTCACCGATATTCTCAAGTCATAACAAATTCAAGTTATGCTAGTTTTGTAATTATTGATTGGTGTCTTGAGTTGAACGGCGAGATAATTTCAGACGAAGTGTTTTACGCAGGTTTAAGTGACGAACTCAATATTTTCACGGGTAAAACATTGGGCTGGGCTAAAGGTGAAACACATAAAGCAATATCAAGTAGAATTATTAATAAATCAATTGAAGCATTAGCTATACCTGAGCATAAAAACTCATATCCGGAGTCTAATGTATATATAAATGCTTCAGAAGCCATTGATGCTCTTCCGAAACAATTAACTTCGGTCGGTACTGCTGGTTTTTCTGGTGACGCATATTATTATGTCAGTTCACAAACGGGTAATACGAATTTTGACAAAAAAGCCATTTATAAAAAGGTAAACTGGGCAACAAAAATATAATAGTTCAGTGAAAATTACGTATAACAAGGCATTAAAGAACGGACCGCTAACAGTTGGCTAGGTTCCGCTCCGTTTCACATTTTAGCCAATAATTATCAGCCACTTAATGTGGCTTTATTATCTTTGAGGTAACAATGGGCTTAGAGCATGGAGTTAGCGTCATTTCAGTATGTAGCAATGTTATTACTGTTAAAATACAAGGTGGTTTTAATTTAGAAGGCATTCTTGCCTTTCATAAAAAAATGATTTCTATTGTTGAAGGTTTTCAAGCAGAAAAGTTTAAAATTCTAGTTGATTTTTTAGATGCCGATGGAGCAACAGCAGACGCGCTTAATGAAGCTAATAAGTTCAACATTTGGTTAAATAATAAAAATTTAGTGGCAAAAGCTGTGGTTATTAATTCACCTGCATTATCAGAAATATTTTTTTCAAGAGCTCCGGCTCAAAAGTTACAGAATATTAAGTGCTTCGATAATAGAGCAGAAGGGTACGAGTGGCTAAATTTACAATTATAACAAGTGATTAAACAAAGAAAAAGTTGGCTTTTGCTCCTACGCCGCTTATTTTATCAAGTATTACATAGCCTCTTATTGAGGCGTTAGAGCACTCTCGAATTATGTATTTATTTCCACACAGTAAAGAATGGATATCTGAGTTTGAAAATGAAAAAGATACGATTATTTCTTCCTATGAAGGAGAAATTGAAATTTTTCATATTGGCTCTACTTCTATAAAAGGGTTATATGCAAAAGATTGCATTGACCTGTTAGGTGTTGTAAAAAACATTTCAGAGGTTTCAATCTTAAAGCAAAGCATTATTAAACTTGGTTATGATTATAAAGGTGCATACGGTATTTCTGGAAGAGAATACTTTTCTAAAAAACAAAGAAAAGTTCATTTGCATATTTTCCAAACAGGTGATGAAAATGTGGTAAAACACTTAAATTTCGTCAAGGTTATGGAAGGTGATTTAGCGTTAATTACTGAATTAAACCAGATAAAAAAAAGCTTACATGCAAGGTATCCAAACGATAAAGAGTCTTACTCAAATCAAAAAGAGTTCTTTTATAATCGTATAAATAAATTGCTTTAATAAGCTGTTCAAGAGTGACGAATTACAGTTGGCTGTTTTCGTACCTCTACAATTTAGCCAACATTTTAGCCAACAAATTTTTTGCTCTTTATTAGGGCGTTATATGTTTATCAATTAAGGGATATCCAAATGTCACACTCAGAAACAAATTGTCTTTGTGGTGCTGTAAAAATCATAGCAGAGGAAGTTAATCCTAAATTTACAGTGTGCCACTGCCAATCATGTAGAACTTGGGGTGGTGCTCCATTCTTTGCAGTGAAATGTGGCACTAAAGTTAAAATTGAAGGCGAAGATAAAGTTAAAATGTTTGAGTCATCAACTTGGGCATCTCGTGGTTTTTGTACCGAATGTGGAACACATTTATTTTACAAATTTAAAGCAACAGGTGAATATAATATGCCAGTTGGTATGTTTCCAAACTTGAAAGGGTTGGAAATGGATATGCAGTATTTTAGTGATGTTCGACCTAGTTATTACTGCTTTTCAAATGAAACAAAAGAAATGACTACAGCTGAGATAATGGCTTATTTTGCAGCAGAAATGTAATGTAAATATAACAATGAATTTAGAGTGAAACTAAAAAAGTTGGCTCGGTTTAGCTTCTCAATTTTAGCAATCTAATTAAAAGCCGCTTATTATGGCGTTATGTGTATCAAAGGAGTTGCAGTTGGTTTCAGGTTATAGAACTAGTTCAGATATTAAAAATATGGATTTGACGGTAATACATGCCTTTATATCTAAGTCTTATTGGGCTAAAGGTATTCCATTAAATACAATGGAAAAAGCGATAAATAATTCGTTATGTTTTGGTGTTTTTACGGATTCAGGCAGCCAAGTTGCTTTTGCTCGTATGGTTACTGATTCTGCTACATTTGCATACCTAGCAGATGTTTTCGTATTAAAAGAGCATAGAGGTAAAGGTTTAAGTAAGTGGCTTATGCAAATTATTATTGAACATCCTAATTTGCAAGGTATTCGACGTATGGTACTTGCTACAAGTGATGCACATAACCTTTACGAGCAGTTTGGCTTTAAACCTTTAAGCTCACCTAAATTATTTATGGAATTGCACCAAGCTGATGTCTACAAATAAGCATAACAAGCCATTAAACGTGTGCGTTACATGTATTGGAGTTCATGTTGTTTGTAGTTAAAACTGAAAGGTTATGTATTCGTAAAATTACCAATGCTGACATACGAGATCTATCAAAAGTATTATCTGACCCTACCGTAATGAAATATTCTACGGTGGGTGTCCACTGTGAAAAACAAATTCTTGAATATATAGTTAACTGCCAAAAGCAATATGACTTAAATGGGTATGGTCACTGGGCAATTTATGATTCCAACAACTCCGAATTTATAGGGGTTTGTGGTCTCAATAAACATGAGTTGGGATCAGAAGAAGTGGTCCATATTAATTACCGTCTTGCTGCTAATCATCAAGGTAAAGGTTATGCTATTGAATCTACATTAGGCGTGTTAGATTTTGCAAAGAATTCATTAAATCTAGAATATGTGCACGCACTTATAGAACCTGAAAATGTGAGTTCCGTGAAAGTGGTAAATCGAACAGGTTTTAAGTTCATTAAATCCTCTATTTTTCGTGGGTTTAAAATAGACGTTTACCAAGTATCTCTATTAAACGAGATATAAAATCTGCATTGAAAGTACAAAATACTATTGGTTGAATTTCGTTCTTCAATAATTTAGCCAACAATAAATTACCGCTTGATGTGGCTTTACGAAATTGTAGCCTTAATCATTAACGATTCACGTTTAAAAGGGATCCATGCCAGATTTTTTACTTTCACAATTATTAGTTTCTATCACTCTTATTATTGAGTGCTTTGCGATGCAGCTAAAAAATAAAAACTATATTTTAGCTTTACTGTCTATTAGCTGCTTGTTTAACGGACTTCATTATTTAATACTTGAGCAGCCTACCGCAGGTTATATATTTCTGTTTTCTAGTATTAGGTTTCTAATTTCTATTAAATGGAAATTCCAATGGATTTCTGCGGCTTCCCTTTGTATTAGTTTAATAATCACCGCATACACCTATATAGGCATTTTAAGTATCCTTGGTTTTATTGCTACTGTTTTCATTACCATAGGTTCATTTAGTACTAACGATAAGTTCTTAAGAGCTATGATGATAACTGGTGGTTCTATATGGCTTGTTCACAATGTTATTTTATGGACACCAGTAGGTATACTCGTTGAAACTATTTTTGTTGGAAGTGGTATTGTGGGTTATTATCGATATTACATCGCTGGGCAAACGGTAAAATCTACACCATAACAGGGCAATAAAACGGATAAAAATACAGTTGGTTTTATTGTGGCTTTAGATTCTTTCCTCGGTATTATTTAGGAGATCAATATATGAAAAAATATGGGCTTAATCTGGCAAAGGGACTCATCGCTTTAGTCTTACTTGGGGCTGGGGGAGCAAAAATAGCAGGCGTTCCTGAACTTCATCAAAGCTTTCATCTTCTGGGGTTACCTGAATGGTTTGGGTATTTTATCGGTGCGTGCGAGGTTGCTGGTGCTGTAGGTCTGTTTATCACTCCACTGAGTGCACTAGCTGCATTAGGCATCGCTATGATTATGAGTGGAGCCATTTATTTTCATATTCTTCATACACCCTTAGCTCAAGGCATCCCTGCTCTAGTTGTTTTACTTTTATGTTTTTATGTTTTTCTAAACACAAAAGTGATGATGCTCAAATTTAGACAAACCTAACAAGAGCTTAAAGCGGGGCAGTTAACAACTTTCTCGGTTCCAGTTGAAGTCGCAGTACTTTTGTAGACAGTCAATTAATCGCTATGGCGGCGTTATAGGTAATTCTAGTCAATAGGAATATTCAAAAAATTGTATGGAAAATTTAGTAGTAATTAGAGAAGCACAGAAAAGTGATCACCCATTTATTTTTGAGCTGTCGCCTTACTTAGCGGAAGTGGCTCAGTTAGATTGGCATAGTGATGATGTCATTCAAAAAATGCAAGATGATTATATTACTGAAATGCTTGCTGAAACATCAAATCCAAATATCACATTTATCGCTGATATCAATAATGTTTCATTGGGTTTTATCCATGTAAGAACACATGAAGATAGTATTTCAGGCGAAACTTGTGGAACTATACCGCTTCTTGCCGTATCACCAAAATCACAGGGTTTGGGCTTAGGTAAACTTTTAATCGAACACGGTGAAAAGTGGGCTAAAAGCTTAGGTTGTCGGTTGTTACACCTTGAAGTGTTCGCCAATAATAAAAAAGCAGATAGCTTTTACCAAAACATAGGCTTTAAACCTGAAACGGTTCATATGATAAAACCAATATAGAGTAATTTTTGTTTAACAAGATATTCAAAGGACAATGTATTCCCCCCGATTTTCACATGAGCACGCCTTCATGCCGATAATAAAGGTTGATAGATTAGCAACTTTGTAAGAGTTTGTTTCGTATGTTAGTTTTCCGCTATTTACCCTTGTCATGTTGATTAATTCCATGAATACTTGAAAACAAGCTTGGCTAAGTCGGTGCCAAGAGGGGGATCCACATCATTCATTATGTGTTAAAAGGAATTAGGCGTGTTATCACAAGTATTATTTATAATAGGCGCTTCAATATTCGGTTTACTTGGTTTTGTACACTTAATTTATACTTTTGTTACTGACAAGTTTAATCCGTACAATCCTGAAGTAATGGAAGCTATGAAAAGCTCCACAGTTAAGATAACTAAAGAAACTACTGTTTGGAGAGCTTGGGTTGGTTTCAATGCGAGTCATAGTTTAGGCGCAATATTCTTTGCGGCAATTTACGTCCCTTTAGCTTTTTCGCACATTCAAATTATTGCTAATAATAATTGGTTTGCTGTCTTACCTTCTATTGTTGGAATCTCATATTTACTTTTAGCAAAAAATTATTGGTTTAAAATTCCATTATTTGGCATTCTAATCTCAACAATATGTTTTATATGTGCTTTTGTATTAATCAATACATAACAAACTGTTCAAAGAACGTTAAGCACTTGACTCATAATCACCACTCTTACACATTAGTAGCTATGACTTGTCGATTAGTTGGACGTTATATGGTCAATAGGAAAAGGACGCAATGCATAAAATTTTCTGTTTCATAATATTATTTGCCACAATTTCAGTTCACTCTCAAGATATAGCAATCACATTTGATGACGCACCAAGACCTGATTCAATGCTATTTTCTGGCGAGGAAAGAACACGTAAATTAATTGAAAATCTTCAAAAACATCATGTGCCGGGTGTTGTTTTTTTTGTAACCACCAATAACATTACGGAAAAATCCAAGAAACGAATTGAAGCTTATACTCAGGCTGGCTTTCATCTTGGAAACCACAGTCACAGTCACTTCTCTGCACATCGAGAGGATGTTAATACATATATGTCTGACATCACTGTAGCGCACAATAAATTAAAAGACTTTGATAACTTAGTTCCCTTTTATCGATACCCATATCTTAAAGAAGGCAAGAATAGAGAGACGAGAGATCGCATTCGTCAGCACTTAACAGAGATGAATTATAGAAACGGTTATGTCACTGTTGATAACTATGATTGGTACATGGATAGCTTGCTTCAACAGGCTTTAGCTAAGGGTAAAAACGTGAATTATGATGCACTTAAAAATGCATATATAGAAATTCTTTGGGAATCGATCCTATTTTATGATGATATTGCCAAAAAATCTCTTGGCCGATCTCCAAAACATGTATTGTTGCTTCATGAAAATGATATGGCAGCTTTATTTATTGGAGATTTAATTGAGCATATTCGTAAACAGGGGTGGAATATTATATCTCCTCAAAACGCATACCAAGACCCTATTGGTTTTACCGTTCCCGATGTTTTATTTAATGGGCAAGGCAGAGTCTCTGCTATAGCCAAAAGCATAGGCTGGGATGAAGCGCTTCTAAGGGATTCAGGTTCAAGTGAATCATACTTAGATAAATATTTTAAGAGTAAAAATATATTCAAAT
>MAAC01012967.1_pt1 | contig 11646 bp, 10 predicted proteins | sample 1115981 | NCBI WGS metagenome assembly MAAC01 (sample SAMN04961126, study PRJNA320927) | seawater metagenome | isolation source: sample BD02T64 sea water enriched with oil for 64 days | place: USA:Gulf of Mexico | collected 2013-07-27 | reverse complement strand
ATGAAGGGCTCAGTTGCCGCGACCTATGGCCAGCTTTGCCGCACCGCCTGGACCTATATTTCCACCGGAGCCCTGCGCCGTCTGATGTGGCTGCGCAAAGGCCCGGTACTTGCGGCGCTCTACCCGGTTGGCGCGCTTATTTTGCAATTAATGTTCGCGCTGCTGCTCGCGGGTCTGCTTTATAATACAATCACTTATGGTGCAGTGTTTGCACCGCAATGGGTTGAAACTCCGCTGCGTCTGGTCGGGCTGATGGCGGCGTTAACTCTTGGCTGGGTCGTGCTGGACTGGTTCCGCCGCCACGACGGCAAGTTTTATGTCTATTATCTGATGCATGACTTTTCCTTTTCCGCCCGTTGGAACGGTGCCAACCCTGCGCCTCTCGAGACCCGGATGGCGGAGTTCAAATCAATTATTGTCAATGCGTTACGCGACGATGTTGATGAAGTTCTTGTGGTGGGGCATTCCTCTGGTGCCCATCTGGCGGTCTCCATCCTGGCCGATATGAAACGCGAAGGGCTGATCCCGGAACAGGGACCGGAACTCGCTTTTCTGTCGCTCGGTCAGGTGGTTCCAATGATGTCTTTCCTGCCCGAAGCAAAACGCCTGCGGCGCGATCTTAACACACTGTCAGTGTTAAAAAATCTGACCTGGGTCGACGTAACTGCGCCCGGCGACGGATGTGCTTTTGCGCTGTGTGATCCGGTGGCCGTGTCCGGGGTTGCGACGGCAGGAAAAATATGGCCGCTGGTGATTTCTGCCGCTTTCACCCAGACCCTGTCGCCCACGCGCTGGAAACAGCTGCGCTGGCGCTTTTTCCGGCTGCATTTTCAATACCTTTGCGCTTTTGACCGCCCCGGCGACTATGACTATTTTCACATCACCGCTGGCCCGCTCACCCTGAAAACCCGCTATGAAAACCGCGCCCCGTCAAAAAGCCGCATTGACGTGGCTGCCTCGCCTTATACCACCGTATTATGACCCCGCCCAAACCCGCTTCCCGCCCGGAGAAAACCTCGCTGTTGCGCTATATGCGATTGTTTCGACAGGATATTTTGTCGGCGCAACCCGCGAAGCTATACCGGGCCTGGATGGCGGAATTCCGCACCCCGTTTTTTCGCAGCTACCTGGCCAATCAGCCCGAACTGATCCGGTTGGTGTTGAAAGAACGCCCGATGGATTTCCCAAAATCCAACCGGGTGCGGGAAGGGCTGAAACCACTGCTGGGAAACTCGGTGTTCTTAACCAATGGCGAGACGTGGAAACGTCAGCGCCGCATCATCGATCCTGCTTTTGAAGGCGGCCGACTGCGCGACACCTTTCCGGCGATGTTGGCGGCGGGCCAGGCGGCTGTGGAACGGCTGGCGGGGGCCACCGAACCCGTTGATATCGAAGCGGAAACCAGCCATATCGCGGCGGATGTCATTTTTCGCACCCTGTTTTCGATCCCGATCACCGATGGTGTCGCGTCAGAAGTGTTCCGTCAGTTTCGCGACTATCAACGGGTCCAGCCGCTGCTGAATATCGCCGCGTTTATCCCGTTACCGCACTGGTTTCCGCGCTTTCACAAGCGCAAAACTAAAGACACCGCGCGCTCTATTCGTAATTTGATCCGGCAACTGACCACAGCACGGATGGTGGAAATCAAAGCGGGCACCGCACCTGATGACCTTGCCACCAAGATCATGACCACCAAAGATCCCGAGACCGGAGAAACCTTTGAGACCGAGGAAATGGTTGATCAGGTTGCGATATTTTTCCTCGCCGGCCATGAAACAAGTGCTTCTGCGCTGGCCTGGGCGCTTTACTTGCTGGCTGTTAACCCTGAGAGCCAGCGCCAGGTGGCGGCTGAATCAGCTGCGTTTAATGCGGCGCCTGGGTTTTCCCACCTGTCCAAACTGCGGTTTACCCGCGATGTATTTCGCGAAACCCTTCGGCTTTACCCGCCGGTGCCAATGATGGTGCGCGAGACTATCCAGCCGGAAACATTGAGAAATCGCGTCGCGCCCAACGGATCGCAGATCGTGCTCAGCCCCTGGCATCTGCACCGTCATGAACGGCTGTGGCACCGGCCGGACGACTTTGATCCGCAGCGATTTCAGAGTGAAAATGGCAAGAGTTGCCTGCGTGATGCATATATTCCGTTTTCAGCCGGACCGCGCGTTTGCCCGGGCGCTGGGTTTGCTATGGTTGAAGGCCCGTTATTGCTGGCGATATTGGTCGGGGCCTTTGAAATTACCGCCATCAATACGCCCGTGCCGGTGGCGCATTTGACCGTACGGGCCAAAGACGGAATTAAGCTGAACCTGCGTTCGAGACAGCGGTGAAGCCGCAGTAGAACGAGCTGTTATTCCTCGATTTTTGGCTGCATCACCAACCAAATTAAGGCGCCACCAGCCAGCGCCAGAAACGGTGCCATCGCCAGATTGACAGCGGTCCATCCGTCCTGGGCGCTGCTGCCCATGCCGTTCATCAGAGCACCGGACGCAAGCGACGCCAGGGTGACAAATCCAAACACCATCATGTCATTCATCCCCTGAACCCGGCCGCGTTCCTCCGGGCTGTGGGTCCCGGCCAGCATGGTGGTGGCGCCGATAAAACCAAAGTTCCAGCCAAGACCAAGCAGGACCAGCGCGCCTTTGAAATGCATCAGCGATACGCCGGACAAACCGATGAGACCGGCAGTTAAAAGTGTTACCAGACCCAATGTGATTATTTTTTCAGTGCCAAAACGGGCGATCAGGTGGCCAGTGAAAAAACTGGGAATAAACATCGCCAGCACATGAAAGGACACGATATCGGCCGCATGCAATTCTCCATGGCCCGCGCCAACAACAGCGAGCGGGGTGGACGTCATCACCAGAGTCATCAGCGAATAGGATACCATTGCACAGATGATCGCTACCAGTACACGTGGGTTTCTTAGTAATTCCAACCGGCTACGGCCTCTTGCTGCATCTTTCGCAGGGGCTTCAGGTGTTGGGATGTCGAGGAAGAAGAACACGAAGGAACCAACAACATTGATCGCAATTACCGCCAGATAAATGCCCAGGTAGTTCACTTGTGAGGCGCCCAGAACCGCTACATCCATCGGCTGAAGGGTGGCTTTGACCAGTTGCGGACCAATGATTGCTGCAACGAGGCCACCTGACATCACATAGGAAATTGCTTTGGGCCGGAATTCGGCCGAGGCGGTGTCCGTGGCGGCAAAGCGGTAGAACCCCTGGGCCGACATGTAGACCCCGGTGAAAAGGGAGCCGAGCAGAAATAGTTGAAAGTCTTTTTGAATCAAGGCAAACGCGCTGATTGCTGCTCCGGTTGCACCAGACATAGCGCCAATCAGAAAACCAGTTCTACGCCCCTGGTGTTGCATCACCCAGGACAGTGGGTTTGCGGCAAGCACGGAGCCCAGGATGATGAAGGATATCGGCAGAGTTGCCCAGTTGATATTGCTGGCCAAAGATTGTCCGGCCAGGCCGCCCACGATGAAAATCATTGGCATCTGCGCCCCAAGCAAAGCCTGGGCCAGCATCAGAACCATTACATTGCGTCTGCTGCGGAAATTGGAGGCGGGGAGGGCTGTCATATCTGTCATGGAGATATGGGTAAACAGACCTGACAGATATGGGAAGCCTTATTCTGCGACGTTGGTGGCATGGTCGATCAGGTGCGCGAAAGAGCCGCAGGTCTTGCCCTGTTGCAGCCCCATATCGGCCAAAGCGTTGCCTTCTGCATCCTGTGCCTTGAACAGCGGTTCACCTTCGGCGCGCAGGGTTGAGGCATAGTGAAATTCATGGGCGTTCCAACGGCCTTTGAATGGGCCCGAGCGGCATTGAATATGCCGGTATCCCAGATGCAATTTGCGACGTGCAAAGCTGGTTTCCAGTGGCAGCAGACCTGCCATGGCATGGCGCACGCCCTGCGCGTCCTCCAACCCGTCTCCGAGCAACATATAACCACCGCATTCGCCATAGATCATCGTTGTTTCTGCGGCTTCGCGTAACGCGTTCAGGAACCGGGTGTTTGCGGCCAGGTGGCCGGCATGCAATTCCGGGTAACCGCCAGGCAGGAAGATAAAATCAGTCTTTTCAGGGGCTTCATTGGCCAGAGGTGAGAAAAAACTGACTTCGGCCCCGGCGCTGCGCCAGTCCGCCAGAATATGGGGATAGGCAAATGCAAAAGCGCGATCCTGGGCGACAGCGATCCGCTGTGCGGGCGGCACGAGCTTTGGCGCCGCATCCGCAGGCGTCATTTCCGACGCGAGTGAGCAGAGCAGATCAAGATCAAGATGCGCCTCAATGTGGCCTGCGACCTCGTCAAGATAAGCGTCCAGATCGACGTGTTCTTCGGCCTGAACCAGACCCAGGTGGCGCGACGGTTGTTCGATATTTCCCAGCCGGGGCAGGGCACCGATTACCGGCAAGCCAGAAGGGGCGAGCGCTGCGCGCAGCATGGTTTCATGGCGCGGAGAGCCGACGTGATTCAGGATCACGCCAGCCACTTTTACGGCGGGGTCGAAATTGCTGAAGCCAGCGATCAACGGCGCAATCGAGTGCGCCATTCGGGCGCAGTCCACCACCAGGATCACCGGAAGTTGCAAAATGCGGGCCAGATCGGCGGTGGCCCCGCAACCTTTTGGGGGCGCGCCGTCAAACAGTCCCATCGCGCCTTCAATCATCAACAGACCGGTCCCGGCCGCGAGATCGCGCACCCGCCCCGGTGACATTGCCCAGGCGTCCAGATTGGGGCAGGGCTGGCCACAGGCGGCGGCGTGAAACCGGGGATCAATGTAGTCGGGGCCAGATTTGGCACCGCGTACCGGCTGGCCGCGATTGCTCAACGCCCGCAGGACGCCCAAAGTCACTGTGGTTTTGCCACTGCCGGAGCCCGGAGCCGACAGGATAAGCCCGCGGCTCATGCCTGTTCAGCCGGACGCCCGCGACCCAGTGGATCCAGATTGCGCGGTTTTTTTCCGGCGGCCAGCCCCTGCCAATCCAGAACCTGGCGCATCAGAACCGAACGTCCGACGCAAATAATCGCCGGCGGCTGCATGTCTGACGCGGCCAGATCGTCGACCAGTGTGCCAAGGGTGGTTTCCAGAACCCTTTGATCGGGTGTGGTTGCCTGGGTGACAACAGCGACGGGCTCATCTGCCGGTCGGCCAGCGTTCAACAGCGCTTTGGCAATCACGGGAGCATGTTTGATGCCCATATAAATCACCAGCACCTGCGATCCCTGGCTGATAGCGGTCCAGTTCAGAGACGAAGGCGTCTCGCCGGACTGATCATGGCCGGTCACGAAGGTCACCGATTGGTTTACATCGCGGTGGGTGACCGGAATGCCGGCATAGGCGAGGCCGCCGATACCAGCAGAAATACCAGGCACGATTCGCACCGGAATATCGTGCTGGATCAGTGTTTGCGCCTCTTCGCCGCCGCGCCCGAATACAAATGGATCGCCGCCTTTCAGACGCAAAACACGTTTACCTTCGCGCGCCAGTTCGACAAGCCGCAGCGAAATATCCACCTGGCGGGCGGAGGGTTTGCCACCGCGTTTGCCAGCGAAGATGCGTTCGGCATCATCGCGGGCCCAGTCCAGTATGTCCGGCTGCACCAGCGCGTCATAGACGATTACATCTGCTTGTCGCAGCCCGTTCAGGGCGTGAAGCGTCAGCAGGCCGGGATCACCCGGACCAGCACCGCAAAGCCATACCCATCCGGGCGCGAGAGTGGGCCATTGGCCCGAGGGGAAAGAAAGCGAGTCAGTCATACGCCACTTATAGCGCGCTGGATTGCCTGGGGAAAAGGTGTCGCGGCGACGGAAATTGGCAAGATGCGACAAGGAACAATAAATGTGGCTGCGTGGGTGGGAAAAGATGGATTTGGCTTTTGCTGCGTGTGAACCTGGCCCTATAGTCGGCGCAATGACTGATGACAGACCAAAATTGCGACGGGGCTGGACCACCGGCGCCTGTGCCACTGCTGCCACCCGTGCTGCGTTGATGGAGCTGTGGGGCGAGGGTTTTCCTGAACGTGTGCGTATTACGCTGCCACGCGGGGAACGCCCGGAGTTTACCCTGTGCCATCGCGACGCCGGGCCAGGCTGGGCAGAGGCCGGAATAATAAAAGACGCCGGCGATGATCCCGATGTGACGCATCTGGCCGAAATCCGGGCACGTGTTTCTGTGGGCACTTCTGGCGTGACCTTCCGGGCTGGTGAGGGCGTGGGCATTGTGACGCGCGCAGGGCTGCCAATCCCACCAGGTGAGCCGGCGATTAACCCGGTGCCGCGCCAGATGATGACCGAAACGGTGGTTGAAATGGCGACAAGGCTGGGCCAGTCACCGGACATCGAGATTACTATTTCAATTCCTGACGGGGTTGAAATGGCAAAAAAAACCTGGAACCCGCGCCTGGGTATCAAGGGTGGTTTGTCGGTTCTGGGCACCACTGGCATCGTGCGCCCGTTCTCCTGTTCCGCCTGGATTGCCTCGATTCACCGCGGGGTCGATGTGGCCCGGGCTGCCGGGCAGAGACATGTCGCGGGCTGCACTGGGGCCACCAGTGAAAAAGTGGTACAGGCGCAGTTTGGCCTGCCGGATTTTGCGATGATGGATATGGGGGATTTTGCCGGCGGGTTGCTCAAATATCTTCGCAAACATCCGGTCGAGCGTGTCACCATTGGCGGCGGTATCGGCAAGCTTACCAAGCTGGCCCAGGGCGCTATAGACCTGCATTCCGGCCGTTCACAGGTGGATTTTGACGACCTCGCTGAGCGGTTGGGAGATCCCACGCTGCGTGAGGCGAATACCGCGTTGCAGGTCTATGAAATTATCGGCGACAGGTATGCTGCCTGGGTCGCCGAGGAAGCGCGTCTCAAAGCGCAGAAGATTGTCGGGACGGCCGCTGTGATTGATACACTGGTCATTGACCGCGCCGGGCGTATTCTGGGGACGTCCTGCCCATGATCCTGGTGCTTGCGGGATCTGGTGAGGGGCGTGAACTGTGCCGTCTTCTGGCCGCCACTGGCGTTAAAGCCATCGCCTCTCTTGCGGGGGTGACAAAAGATCCTGCGCGGTTGGCGATTGAAACCATTTCAGGCGGCTTTGGCGGCGACGAGGGGTTTCGCAGGTTTCTGCGGACCCGGGAAATAACCGCTGTGGTCGATGCGACGCACCCGTTTGCAGCGCGAATTACAGACCGCACTGCGCGGATCTGTAAGGAAGAGAACGTGGCGCTGTTGCAGATCCTGCGCCCGGCCTGGACCTCGGGCGAAGGCGATGATTGGGTGATGATCGATGACGAAGCCGACGCGGCGCAGCATATTCCTGAAAGGGCCCACGTTTTTATCGGCACTGGTCGCGGGACGTTGCACCGTTTTGAAAATCTGCCGGGGAGGATTCTGACCTGCCGGCAAATCGACGCGCCTGAAGGGCCATTTCCTTTTGCCAACGGGCAATATCTGATCGGGCGGCCCCCATTCTCTGTGGAGGATGAATACGCTCTGTTCTCGCGTCTCAATATCGACTGGCTGGTGGTGAAAAACGCGGGCGGTGTTCCCAGCCGCACCAAGCTCGACGCTGCGCGGCAACTGGGCATTCGAGTGGCGATGGTGCGGCGTCCGGCGCGCCCCGATACAGCCATGGTAGAAACCGCCGCTGCGGCGCTGGATTGGGTGCTGGCGCAATGAACACGGGCCGCATTATCAGTTCAGACGCTTGTGTCAGTGAAGGGGCTGCCTGGCTGGTGGAGCATGATCCGCGTTTTGCGCCCGCACTTGCGCAAACCGGACCGCTGCCTTTGCGTCTGCGTCCTGATGGATTTGCTGCGCTGCTCGATGCAATTGTCAGCCAGCAGGTTTCTGTTGCCTCCGCCCGCGCGATCTGGGCGCGGGTTCTGGAGGCCGGCATGACGGATCCCGCCCGGGTCCGGGCCGCAAGTGATGAAGACCTTCGCGCCTGTGGTCTCAGCCGTCCCAAAGTGCGTTACGCGCGGGCGCTTGCCAGCGCGGATCTGGATTACCCGGCCTTGTGTGGGACTTCAGATTCGGATGTCATCGCCACGCTGACGGCTGTCACCGGCATCGGCAAATGGACGGCTGAGATTTACGCGATGTTTTCGCTGGGGCGCGCCGATGTATTTGCGCACGGAGACCTGGCACTGCAGGAATCCGCCAGGGTGCTGTTCGATCTGGAACAGCGGCCCAATGAAAAAGAAATGCGTGAAATGGCGCAACAATGGACGCCCTGGCGCAGCGTTGCAGCCCGCGCGCTTTGGGCCTACTACCGTGTGATCAAGGATCGGGAAGGAATAAAATGAGCTACAGTCTGGACAGTAAAATGAAAGAGGCCTTTTCGGGGTCCACCACCTCCGTTGTGGTTTTTCTGCACGGCTATGGGGCTGATGGCGGCGATCTTCTTGGCCTCGCGGACCCGATGGCCGAACACCTGCCGGACACCACGTTTTACGCGCCGGATGCGCCTGAACAATGCGTCGGAAATCCGATGGGGTTTCAGTGGTTTCCCATCCCCTGGATTGACGGCTCCTCCGAAGAAGAGGCCAGGGTGTCGATGGAACGCTCAGCTGCGCAATTGAATGCCTATCTGGATGAGATTCTGGTTGAGACCGGTCTTGAGCCTGAAAACATGGTTTTGATCGGGTTCTCCCAGGGCACGATGATGAGCCTGCATGTGGCCCCCCGGCGCGAAGAAGCTGTCGCTGCGGTTGTTGGTTTTTCCGGACGCTTGCTTCAGGCCGAACACTTGCAGGATGAGGTGCGCTCGAAAATGCCGGTTCTGTTGCTTCACGGCGATCAGGATGATGTTGTGCCGCCGCAATCCATGCCTGATGCGGCAAATGTGCTGGGCGAGGCGGGCTTTGAAGTATTTGCCCATGTGATGCAGGGCACCGCGCATGGTATCGCGCCGGACGGACTTCAGGTTGCCCTGGCGTTCACCCATGAAAAACTGGATTATCCGCAAGTCTGATTGACCAGAACAGTTCACAATTATCCCGGTCCGTGGCGCGGTGGCCCGCGCCACGGACCGGGTGTCCTGAACGTAGGAGCGCGTTGCGTGCCGGCGGAATTTTACCTGGTATCCCAACGCAGCTTCTTGCGCTTGACACCCCCGCTGCCCCCCCTAGAGTTGACAACGTCTTACAGGAGAATTGACCATGGAAACTTTACTGACCGCATTTATGTTTGTTGCCGTCACCACCCTGGTCACGCATGTTGCTCTGCGCCTGCAGGTCAAACCTGCCCCTGTGCCCGTGCGGGCGCGCAGCACCGTTAAACGGCGCCCATTCTGAGCGCGGCTTCAATCCGAGATCTCTCTTGCTGGCCAGGGACGGTTCTGACGGGTGTTCGTTGGGGCCAGCAGTGACGTGCCAGCTCAACCGCTCTGAATAATTGCTGCCAAAGCTGTGTTAAACACCGGGTGCCGGGGAGTTGATCACCAGTTTTGTTGGGCAACAGGGGGGGCGCGTACTACCTTAACCTGAAGCCCGCCACATATGCGCCACCCTGAAGCGCCAGAGACTGTGGATGGGGTTCTGCTATGTTGAGGCTTGTCAGAGCTTTGCTGCAATATATAGTGGGATGTGTGGGGGCGGTCGCGCCGCCCCTGAGCTTTGGCCGGCACACAGGGTGGAGGTTGGAACACGCAGATGGACGGCGACTTCAGGACGAATTTCGTGCGGGAACCCGGCAGTCTCCGGCATCACCCGGCGCTGGTGCTGAATGCAGACTACCGGCCACTTTCTTATTATCCGCTGTCGCTCTGGCCCTGGCAGGAGGCGATAAAAGCTGTTTTCCTGGACCGGGTGGATATCGTTGCACAATATGACAAAGTCGTGCACAGCCCGTCCCAATCCATTCATATTCCATCGGTTATCGTACTGAAGGATTATATTACGCCACAGAAACGGGTGGCGTTTACCCGGTTTAATCTGTTTTTGAGAGATCAGTTTACCTGCCAGTATTGTGGTACCCGCGGGGATCTTACCTTTGATCACGTCGTCCCAAGAGCGTCGGGCGGCATTACCAGCTGGAAGAATGTCGTTGCAGCTTGTTCGCCCTGTAATCTGAAAAAAGGATCGCGCAGCGTGCGACAGGCCGGGATGTGTCTGAGACAGGCGCCCCGCCGTCCCAGCGCAGAAAACCTGCGCAATATCGGGCGAAAATTTCCGCCGAACCTGTGCCACAAAACCTGGATGGACTTCTTGTATTGGGATGCCGAGCTTGATCACTGAGGGGCCATTATCGGAATGCTGAATTGGCCGGCTGTATCAGGGATCCATTTAGATGATTGTATGGCTCTACATGCCGTGAGTTGCTAAATCCGCGCTGTATTCTCCGCGAAAGTTCTTTAATTCAGGCTCATGGCAAAACACTCACTTGTCCGCATTGCAGCCAATGCTAGACTTCTGGCGCGAGTGCAGGTATGGGTTGCTCGTTAGCGCTAACAGGCGCATCTGCGTCAGGGAGAGAACTATGGTTTCGCGTGTCATTCCGGTTGATGATTTTGACCTGGTCATTTTTGGCGGCACAGGAGATCTGGCGCAGCGAAAAATCCTGCCAGGCCTGTACCGGCGGTTTTGTGCGGGGCAGATGCCGGAGAGCGCACGCATAATTGGCGCTGCGCGTGCGGATTTGGACAGCGATGGCTGGCGCGATATGGTGCGGGCTTCGATCGCTGAATTTTCCTCTGTGAACCGATGTGATGACGCGCGTATCGACGCATTTTTAATGCGGTTGGAATATGTATCCGTCGATGCCCGTGGTGAAAACGGTTGGGCAGAACTGGCCAGGCTAGTTCGCAAAGACATTGTGCACGCGTTCTATTTCTCCGTCAGCCCCAGCTTGTTTGGCGATCTGGCGGACCGGCTTTATCTGCATAAAATCGGAAATTCTGACAGCCGGATTGTGGTTGAAAAACCATTTGGCCGCGATCTGAAATCAGCGAAGGAATTGAATGCCACGCTTGCGAAGCATTTTGATGAAACGCAGATTTACCGTATCGACCATTACCTGGGCAAAGAAACAGTACAGAACCTGATGGCGGTTCGTTTTGGCAACATCCTGTTTGAACCGCTGTGGAATTCGCAATATGTCGACCACATTCAGATCACGGTTGCCGAGACCGTTGGTGTTGGTGGTCGTGGTGAATATTACGACAAATCCGGTGCCATGCGGGATATGGTGCAGAACCACCTGATGCAGCTGCTTTGCCTGATCGCGATGGAGCCTCCCAGCCGGTTTGAACCCGACGAGGTCCGCGACGAAAAGCTTAAAGTCATCCGTGCGTTAGAGCCGGTTGATCCGCATCATATCGTGCGCGGCCAATATGGGCCGACGGACGAAAAACCCGACTATCGGGAAGATGTCGGCGACGCCCGTTCGCGCACTGAAAGTTTCATTGCGCTGCGAACCCATATTTCTAACTGGCGGTGGGCCGGAACGCCGTTTTATCTGCGCACCGGCAAAAAGCTCAAGGCGCGCACATCTGAAATCGTTGTGGTGTTTAAAGATGCGCCGCATTCCATTTTCGGGCCTGAGGCCGGCACCCACAGCAACATTCTGCGGATCCGCCTGCAGCCCAATGAGGGCATGACGCTGGGCGTGACCATTAAGGAACCGGGTCCCGGC